>OFMX01000897.1_pt1 | contig 26037 bp, 18 predicted proteins | sample 1541901 | NCBI WGS metagenome assembly OFMX01 (sample SAMN04209222, study PRJEB22552) | human gut metagenome | biome: gut; material: feces | host: Homo sapiens | place: USA: Oklahoma | reverse complement strand
GGCACCTCATCTACGACGAAGGCCAGACCAAGCCGGACGAGGAAGTCGTCGCCGGCGGTCTTGAAGCCGCCAAGCCGTTCATCAAGGTGATCTGCGAGGCCCAGGCCGAGCTCAAGAAGATCGCCGCGAAGGAAACCAAGGAATTCCAGCTCTTCCCGGAGTACACCGAGGATCTGTACAACCGCATCGACGAGATCGCCCACGCCGACCTCGACGAAGCCCTGTCCATCGCCGAAAAGCTGCCGCGCCAGGACCGCATCCACGAGATCAAGGAAGGCGTCAAGGCCACCCTCGCCGGCGAGTTCACCGACATGGAAGACGCCGAGAAGGACAAGGAAATCGGCAACGCGTTCAAGGAGCTGCAGCGCCAGATCGTCCGCCGCCGCATCCTGACCCAGGACTACCGCATCGACGGCCGTGGCCTGCGTGACATCCGCACCCTGTCCGCCGAAGTGGACATCGTGCCGCGCGTGCACGGCTCCGCACTGTTCCAGCGTGGCGAAACCCAGATTCTGGGCGTCACCACCCTGAACATGCTCAAGATGGAGCAGCAAATCGACGCGCTGTCCGGCCCGCAGTCCAAGCGCTACATGCACAACTACGAAATGCCGCCGTACTCCACCGGTGAGACCGGCCGCGTCGGTTCCCCGAAGCGCCGCGAGATCGGCCATGGCGCCCTCGCCGAGAAGGCCCTCGTGCCGGTGCTGCCGAGCCGTGAGGAGTTCCCGTACGCCATCCGTCAGGTCTCCGAGGCAATCGGCTCCAACGGTTCCACCTCCATGGGTTCCGTCTGCGCCTCCACGCTGTCCCTGCTCGCCGCTGGCGTTCCGCTGAAGGCTCCGGTCGCAGGCATCGCCATGGGCCTCGTGTCCGGCGACGTCGACGGCCAGCACATCTACAAGACGCTCACCGACATCCTCGGCGCCGAAGACGCCTTCGGCGACATGGACTTCAAGGTGGCCGGCACCTCCGAATTCATCACCGCCCTGCAGCTCGACACCAAGCTCGACGGCATTCCGGCCGACATCCTGGCGTCCGCCCTGCAGCAGGCCAAGGAAGCCCGCACCACCATCCTCGAAGTCATCAACGAGTGCATCGACGGCCCGGCCGAGATGAGCCCGTACGCGCCGCGCATCATCACCACCACCGTTCCGGTGGACAAGATCGGCGAGGTCATCGGACCGAAGGGCAAGATGATCAACCAGATCCAGGAAGACACCGGCGCCGAAATCGCCATCGAGGATGACGGCACCGTGTACATCTCCTCCGAAGGCGGCGAGGCCGCCGAGAAGGCCAAGGAGATCATCGACCAGATCGCCAACCCGCACGTGCCGGAAGCCGGCGAGACCTACAACGGCAAGGTCGTGAAGACCACCTCCTTCGGCGCCTTCGTGAACCTGACCCCGGGCACCGACGGTCTGCTGCACATCTCCCAGATCCGCAACCTCGCCAACGGCGAGCGCATCGACGCCGTCGAAGACGTGCTCAAGGAAGGCGACACCGTTGAGGTGGTCGTGCAGGGTGTTGACGATCGTGGCAAGATCTCCCTTGCCATCCCGGGCTTCGAGGATCAGGAATCCTCCGCTCCGCGTCGTGACCGTGGCGATCGCGATGACCGCCGTGGCGGCCGTGGCCGTCGTGACGACCGCCGTCGTTCCGATGATCGCGATGATCGTGATTATGATGATCGTCCGCGTCGCCGTCGTTCCGACCGCGATGACCGTGACTACGATCGCGATGACCGCCGTTCCGACCGTCGCCGTGGTAGCCGTCGTGACGACCGCAACCCGCGTTACGCCGCCGACGAGAACTACGACGAGTACCGTGCCGATCGCGAAGAGCGCTCCGAGCGTCCGCGTCGCCGCGTGCGCCGCGACTTTGATCCGTTCGAAGACTGACGTCTTCTCACGGATCCTTCGCAGCGAAGCTGCTCACTTCACCTACGAGAAGCCCACTGGGCTTCTCGCTTGACGGCTCAGCATTCGAAGACTGACGTTTTCTCACGGATCCTTCGCAGCAGAGCTGTTGTTGGGCTTAGTGCGAGCCGACAGGTAATCTAACGAAAACCCACTCCGCAAGGGGTGGGTTTTCGTGTATTTCGACATGCTTTGCAAACATTGGCATCAATCGTTTTACGGATGCGCGGAATAATAGACATTACTCCGAATTGTGTAGTCCTCATGAGAAAATAAGACAAATAAGCAAGCAAAGAAGCAAGGATTTTCTCAGGATATTCGCCATTATTGCACTCGTTATCATCGTGTTGATTGTGCTGTGGGCCGTTTCTGCATACAACGGTCTGGTCACATTGCGCAACCGCGTCAAGAACGGCTGGGCGCAGATCGACGTACAGCTCAAGCAGCGCGCCGACCTCATCCCGAATCTCGTGGAGACCGTCAAGGGCTATGCTGCACACGAATCACAGGTATTCACCCAAGTGACGCAGGCCCGCGCCAGCGCACTCCAGGCGGCGCAGTCTGGCGATGTGACTCAGCGTATCGAGGCCGAGAACCAGTTGAGCCGCGCGATTTTGAACCTTCAGGCCGTGGCTGAGGCGTATCCGCAGCTGCAGGCCAACCAGAACTTCCTGGACCTGCAGGCCCAGCTCAAGGTGCTCGAGGAGAAAATCGCCTACGCCCGCCAGTTCTATAACGATGTGGTGCAGAAGTACAACACCAAGATCGAGGTCGTGCCGACCAACATCATCGCCGGACTGTTCCACTTCGAGCAGGCCTCCTACTTCCAGATCGACGAGGCGGACCGTCAGGCTCCGCAGGTCAAGTTCTGAGCGTTTCCATACAAGAAAGGGGAGCGCTGACGAGGTGTGATGTCTTGCCAGCACTCCCTTTCCTGTATTACGGTCCGTTGACGCCGAGACCATGCGTTGGTGCTTGAGGACCCTTGAGAGAAAACAGAGATACCGCCGATGAATATCAGACGTACGTTGGTCAGTCTGCTGTCCACGATTGTGGTCACGTTGACGATGTTGGGCATCGTGCTCATCAATGCGCAGACCTCCGATGAGGAACCCGATTTAAGCTACCGCACGCTTGACTACGACGTGGCGGTGCAGAGGAACGGCGATCTCAAAGTCACGCAGCATATCGACATGAGGCTGAAGGACCGTGGCCGTGACTGGAAGCAGATGTATCAGCGGTATACGCTGAAATCCAAGAATCTCACGGATATCAGCGATATTGGGGTCAAGGACGTATTCAACGGCGAGACATACCGCCAGGGCGACTTCGTCTTCCCCGACAATGCCGACAACTGGAACGACGAGCATGCGGGACGGTGGTACATCGTGGACGTCACTGAGGATGAGAACGATCCTCAGCCGTTCAATCCGCAGACCGATGGGTTAAGTGATGACGGTCAGGCTGACAAAACACTTGAAATCGGTTGGAATATTCCACAAACCGTATCCGAGGACAGTCTCAAATTCGATGTATCCATGACGCTGCATGGCGTGAGCACCGCCTATGACGACGTCGTCTCCTTCCAATGGGAGCCGTTCGGCGAGGAAAACCAGATTCCCATCGGTACGGTGACGGGCAAAGTCACATTCCCCAACGGCATTAACGGCAAGAATTCGTGGGCATGGCTGCACACCAAAAATACCTCCACCACGAACCGCGGCGATAATGGTTCCCTGATGTTCTCCGCCAATGATGTGCGCGCCGGCGACTATTTGGATGTCGTGGCCATGTTCGATGCCTCGCAAGCGCAAGGTGTGGCACGCACCAAGTCCGGCGCATACAAGCAACGGCTTATCGACGATGAAACCAAACAGGAACGGGAATGGAGGTCCAGTCAGCATACGAAGGCCGTCAAACGGGTGGCCGGCTGGATATTCGCGGCGTTGATCGGCATCGCGCTTGCTGTGGCGGCGCTGTATTTCGCCATCGTCAGCTTCCGCAAATCGCAATACAAGGGCGATATCGAATACTGGCGGGACCTGCCTGACCTAAGTCCAGCAGCCGCCGCGAAGATGGAGGATATCATGAGCGCATCCTCCTCGATATTCGGTTCCGGCAAGACCAAGAACGCCGACAAACTGGCCAACAGACAGATGTCCGCCACGGTGATGTCGCTTGCCTCGAAAGGTGCGATCGCCATCTATCCGGGGCCGGTGGACCTGTATAACGGCATTGATTTGACCACGACGAGCGCGGCTTCGGTGGCTGGCATGCTCGGTTCCAATGCGGCGTCCGCGCGCAAACTGAAGAAGACCAGCACCATCGCTATCATGCCGGTGGTGTGTGACGACATCGGTTCGTTGCTGCTCAGTTCCTCCGAAAGAGCGGTGCTTGACATCCTGCTTAAAGCGTCATCGCGTCTGCATGATGCGCAGGTGTTTGATTTGAAACAGATGAGCAAGGCCTTCAAACACTATTCGAGCGGTTACAAGCTGTTGGAAACCTTCGACAACGCGTGCTCCATGGAATTCGATGACTTACATGCCGTCAAGCCTATGGGATTGCTCAGCTATCTGTTCAGTGGGCTGGGTATTGCGTTCGCCTTCTTCCTGGCGTTGAAATACGTGCAGGACGGTGAGCTTGCCGTGGCGCTGGTCGTCTGCGTTCCGGTGGCCGCGCTTTGCGCTTTCGCCGCAGCATACGGGAAACGCTATGTGCTGACCGATGAGGGGCAACGCTATGGTGGGCAAGTCGCCGGATTGAAACGCTATCTTACGGATTTCAGCGATTTCACCGACCGAGGCGTGCTCGACATGACGTTGTGGGGCCGGTACATGGTGTATGCCACCGCGTTCGGCATTTCCAAGAAGGCGATGGCCCAGCTAGCCAGAGCATATCCCGAAGTGGCCGATCCGCAGTGGTTGGATGAGCATGCCGGCACCTCGTACATGTACATGCCCCTGCGTTCCAGCAGCCTGCTTGGCGCATCCGTCGGCACGTCGCTTGGCGCCTCCACGATTGATCCGGCCGCATTCAGCGCGAATTTCGGCGATCTCGGTGCGCAGCTGAGTTCCAGTTTCGCCGATGTGCGCAGCACGATCTCCGCGGCGGCCCCATCCTCCTCATCCGGAGGTTCCGGAAGCTTCGGCGGTTCCGGTGGTTCCTTCTCCGGCGGCGGTTTCGGAGGATCGTCCGGCGGCTCCGGCGGCGGTTCGTTCGGAGGCCGATGAAACAGACGTACTGGCAAACGCACCATGGCCGCATTGGCCAGTCGTAGAGAGCAGGAAGGGGTGAACAATGAACGGTAAACGGTACGGACGCGGGCTAATCGCCGCGTTCAGTGCGCTGGTGGCGGTGGTTGCCATCATCCTTGCGGTATTCGTCATATCCGGCGACGAGGCGGACCTGAGCTACCGCTCCGTCGACTTCGATGCACGGCTCCAGAGCAACGGCGACATTAGATTCACAGAGCATCTGGACTACCAGCTGAAGCGCCGCGAGGACGGCAACGGTGACACCAAGCCGTGGAAACAGCTGTATCTGACGTTCAAACTGCGCAATCAGGATCTGACGAACATCACCGACATCTCCGTGACCAACGCATCCACAGGCGAGGAATATACGCAGACCGATCCACAATTGCCATCCGGCATATCCGACGGCACATGGGACTCGACCTATGCCGGCCACTGGTACATCGCCGACGTCACGGCCGGTTCCGACTCGCCGCAGCCGTTCGATCCCACTACCGACGGCATCGACCCGAATGGTTCCGGCGAGCAGAAGAACATCGAGATCGGCTGGAACATCCCCGCCACCGTCAAACAGAGCAGCCTCAAGTTCGATGTGAGCATGACGTTCCATGACATGGGCACGCGGCATAGCGACGTGACGAATCTCATGTGGGAGATGTTCCCTGAAAACAACCAGGTGCCGGCCGGCAAGGTCACCGGCACCGTGCGTTTCCCCAAAGGCATCGCCTCCAACAATTCGTGGGCGTGGCTGCATACCGAAGCCACCTCCCAGACATCGCGCGATGCGGACGGCACATTGCGTTTCACCATCAGCGACCTGCGCACCAACCAATATGTCGACCTCGTCGCGGCCTTCGACAACACAGGCGCTGCCGGCGTCGAACGTACGCAGTCCGGCGATTATCTCGACGAACTGAAATCCACGGAGGCCGCCAAGGAACGGCAGTGGCGTGACCGACAACGGTTGAAGGCGCAGCTCACCGTCGCAGGCTGGTTGATCTGTCTGATAATCGGAGTGCTATGCTGCGTGCTGGCGATTCGTGGCGTGCTGTCGGCGAACCGCGAGGCCCGTTACCAAGGCGGCATCGAATATTGGCGCGATCCGCCGCAGGTCAGCCCTGCGGCCAGCGCGCATCTGATCGACGTGGTGGACGAATCCGTAGGTGACCGGTCATCGCGTGCCATGACGGCGACGATACTGGCGTTGGTGGTCAAGAAGGCGCTTGCCGTCTACCCGGGGCCATCCAGCCTGTACCAGGGCATCGACTTGAGCCAAGCCAACGCCTCCGACCTCGCCCGCATGATTGCTTCCGATCCCAATCGAGCCAAGGCCACGGCTTCCACCAGCACTCTGGTGATCATGCCGGCCGCGCTTTCCCATCGCAACACCCTCGGTCTGAGCCAGTCCGAGGAAGCCTGTCTGGAACTGCTGATCGGCATCTCCATGCGCGTCGGCTCGCCGGTGTTCGACTTCAACCAGATGGACACGGCCTGCTCCGACTGGGAGGAGGGCTACCAGTCCCTGAATCGGTTCAAGAGCGCCTGTGACCTCGAATTCGGAGCGCTTGGCGCGGTGAAGAGCGTGAACGGACGGTGGTTGGTGCCGAGCCTATGTCTGATGGTCATCGGCGCTATTGGTATATTCGCCAACGGTGCGAGCAATATCGCGATGGCGCTGTGCTTGGGCGTGCCGTTCATCTGTATCGGCGTCTTCTGCATGGCCGCGGGCCGATCGGAAGGCATCACCGAACGCGGCCAGCAGTATGCCGGCGAATGCTTGGGACTCAAACGCTATATGGAAGATTTCTCCAATTTCTCCAATCGCGGAGCCCTTGATTTGACGCTATGGAACTGGTACATGGTCTACGCGGCGGCGTTCGGCATCTCCGAGAAGGTAGCGAGGGAATTCGCCCGCGCCTACCCCGAAGTCAACGACCCGCAATGGCTTGACACCTACGGTTATGACTCCTTGGGCTATTGGACCTATCGTTCCCAGGCGTGGAACGGTCCGATCAATACGAATGGCATGATGCCGGGTGGTATGTATGGCGGTACGCAATTCATGGGCGGCATCGGTGACATCGGTTCGCAGATCAGCTCTGGATTCGCTTCGGTGAGTTCCACGATTTCCGCGGCCGCGCCTTCCTCATCCTCTGGCTCCGGCGGATCCTTCTCCGGTGGCGGCTTCGGCGGCGGTGGCGGAGGCGGCGGCGGTGGAGGCGGCGGTGGCCGCTGATCCACGACATGACGCCCGCCGTCGGACAACGTGACGCCCTATGACATTGCGATTGTCGGCATTGTGTTTGCCCACGCCCGGTCCGGCTTGAAAAGCCTACCTTTCGCCCATGGCGATTGGTAGGCTTTTCCATTGGCAGAACCTGAACGAGATGCCGTCCGACTTGGTTCCGACCCGGCTCCAACCGGCTCGCGCCTGCCGGAAGACACCATTTTCGAAGGAGAAGACATGACGTTGTTCCGTAATCTCGGACCGTTCCACACCACCGCCATCGGCCACGGCGAAATGCCGCTGACCATCGAAAACAACCGTGGCCACGACGTCGGCATCGAAACCCTGCACGCCTCGCTTGACGCCGGCTGCCGCCACATCGACACCGCATGGGCCTACTATACGCCGGGCGAAGAGGAACAGACCGGCGAAAAGCTGGTCCGCGAAGCGCTGGACACATGGAAGGGGCCGCGTGAGGAAGTCACCGTGGCCACCAAGGTCGGTCTGCGCCGCGCGTGGGATGGCGACAAGCCGATCTGGCCGCGTGACGGCAAGCCGGAACACCTCATCGAATACGGCAAGCAGTCCGCGCAGGCGCTCGGCGTCGACTCGATCGACCTGCTCTACCTGCATCGCCACGATCCGGAAGTGCCGTACAACGAGTCCTGCGAAGGTATCAAGGCGCTGCTCGACCAGGGCGTGGCCCAGTGGGCGGGTGTGTCCAACGTGAGCATCGAACAGCTCAAAATCGCACAGGAGATTCTCGGCGACAAGCTCGTTGCCGTGCAGAACCAGTATTCGCCGATCCATCTGGAAACCCAGGACACGTTGGAATACTGCGCGAAGGGAGGTCTCGCCTTCGTGTGCTGGAGTCCGCTCGGCGGCTATCGCCACCCGTACGACGAGCACCTGTTCGACCCGTTCCGCGAAGTGGCCGCCAAGCATGGCGTGAGCTACCAGCGCGTGGTGCTGGCTTGGGAGCTGGCCAAGGGCGACCACATGTTCGTGATTCCGGGCGCACACCGTCCCGAAACCATCCTCGACTCCCTGAAGGCCGACGAGCTCGAACTCACTGACGAGGAGCTCGCCTTCCTCGGCTGAAAAAGCACTGCCCGTCCGCATTTTGTTAACCCAACCACTCAGCTCGGGTAGCAAAACACGGACGGGCATACGTTTTTGCGGAACCGGACGGTCATCGCGGGATTACAGCACGGCCATCGCGAAATCAATCAGCAGTTTGACGCCGTACAGCACCACCACCGCGCCACACACGCGGTTCATCGCGGTGACGATTCGCGGGCTGAACCTGTGGCTGAACAGCGACACCAGCAGGGTGATGCCGAAGAACCACAGTGCCGACGCGGTTTCCACGCCGGTGATGAACGGCGTGGACTGACCGACGGTAAGCGTCGCGCTGAACGCGCCGAGCATCAGCGTGCCGTCGATGATGGCCTGCGGATTGCACCACGTCACCACACCGGCGGTGACGATGGTGTGCAGCAGCTCGCTGTCGCCGCCGAATTTCGAAGTGACGCGTTGCGCAAGGCCCTGCGATTGCGAGGTCTGCGACTGCGGCGTTTGCGCGGCGCCATCATCGCCACCCTTGCCGGGAAACAGCAGACCCGCGCCGATACGGATGACCACCAAGCCGCCGATCGCCAGAATGACCAGCTTCAGCCATGCGTGGTCCTGCATGAGCTTGCCGATGCCGAAAAAGCAGGACAGCGACAACGACACGTCGAAGAACAGTACGATCAGCGCGGTCAGCAGCGCGCGGCGGCGCGGCTTGGTCAGCGCCGAATCGATGACGAACAGATTCTGCATACCGATCGGCGCGACATACGCCAATCCCAACGTCAGCCCTTGGAAAAAGAATCCCATACTCGCCTCTTATCCATCCAAACATATTTGGTTGGTTGTAATCAACCCAGCTAAAACCAACCAAATTACTCATTTTGTAATCGCAGGAAAAACCTCTATTCTGCGAAAAACAACGTAGCCAGTGTCATATTGTATAGGTGTTGCTACAATAGGCAACCAGCCAAAAGCTGAGGTTTGGCTCAGCCAATCGCAGGACGGTCCACTGTCAGAAAGCAGATGCGCCGACCGCGGAAAACGCCGAACCATACCGACACCACCAATGTGAAGGAGCGTCATGGTACGCATCGCGCCGCTGAACATCGATTGGAAACCGGACCGTACCACCGGCGAACCCGTCACCGAACAAATCGTCGGGTACATGTGCGAACAGGTGCACAGCGGCAATTGGCCGATTGGCTCGCGTCTGCCGTCGCAACGCGCGCTCGCCGAATGGTTCGGCGTGAACCGGTCCACCGTCATCGCGGCCATCAACGAGCTGTCCGATTATGGCATCGTCGAAGGGCAGCATGGAGCGGGCACGCGAATCGTCAGCAACACGTGGTCGCTGATGCTGCCGGGCGCGCCCGACTGGGCCGATTACGTGGATTCCGGCTTCTTCAAAGCCAACAACGACACCATCCAAGCCATCAACCGGTACGAGTTCACGCCGAACATGACGCGCATCGGCACCGGCGAGCTCGACCCGCGGCTCTTTCCGAAAGCCATGTGGCGGCAGGTGCTCGGCGAGGCGGCGGACGAGATCGAAACGCTCGGCTACCCGCCGCCCGAAGGCCTGCCCGAACTGCGCGAGGCCATCGCGGCGCACATGCGCGCCACCGGCGTCGACTGCACGGCAAGCCAGGTGCTGGTCACATCCGGCGCGTTGCAGGCGCTGCAGATGATTTCGGTGAGCCTGCTGCCGGCCGGCACCACCGTATACGCGGAATCGCCGAGCTACATCAAGTCGCTGCAGGTGTTCCAGTCGGCCGGCATGCATCTGGAAGGCGTGCCGATGGACGACGACGGCCTCAACGTGCAGGCATTGCGCGGCCTGCTGGCGGAAGGGGAGCTTGACACCGGCCGTCCGGCGCCGCTCAACGCGCGCAACCGCAAAGGCAATGCGATCCTGTACACGATTCCGACCAATCACAATCCGACAGGCGTCACCATGAGCGACAAACGCCGGCATGAACTGGTCGAGCTTTCCGTGGACAGCCGACTGCCGATCATCGAGGACGGCGCCTACCGCGACCTGTATTTCGAGGATGATGCCCCGCTGCCGTCGCTGAAGGCCCTCGATGAGACCGGCATGGTCATCACGCTCGGCAGCGCGTCCAAATCGCTGGCTCCCGGACTGCGCATCGGATGGCTGGTCGCCGCCGAGCCGATCGTGCAGCGGCTCGCCGACGTGAAAATGCAGATGGACTACGGTGCGAGCGTGCTGAGCCAGTGGACGTTCGCGCGATTCCTCACGAACGGCATGTACGGCGAATACGTGGCCGGCCTGAAACGGGAGCTGCGGCACCGCCGCGACCGCGCGCTCGTTACGCTGCAGGAGAAAATGGACGGGCTCGTCCACTGGAACGTGCCGTCCGGAGGCTTCTACATTTGGATGACCTTCGACCGGCCGATACGCATGAACCGCCTGTTCCAGCTGGCCGCCGAACGTGGCGTGCTGCTCAACCCCGGCGACATCTACGATTTCGCGGCCGACAACTCCCTGCGCCTGAGCTACTCCTACACCACGCCGGAAGAGTTCGCCGACGCAGTGGACGTACTCGCCGCCGTCGCACGCGAGCTGGCGTAGCGCCTGGCGCAGCCCGAGCTTGCGTAACGGCTGGACGGGCTTTGCCTGTCCCGTGAATCTACGACAATATCTGATGGTCTTTTACGAGTAAGAGGAACATCCGTGCAAAGAAGAAACAAGCCAGAAGTGTTGGCCCCCGCAGGCAATTTGAGGGGACTGAAAACCGCGGTCGATTACGGTGCGGACGCCGTCTACTGCGGCGGCAAGGCGTTCGGCATGCGCAGCGCGCCGAAAAACCTGAGCCTCGAGGATTTCGAGGAAGGCGCACGCTACGCCCACGAGCGTGGGGCCCGCGTGTACGTCACCTTCAACGTGCTGCCGCGCAACAACGAGGTGGAAGCCATGCGCGAATACCTCGGCAAGCTGAAGGACACCGGCGTGGACGCGCTGATCGTCTCCGACATCGGCGTGATGCTCATGGCCAAGCAGGTGGCTCCGAACCTCGAACTGCATGTGAGCACGCAGGCCGGCGTCACCAACTACCAGGCCGCCAACGCGTTCTACGAACTGGGCGCGCGCCGCGTGGTGCTGGCCCGCGAAATGGACCTGCAGGCCGTGCGCGACATCCGCGCCCGCATTCCCGACGACCTCGACATCGAATGCTTCGTGCATGGCGCGATGTGCATGGCCTTCTCCGGACGCTGCCTGTTCTCCAACTATCTGACCGGCCGCGACGGCAATCACGGCGAATGCGCGCAGCCGTGCCGCTGGAAGTATTCGATCGTCGAAGAGAAACGCCCCGGCCAGTACTTCCCGATCGAACAGACCGCGGAAGGCGCGTACCTGTTCAATTCGCAGGACATGAACATGCTCGCCCACATCGACGATCTGCTCGATTCGGGCGCGACGAGCCTCAAGATCGAAGGCCGTTCCAAGAGCGCCTACTACATCGCCGCCATGACGAACGCCTACAAGACGGCCGTCAACGAATACATGGTCCAGCGCGGCTTCGAAGATGCCGACGGCAATGTTCTGAAGCCGTTCCGCGACCGCGTGATCCGTCCCGGTGACCCGGAATACGGCAAGCCGGACACCGAGGATGCGATCATGGCCAACGCCGATGGCGCGTTCGCAGGCAAGCCCGACATCGACGCCGTTCCCGTTGGGGGCGTGCCGTCCGGCAACGTTTCGGCTGGCAACGTTTCGTCCGGCAATATCGCGATTGGCGAGCCGGACAATCTGAGCTACCACGCACGCAGCACCCGACGCAAGTCGAACACCGCCGCCGAAATACTGCCGGAAGGCTGGCATCACGCCGGTGTACGGCCGGCACCGCATGTCACCCTGCCGGATTGGCTGCTCGACGAGCCCGACAAAGTGGCGCACCGCGACTACTCCACCGGCTTCTATTATCCGGAACACAAAGTGCGGCAAAGCACCGACCGTTCCGCATACTTCCGCGCATGGCTCGTCGTCGGCGAAGTGCTGTCATGGAGTCCGGAAGACGGAGGACGCGTGACCATCATGAGCCGCAACAAGATCGAAGCCGGCCAGGAAGTCGAATTCGTGCTGCCCGGCGCGGCCCCCTTCGCCTACACCGTGCCTGCCGGCGGTTTCCGTGACGCCGACGGCCACTGGGTCGAAGCCATCAACAACCCGGCGCACGTCTTCTCCATGCCGTGCCCGCAGGAAGTGCCCGTCAACGCGGCCATCCGTTCGCGCACGAAAAAGCCGACGCTGAAAGCCGAATAGAAGACGGCAATCGCAAGCAGGCCTTCCAATCGCAAAACCAAGGAAAAACAAGACATGAGCAGCACACAATACGATGACGCGATCCTCGATTCCAACGCCATCGACCCCACTGACAAGAACGGCAACCCGATTCCCGTGACCATTCCGATCATGCTGGCCCCCGGCATCAAAGTCGTCTACACCACGCGACTCGGCGGCACCAGCGAAGGCGATTTCGCGCACTTCAACCTCGGCGGCAAATCCGGCGACAAACCGGAACACGTGCTCGCCAACCGCAAGGCGCTCGCCGACGTGCTCGGCGCGAAAATCAGCCTTATCAGCCAGGTGCATTCCGGCGACGCGGTGGACGTGGACGAATCATTCGTCATCAACCAGCCGTTCGGATTCGACGTGTCCGGCACGAAGAAGCCGGAAGACGAGACGGACGGCGAAAACAACGCGACGGGGAATGACGGTGAGCCGACCGTCATCGAAGCCGACGGCCAAGTGACGTCCCGGAAGAGCGTGGCGCTCGGCATGTTCGCCGCCGACTGCCTGCCGGTGCTCATGGCCGACCCCGAAGCCGGCGTGATCGGCGCAGCGCACTGCGGCCGTCGCGGTCTGCAGAAAGGCGTGATCGGCGCGACCATCGAGAAGATGGTGTCCAAGGGCGCCCAGCCGGAACGTATCATCGCCACGCTCGGCCCCTGCATCTGCGGCGACTGCTACGAGGTCGGCGGCGACATCGCCGACGAATTCGATGCGCAGTTCCCGGGAACCTTCACGTTGAGCCGATTTGGCCAGCCGGGCATCGACATCGCCGCGGCCGCCCTGCAGGAGCTTGCCAAAGCGGGCGTGCCGGCCGACAACATCGTCTCATCCCGTCCACGCGTCAACGTGGCCACGCAGTACCTGTCCGAAGACGAGGAACTGGCCGGCATCTGCGCCGCCGATGGCGAAGGCGATCCGAAGCTTTCCGAACGGTTCAACAAGATCCGCCGCAGCCTGTGCACGCTCGAAAACCCGTTGTGGTTCTCGCATCGCCGCGCGTCGCTCGCCAAAAAACAGCATGAAGGACGCATGCTGGCGCTGATCGTACGCGAATAATCACCATACGAGCCATACAAGCCACGCGATTCGAGTGATTCGCGTGGCCACTGTTGCGGATTGCGTGCAGAACCCGCCGCGGAACGGGGTGGCATGCGGCCGCGGCTTTACGGTGGAGCATATGAGTAAGGGAGAGCAGATGCAGGAACAGAAGATGCCGGTCGTGGCCGTGGTGCTGGCAGCGGGATTCGGCACCCGATTCGACGAGAACAACCCCAAGCAGCTGGTGTCGGTGGGCGGCAAGCCAATCGTCTGCTGGAGCATCGAGGCATTCGAAAACAACGACCGCATCAGCGACATCATCGTGGTGGTCAACGAACGTGTCGAAGAGACGGTGAACGAGCTTATCGACGAAGCCGGTTACGCCAAAGTGCGGGCCATCGTTCCCGGCGGCGCCGAACGCGTGGACAGCACGCTCGCCGCCCTGGACCTGCTCAAACAGGCCGGCATTCCCTCCGGCGCGAAAATCCTCATCCATGACGGCGTGCGTCCGTTCGTCGAGGAGCGGTCCATCGACGGCTGCATCGACAGCTTGGACCAGTTCAACGCCGCCACCGTGGCCTACGCCTCCACCGACACGATTCTGCTCACAGAGGATCTGGGCGACCGCAAGGTGGTCAAATCCGTGCCGGAACGTCCGAACACCTTCCGCGCGCAGACCCCGCAGGCGTTCCGTTTCGGCACCATCGTCAAAGCCTACGAACTGGCCGCCGCCGACCCCGACTTCCACCCGACCGACGACACGCGCGTGGTGGTGGACTACCTGCCCGACGAGCCGGTCGCCATCGTGGACGGTTCCGAAACGAACCTCAAAATCACCACGCCATCCGACATGCCGATCGCCGAAGGCATCGCCCGTAGCCTCGACCCCGAACACGCCAAGGAGGAAGCCAAGGCGCGCATGCACGCCGTGTTCGCCGAAGCGTTCTCCCAGATGCACAGCCGTTGATTTTCATCGAACGTTAAGTCCGTCGACGTGTCGGCAGACTTAACGTTCAACACATTCACCACGTACACTGGAAACCATGCAGCAGATCAACATCGTCATCTCCGGTTTCACGCCCTACGAAGGCATCGACGTCAATCCGGCCGTGCTCGTGCCGGCGGCGGTAGCCAAGCAATGGGCCGATCCGGCGCAATCGCAGGCGATCTCCGAAGAACTGCTGCAGGACATCGCCGTCACCGTCACCAACGTCACGCTTCCGGTGAGCTTCGCCAAAGCCTGGCCCACGCTGCTGGAAGCCATCGAACAGGCCAAGCCGGACATCGTCATCGCCACAGGGCTCAAGCGCACCTCCCGTGGCATTCTGCTGGAACGATGCGCCACAAATCTCATGGATGCGGCCAAGCCGGATGCCGACAACGTGATTCCGTCCCGCCGCCCGATCGACCCGGAAGGTCCGGCCGCGTACTGGACGCGCCTGCCGTTGCGGTCGATACTGCACGATTTCGCCAAACACGAGATTCCCGCCGCGTTGAGTTCCGACGCCGGTACGTTCGTATGCAATTCGCTGTTCTACCATCTGCTCAACTGGTCGGCGGGCCAGGAACGTCGCATTCTGTCGGGGTTCGTCAGCCTGCCGATCGTCAACGGTCGCCCGCACGAACGTGGACTGTCGATCGAACAGCAGACCGCTGCGGTCGATGACGTGCTGCGTGAATCGGTACGATACTTCCTGCAACCCTCGTCAAGCGACATTCTGCTTGGCTGAGGACGGCTCCGCTTTCTACGGCACGATTTTCTGCGACATGTGAGTCATGCGGTTTCGACACGTGGTCGCGGACATACCGCCATACCCCCGACAGACTTTTTCGAACGATTTCTGTGCTCTCTGTGAGAATAATGCATTTCGTTCTGCGTGCCGCCTGCTGACTGAGATAGAGTACTGAACGAGTGCGCGCTGGCAGATGCGCAAAGTGTAGGGAATTCGTGAAAGGAAAAGGGCATGGTTGAGCAGTTCCCAATCGTGTTGAGGGGGTACGACAAGGATCGAGTCGACGAGGCGTTCGCTTCGGCTCAGGAGACGGTGAACCGTCTGCGTGAGCAGGTCAAGGCCGACGACCAGACCATCCTTGAGCTGCAGGCGCAGCTGCAGGAGGAAAAGAACAAGAAGGCCGCTCCGAAGTCCTTCGCGTCACTGGGCGCCAACGCCCAGCAGATGCTCGCCAGCGCGGAACAGACCAGCGCCGAGCTGCTTGAACGAGCCAAGAAGGACGCTTCCGCGGCCCGCGCCACGGTGCAGCTGCAGGCTGAAACACTGCTGAACAACGCCAAAATCGACGCCAAGCGCATCATGGACGACGCCAACGCCAAGGCGGCCAAGGTGCTCGGTGACGCCAAGGACGAATCCGAAGCCATGAGGGCCAATGCCCAGCATGAGGTCGACCAGATGCGCAGCGAGGCCCAGAAGGCCGTGGTGGCGCAGCGTCAGACCGTCGATCTGGAACTGACCAACTCCCGTGAGGAACACGGCAAGCGTCTTGCCGCCGAACGCGCCACGCAGGAACGTGAGATTTCCGACATGCGCACCGAGGCGACCAGCAAGATCGCCGAACAGCGCAAGAACACCAATGAGGAGATCTCCCGCCTGAAGAGCGAGACCAACGACCAGATCGAATCCGCGCTTGCCGAAGCCAACAAGAAGCTGGCGGACGTGCGCGAGCAGGTGTCCAAGATGATGACCGACGCGCAGCGCCGTGCCGCCGAAATCACCGACACCGCCAAGGCGAAGGCCCAGGAGATCACCGACGAGGCGGAGGTGCACCGCACCAAGACCATCAGCCAGGTCAACGCCGAAGTGGAGCAGATCCGCGCCGACATCTCCGCCCAGCAGGAGGAGGCCACGAAGAAGGTCAATGAGCTGCTCACCGACCTGAACGAGCGTCGCGAGGCCGCCAACAAGCAGGCCAGCGAGTTGATTTCCTCCGCGCAGAAGACCCGTGACGAGGCTGAGGCGTACGCTTCCAGCAAGCGTGACGAGGCGGACGCGAACGCGGCGAGCATCCTCAAGCAGGCCACCGAAGACGCCGACGAGCAGATCAACGAGCGTCGTGAGGCCGCGAAGAAGGAACTGGACGGCGTGCAGCAGCGCATCGCCGACCTGCAGAGCCGTGAGGCCCAGATCACGCAGCGCGTCAGCGAACTGCGTGCCATGTTCTCCAACGCGTTCTCCGGTTTCGGCATGAACGACCTGTCCGTGGTCAACGCCGTCGATGAAGGCGAGCCTTCCGATGCGCAATCTGATGACGACGCGCAGCACGACGATGAGACCGCCGCACCGGCAGACGCCGACACGCAGGATGCCGTCGAGAACGATTCCGCAGCCGAGACCGAGCCGGAAGGCGACGCCGAATCCGCAGACGCTTCGCAGAACAACTGAAACCATAGAAAGGGAATGGATAATGACCGACATCACGCCATTGAGCGGTGATGAACTGAACAAGCTCGTCGACGATTTCGAAGCAAGCGAGCACAATCGCATGGCCATGAACGCCGTCACGGCGGCCGGCATCGACAAGGTGGCGCGCAACTACGATCGCGCCCGTCTGATGCAGCGTCGTTTCTCCACCGTCGTGGACAACGGCACCGTCACCCATCAGGACCGTTCCGGCCGTTGCTGGCTGTTCAGCTCGCTGAACGTGGCCCGTTTCGTGGCCAAGCAGAACATGGGTCTCAAGGAGTTCGAGTTCTCCCAGAACTACGCCATGTACTACGACAAGCTCGAACGCGTCAACTACTTTCTGAAGGACGTGGCGGCTCTGGTAGAGGCCGGCGAGCCTGCCGATTCGCGTCTGATGCAGCATCTGCTGTCCGACGTGATGGGCGACGGCGGCCAGTGGACCATGGCCATGAACGTGTACAAGAAGTATGGCGCGGTGCCGAAGGATCTGTTCCCGGAGACCGAATCCTCCAAGAACACCGGTGAGATGAACGTGCAGCTGCGCCGCATGCTGCACACCGCGGTTGCGCATATGTACGCTGATCCGTCCGCGATCGATGCGATCATCGCCGATGCGGTCGCCGCCGGTCACCGTATTCTGACGATTCACTTGGGCGAGCCGCCGAAGAGCTTCGATTGGGAGTGGACCGACAAGGATGGCGAGTTCCACCGCGATGGCGAGATCACGCCTGTCGAGTTCTGGAAGAAGTATGTGGGTTCCGCCGATTTGGAAAGCTATGTCTGCCTGGTGGACGATCCGCGTCAGGAGCACGTCAAGGGCAAGAAGATCGGCATCGAGCATCTGGGCAACGTGGCCGGGGGAGACCCGACCGAGTACCTCAACGTGCCGAACCAGTTCATGAAGGACTGCGTGCGTCGGATTCTTCAGGAACAGGGCATTCCGGTATGGTTCGGCGCTGACTGCCATCCGATGATGGACCGTGAGAACGGCGCGTGGGCCACCGACCTGTTCGAGTATGGCCGCGTGTATGGCGTCGATTTCGATCTGGACAAGGAACAGCGTGTCCGTTTCGGCGATTCCGCGATGAATCACGCGATGGCGTTCGTCGGTGTGGATGTGGATGAGGATGGCCACACCACCCGCCGTTGGCGTGTGGAGAACTCATGGGGAGACAAGATCGCCGACAAGGGCTACTTCACCATGAGCGACGACTGGTTCACCGAATACGTCTACGAGGTCGCCGTCCCCAAGGCCCTCCTTCCCGCCGAATACCTCAAGGCCCTAGAAGAACCCGCCACCATGCTCCCCGCGTGGGATCCGATGGGCGCATTGGCCAAATAGCGCGCGGAGCGCGCGCTGGCCAATACGCGCCGAGCGAATAGCGGAAGCCCGGTGGGCTTCCGCCGCGAGGGAAAACGCCGACAGGCGTTTTCGAGGCTGCAGGCCTCATCGCCTCAGCCTGGCAGGCTCCATGACGCACGTTTCCCCCAAAAAAGACCCAACCCGAACTCTCCGTCCGCGTTGGGTCTTTCCTATATCGCTTTCTTCGTCCCGCGTCACCCCCACCCATTCCACCATGCAGTCGCCCATCCCCATATTCCGTCCCCATCCGTTAAGGTAACGACGGTGGCGCTATCGCGCTACGCAAGCATAATGATGCAGGGGAGGAACAGAAGCGATGGCAGGTCTTCGCGGTCCGGATAGTTCGAAGGATGCACAGCTGTTGGATGAGCGCGCCGTGTTTCCGGAGACCGTGGATGTCAATATTCGTCAGCTTGACCCGATTCCCGCTCCCCGATATTTTCTTAAGGAACTTCCGCTCACGAACGAGATGAGCGATCTGGTGTTGAAGTCCCGTCAGGAGATTCGTGACGTGCTGCATGGCCGTGACGATCGTCTGCTGGCCATCGTCGGCCCGTGTTCGATTCATGATCCGAAGGCTGCGCACGAGTATGCGGAGAGGCTTGCCGCCGTCAAGAAGGAGCTTGATGATCGTCTGGTCATCGTCATGCGCGTGTATTTCGAGAAGCCGCGCACCACGATCGGTTGGAAGGGTCTGATCAACGATCCTGATCTTGACGGCCAGTTCAATATTCGCAAGGGCATGTTCATGGCTCGCAAGGTGCTTACCGACGTGCTGGGGCTCGGCTTGCCCGCCGCTACGGAATGGCTTGATCCGATTACCCCGCAGTATATTTGCGATCTGATCAGCTGGGGCGCTATTGGCGCGCGTAATACGGAAAGCCAGGTGCACCGCGAGCTGGCGTCCGGCATGTCCATGCCGATCGGTTTCAAGAACGCTACGGATGGTTCCATCAAGCCGGCGGCCGATTCGTGTTTCGCGGCCGCTTTCGAGCATCATTTCCTCTCCATCAATCTGGATGGTCGTGTGATTTCCGCGGAGACCAAGGGCAATCCCGACTGCCATCTGGTGCTGCGTGGTTCCTCGCATGGTCCGAACTACGATGCCGCTTCCGTGGCCCAAGCGTTGGCGGATCTCAAGGCTTCCAAGGCTTCCGGACCAAGCGAGCATGGTCTGATCATCGATGCCGCGCACGGCAACTGCGGCAAGAACGAGGTGCGCGAGGCCGAAGTGGTCGAAGAAATCGCCGCACGCGTCGCGGCCGGCGAACAGGGCATTCTCGGCATCATGATGGAAAGCTTCCTCAAGGCGGGCAATCAGAAGCCCGCGCCGCTCGACCAGCTGGAATACGGCAAGTCGATCACCGACGCATGCGTGCCGTGGGATCGTACCGAGCAGCTGCTGCACACGCTTGCCGACGCGGTCGACGCGCGTCGCAAGCTTGGCTGATGTTTCTGCACCATCGTTGCTATCCTTGGGAAAGGAAGCGACAAGGAGAGCGAGATCATGCAGCAGCAGCTGAACACGCCTGAGGATTTACGTGCCATTAGGCAGGCCATGGATGAGGGCAAGAATCCGCTGGTGGAGACCGACGTGCCGCGCTGGGAGGACCAGGTGGGCATCAGCCGCATCGTGAACCGCCGCGTGCTGGAATTCGAAGTGTTGCCCACGCCGGCGCAGGTGCTGGGCGATCTGCCGTTGAGCGAGCAGGCGCAGGAGATCGTCGCCTATTCGCGTGATGAGATTCGTGCCTGCCTGTACGGTCAGGACGATCGCCTGCTGGTGGTTGTCGGTCCGTGTTCCGTTCACGATCCGAAGGCCGCGCTCGATTACGCGCGTCGCCTGTCCGCGTTGAAAGGCGAGTTGGATGGCGAGCTGCTGATCGTCATGCGCGTGTATTTCGAGAAGCCGCGCACCACGGTCGGTTGGAAGGGTCTGATCAACGATCCGGATATCGACGGCAGCTGCAATATCAGGAAGGGCTTGCTGTTGGCCCGCCGCACGCTGCTTGGCGTGCTTGACGAGGGTTTGGCGGCGGCCACGGAGTTTTTGGAGCCGACCAGTCCGCAGTATATTTCCGACGCGATTAGCTGGGGTGCGATCGGCGCGCGCAATACGGAAAGCCAGGTGCACCGGCAGTTGGCGTCCGGCCTGTCCATGCCGATCGGCTTCAAGAACGCCACGGACGGTTCCATCAAGGCTCCGGCCGATTCCTGCTTCGCTTCCGCACAACAGCACACGTTCTTCGGCATCGACCATCTCGGCCGCGCCGCCGTGGTCAAAACGCTCGGCAATCCCGACTGCCATGTGGTGTTGCGTGGTTCCTCGCACGGCCCGAATTACGATGCCGCTTCGGTGGCCAAGGCCATGGACACCATCCGCGCCGAAATGCCGGCCGATTCCGCTGCGGCACATGGGCTGATCGTCGACTGCTCGCATGGCAACTCCGGCAAGGACGAGCATCGTCAGGCGCAGGTGGTGCGTGACATCGCGGGCCGTATCGCCAAAGGCGAGCAGGGCATCACCGGCATCATGATGGAAAGCTTCATCGAAGGCGGCAACCAGAAGGCCGCGCCGCTCGACCAGCTCGTCTACGGCAAGTCCATCACCGACAAATGTCTGAGCTGGAACACCACGGAACAGCTGCTACGCGAGCTTGCCCATGCGGTGGCCGTGCGCCGCTGGAAGTGACCGATTCGATTCACTATCCGCGCGATTGCAGAAAATTCGGGAAACGCGAATCGCAATCGCGTAAAACAACACTCAAGACAGCACGTAAGACAGGGAGGGTGCAATGACCGCAATCGCCATCATCGGCGCCATGGATGAGGAAGTCGCCAATATCGCAACGGCACTGAGCAACGTCACCGTCACCGAGGAAGCCGGCGTCAAGGTGACGCGCGGCACCCTCGAAACCAACAAGGGCACCGTCGTCAACGTCGCCGCGACCGTCGGCGGCATGGGCACCGTCAACATCGCCGCCACCACGCAGCATCTGATCGACGCTGACCAGCCGGACGCCGTGATCTTCTCCGGCATCGCGGGCAATCTCAACACGAATCTGCACATCAACGACGTGGTGCTCGGCGGCACCCTGCGCTATCTCGACACCGACATGCGATTGGTGGGCCAGTTCAAGCCCGGCACCGCCGACCGGCCCATCGAGGAATACCATAGCGACGACCGTCTGCTCGAACTGGCCGACCAGGCGCTGAACGACTTGAACATTCACCATATCGTCGGCATCATCGCCACCGGCAACTATTTCGTCGATGATCCGCAGAAGGTCGAGCAGGTGATCCGTGAGACCGGCGCGGACGCGGTGGAAATGGAAGGCGCCGCCGTCGCGCATGTCGCCGCCCGCAACGACGTTCCCGCATTGGTGATTCGCGCGCTGAGCGACAACGCGGACACCGACTACGAGGATTTCAAAACGTTCGACATTTCCGAATACGCGGACACCGCCGCGAAACTGACGGTGAACATCGCCAAACGCATGTAGCGTTCATGTGGCGTTGCGAAACGCTTAACGTTGCGAAAAGCCGTTTCCACATCCCGTTTGCCGCATGACCCGTCATCATGCATCGTCATATCGGCAAACGGGACGTCTCATATTCCGATATGCTGCGTTTCGGAAGATGAACGGCAGGAAAACTTCCGGTGGCGTGAGAGAATCGCATACGCGAAAGCCTCTCCGAAACCGCTAGTCTTAAGGAAGAACTGAGGATTATCGGAAGGTGAACGCATGACGTTGGAGCAGATGCTGGCAACGCCGTCGGTGGTTGCGGCATTGGTGGTCGTGGCCGTGGTCGTGTTCGTCGTGGCGTTCCTGCTTGGCCGCAGACGAGGCTTCCAGGATGTGCAGGACGGCGTCGACCCCAATGATCCGAGCCTGTTCGGAGCTGCGAAGAACACGTCCCTGTTCGGCCCCCGCGTTCCCGTGCAGTCCACGGAACGCCAGCTGGTGGCCGTCATGCCCGAAGCTTTGGTGGTCGTAGACTCGCTGGCCACGGTCCAATACGCATCCCCGGCCGCGCGGCGCTTCGGCATCATCCACGACCGGGCGATGGCGCTCGCGGAAATCCGCGACATCGTGAAACTGGTCTCCACGGACAGCGTGGTGCGCGAACGCGAACTGACCATCCCCCTGCACGGCCGCACGCGAACGGGCGTGGTGAACACGAACGGCAAAGGCGTCGAAGCCGGCAAGCCGCTGCCCGAAGACACGCTCTACCTGCACGTGCGCGTCGGACAGATCGCCGACAACCTATTTGCGATTTTCATTTCCGACATGAGCGAGCAACGCCGTTTCGAAATCATGCGGCGCGATTTCGTCACCAACGTCTCGCACGAACTGAAAACCCCGGCAGGCGCGATTTCTCTGCTCGCCGAAACGATCGGCGACGCGGCCGACGATCCGGACGCGGTGAAATACTTCTCCGGCCGAATCTCCAAGGAATCCGAACGATTGACGGAACTGGTCCACCGTCTGATCGACCTGCAGAAAGCGCAAAGCGCGGCAGCGATGCTCAACGCGGAACGGCTGTCCGTGCTGTCCGTGGCACGCGAGGCGCTCGCCGAAAACCAGGTCAAGGCCGAATCGAAGCACATCAGCCTGGTCCTGTCCGTGAACGGCCGGCAGGTGCTGGTGCATGCGAACGCCGAGGAACTGGCCAAGGAAGCCGAACAGAACCTGGACGTGTTCGTGGTCGCTGACCATGAGACCATCAAAACTGCGGTGAAGAACCTGGTGGAGAACGCCATCAACTATTCGCCGGAACATACCACGGTGGCCGTCGGCATCGGCATCGAATCCGGCAAGGTGGCGATTCGCGTCGTGGACCAGGGCATCGGCATCCCCGCGGCGTCGCTCAGCAGAATTTTCGAGCGATTCTACCGCGTCGATCCGGCGCGCTCCCGGGAAACCGGCGGCACCGGCCTGGGATTGGCCATCACCAAGCATTGCGTCGAGGATTGCGGCGGCACCATCTCCGTATGGTCGCGCGAGGGGGAGGGATCCACCTTCACCATCACGATGCCGCAGGCTTCGGGCGCTGCGGAACCCGACCATCCGGCGGATTCGGCGAATGATAACACCCGTGAAAAGAAACAGTCCGGCCACTCCACCACAACAGAGAATGAGGAGAACCACTGATGACGCGAATTCTGATCGTCGAGGACGAAGAGTCGTACCGTGAGCCGCTGGTCTACCAGCTCACCCGTGAAGGGTACGACGTGTCCGCCGCGGCCACCGGTGAAGAAGGATTGGAACTGTTCACCAAGGGTGGTATCGATCTGGTGCTGCTCGATCTGATGCTGCCCGGTCTTGACGGCACCGCGCTGTGCCGTCGGATCCGCGAGCAAAGCCGTGTGCCGATCATCATGCTGACCGCGAAAAGCGCGGAAATCGACAAGGTCGTCGGCCTTGAAATCGGCGCGGACGACTACATCACCAAACCGTATTCCTTCCGTGAGCTGCTGGCACGCATCCGCGCGGTGCTGCGCCGCAACCAGATGGTCGCCGAATCCGGAGAAGCCGCCGACGACGATATTCCGCTCGTATGCGGTGACATTTCCATGAGAATCGGCCAGCATGAGGTGACGGTCCGCGGCGAGAACGTGTTCTTCCCGCTGAAGGAATTCGAACTGCTGGAATACCTCATGCAGAACAAGGGCCGCGTGATGACCCGCCACCAGCTGATCGACCGCATCTGGGGCTCCGACTATGTCGGCGACACCAAGACGCTGGACGTGCATGTCAAGCGCGTGCGCGCCAAAATCGAGGAGGACCCGGGCCATCCCAAGTATCTGACCACCGTGCGCGGCCTCGGATACAAGATCGATACGCCAAGCGAATGATGATGAAAGGCTTGGTATAGCGCGCATTCGCATCGTGCTTGCAAAGAACGGTGAACGGAAGGAACGTCGAACGGCGAAGGTGTCGTAGACTGTTCATCTTCCGTTCACCGTTTTTGGTTTGGGGCGAGTGAAACGCCCAATAGGCTGGAGATTGTCATGAAGAACGATGGCGACAACAGAAAATCGAAAAATCAGAAACATACGCCATCTGAATGTTGACAGAGGGAAAAGAATAATGCGTAACTCCATTCTCGTACGCTCCATCGCCGCTGTGTCCGGCATTGTGATGCTGGCTTCCGTCGCGGCTTGCGGTGACAACACCACCGCTTCCACCGATTCTTCGGCCAAGTCCGATACCAAGACCGAAACCGTTTCCGGCAACTTCTCCGGCGCTGGCGCTTCTTCCCAGCAGGCCGCCGTCGAAGCTTGGATCGCCGGCTTCCAGGGCACCAACCCGGACGCCAAGGTCGCTTACAATCCGTCCGGTTCCGGCGCTGGCGTGTCCACCTTCCTGACCGGTGCAACCGCATGGGCCGGCTCCGACGCTGCTCTCGCCGATAACGAGGTCGAGCAGTCCAAGAGCGTGTGCGCTTCCGGCACCGCCTTCGACATCCCGGTCTACATTTCCCCGATCGCCGTCGTCTTCAACCTGCAGGGCGTGTCCGGCAAGGGCAAGACCCTGAACATGGACGCCGAGACCATCGCCAAGATCTTCGACGTCAAGATCACCAAGTGGAACGATGACGCCATCAAGAAGCAGAACCCGAAGGTCGATCTGCCTGACCTCGACATCACCGTGGTGCACCGTTCCGACAAGTCCGGCACCACCAAGAACTTCCTGAGCTACGTCAAGGACGCCGCTGGCGACGCATGGAGCTACGACCTCGGCGAGAACTGGCCGAACGAGGTCGGCCAGGGCGCCAAGGGCACTTCCGGCGTGATCTCCACCGTGCAGCAGGCTGACGGCACCATCGGTTACGCCGATGCCTCCCAGGCCGGCGATCTGGGCACCGTGGCCGTGAAGGTCGGCGACGATTACGTCCCGTTCTCCGCTGAAGCCGCCGCCAAGGTCGTGGACGCCTCCCCGCTCGACGATTCCGCCAAGGGTGACAACCGCGTGGTCGTCAAGCTCGACCACAACACCACCGAGAAGGGCGCCTACCCGATCGTGCTGGTCTCCTACGACGTCGCCTGCCCGGCATACAAGGACGCCAACACCGCCAAGTTCGTCAAGTCCTGGCTCACCTACGTGACCAGCGACGAAGGCCAGCAGACCGCCGCTTCCGCAGCCGGCTCCGCTCCGATGTCCAACACCCTGCGTCAGAAGGTCGTCAAGTCCATCGACGCCATCAAAACCAAGTGAGCCCATCACAGTGGGGCGATCGCTTTCGGTGATCGGTGACTGACCGTAGGTTTCAGGCCGCAGCCGCGTAAAAAACGGCTGCGGCCTGAAACGATACCTACGGACGATACGCAAAACCAGAAAAATCGAAAGCAATCGCAAGCAAACCAAAAGGAGAACCCGTGAGTTCGCAAAGCAAAACGGCACAGCAGCCGGTGAGCGGCAA
>OFMX01000892.1_pt1 | contig 26170 bp, 18 predicted proteins | sample 1541901 | NCBI WGS metagenome assembly OFMX01 (sample SAMN04209222, study PRJEB22552) | human gut metagenome | biome: gut; material: feces | host: Homo sapiens | place: USA: Oklahoma | reverse complement strand
GAGATTGCCACGTCGGCCTTCGGCCTCCTCGCAATGACAAACTCGGGGGACTTGCGGCACAGAATGTGCTGCAATCATTGCCGACCTGCAAGGCGCTCGCTACCCGTAAAGGGCACGCCGCCAACGGCTGCGCAGGGAACGCCGCTGCAGAGGCAATTGGTGCCGCTGTTCTAACGATTGCCCGTGCCTCCTGCTGGCGCGTCGCCGGGCAGGGCATGCCCTGCCCCTACAACTTTATATGAACAAACCGGGAGCAGCCTGCTATCTGGCTGCTCCCGGCAGTTGTATTCGCCTTATTTTGTGCTGTCCTGCGGCTGGACGGCCTCCTCGATCTGCTGCTTCGCGGCAAGGAGCTGCTCATACAGCGCATCGGAGACACGCTGATAGTAGTTGTTCTCATACAGCCGGACGGCGTCCGCAGCATCGAGGACCTGATAGCGCGGTGCGGTCCCTGCGCCGCAGTCCGCCGTGGCCAGCGGGGTGCAGCGCACGTCGCTGATGACAGTCGACTCGCCCGTGCGGGTGAATTCCACGGTCAGCGCCAGCGAGGCGTTCGTCTCGCCCTCCTGCGCGGCGCAGTAGTCGCCGAGGCCGTAGGCGAGCACGACGTCCTTCTGCACGCCGTCGTCCGTCGTGATGCTGCGGCGCTCCACGGGGCCGACGCGGTGGGAGTGCGAGCCGACAATGACATCTACACCGCGGCGGAACATCAGGTCGGCGATCTTCTCCTGTGTGTCGCTGATGTCGCTCACGTCCTCGCTGCCCCAGTGCAGGGCGGCGACGATGATGTCCGGCGACAGGGCGCGTGCGGCGACGATGGCGTCGGTGATGTTGTCCGTGTCGATGTGGGAATAATTGGAATCATAGTCCGTGTAGAGCAGGTTCGTGCAGTATTCCGCGCCGCTCGGCAGGCGCATGCCGTTCATGCCTTTCGTGAAGGCTACGACGGCGATCCGGATGCCGTTCGCCTCCACAAGAACGGCGCGGTTCTGCGTGCGGTCCTCTGCACTCTCATAGGTGCCGACGGGCGTGAGCCCGGCGCTGCGCAGGATGGTCTTCGTGCGCTCCAATCCGCTCAGGCCGTTTTGAATGGTGTAGGAATTTGCGGTCTGCACGAGCGAAAAGCCTGTGCTGCGCAGGGCTGTGGCCAGCGCATCCGGCGCACTGCCGTCGTTATACGGCTCGCCGGAGAGGGTCGTCTCCAGATTGCCGATTGCAACATCGGCCGCGCCGACAACGGCAGTCGTGCCGCGCAGAATGTCAGAAAAATCATAGCTGCCGCCCTGTCGGGCTGCCTGCAGCAGTTCGTCGGTGATGCGGATGTCGCCGACGGCGCAGAGCGTCGCCACTGCCGTGTCGCTGCGCGGCGTTTTGGACTCTGTGGGCGTGTCGCTGCCGCTGCAGCCGAACAGCGGGAGCGCAAGGCAAAGCGTCAGGAGCGCCGCTGCGCCCCTGCGAAGAAAACGGGTCAAGATGAAATCCTCCAATCAAAATGACAAGATGCAGCTTGTCAAAGAAGTCCCTTCGGGCCTTTTTGCCAAGCTGCTTCCAGAATTGCAAAATCAATTTTTGTATCATGATTTTGCAATTCTGCCGCTGCGGCGGGTGATGGAACGCGAAAGGACACCCTGACGGTTTCCTTTCACACGTTTCTTCCCTCCGAAACTTTCGGCTTGGCGGGTTTTTGACAGTCTGAAGATGATCAAATGTATGCGCCTATTCTACAATACTTTGCCCGCGGCGGCAAGTCCGAATTTCGAAAAACGGCGGCTCTTGCCGCGGGTTGACGAATGTGGTATACTGTAGGCACGACAGAAAACCGCCTTCGGCGACCCGAAAGGACAGGGATATGACAAAGAAAAACCGAAAACACAGTGCAGGCATCGTGCTGCGCGATATTTTGCTGGCGCTGCTGCTCGTCGCCGTGGTCGCGGCATCCGCCATTCTCGTTTACCGCCGCTTTTTTGAGAGCGGACCGGCCACACCGGACGAGAAGCAGAACATTGCCAAGAATCACTATGACGCCGATTCGTTTTATGAGGAGAACGGCATGCTGCGCTATGCAAAAAGCGCACATCTGACCGGCGTGGACGTTTCGGAGCATCAGGAGAAGATCGACTGGGCTGCCGTCCGTGCAGCGGGCGTGGATTTTGCCATTCTCCGCATTGGCTACCGCGGCTATACCGAGGGCTCGCTCCGTGAGGACAGCTGGTTTGCCGAGAACTATGCGGCCGCACGGGCTGCGGGCGTGCAGATCGGCGTGTATTTCTTCTCGCAGGCCACGACGCTCGAGGAGGCCCGCGAGGAGGCCGATTACACGCTGGAGCTGCTTGACGGCCGCACGCTGGAGCTTCCCGTGTTCTATGACTGGGAGACGGTCGCAGGCTCCACGCGCATCCCCTCGCCGGATGGCCTGCCGCTGACGCAGTGCGCAGCTGCCTTCTGCCAGACGGTGGAGGCCGCCGGGTATACGGCAGGCGTTTACTTCAACCAGACGTATGGATATACATACTTTGATCTGAGCTATTTGCAGGACTATGTTCTCTGGCTTGCGGAGTACGGCACGACACCGGAATTTCTTTATCACTTCGACTGCCTGCAATATTCCAGCACCGGGGCGGTCGATGGTATTACCGGCGACGTGGACCTCAATCTGCTCCTGATGCCGGAAAAGGCAAAAACGACGGATTGATTCTGAAAAATGCAGCGCGGGCCGCTTCGCAATTCGAAGCGGCCCGCGCTGCTTGCATATATTTCGACGGCGCTTCCTGGCGCACAACGATTTAATCCTAGCATATGGAAGGAAAAATGTCAATAGAGAACGGAAATAAATGAACAAATTAAGAACGATTTGTGAATGACGTTGTTTTTTTGACATACAAAATTGCAAAAATATGGAATTGTTGCGGGATTGACAGACGCAGGCGCGGAGAGTAAACTATTTGCATATTTATTCTCTCTGCGCGGAGAACCCGGCAAGGGAATAAAAATTACAAGGAGGAAAGATATGAAAACGTTGGCGAAAAAGCTGATGGCGCTTGTCCTTTGCCTGGCAATGGCGCTCGGCCTTCTCGGTGTGACCTCTGCCGGTGCAGTGCAGAGCGCTCCGAAGGCGGAGGAGTCGGCCAGCAAGGTCATCTATGCCACAGACAGCAAGACCACCTACGTCCCGGCGGGCTATACCTATGTATACCAGTCCACCGACGGACGGATCTACACGCGCAAGGCAACGCAGGATACCTATATTTCCGGCCGCACCCTCAGCGCAACGGAGGCCAAGGCGCTGGCCTCGCTGTCCTATGGCGCGGAAAGCACCATCACGACAGACGACGGTCAGACACTGGTCTGCCGCGAATATGACGCGAAGGAAGCGGCGGCCTATTCCGATGCCGTGAAGGCGATCCTGAGCGGCGAGGATTACAGCGACGGCGACAAGGTCACTGTTGTGAGCGAGGCCCACGAGAAGAACGACAAGGTCAAGGTTATCATCTCGCTTGAGGCCCCGGCCGTCTGTGAGATGGACGGCATGTCCGTTGAGCTGGGCAAGGGCCTCGGCAAGGCAGAGCAGGCCGCCGTGCAGAGCGTGAAGAACGGCCAGTCCTCCGTCCTTTCCGTCGCGAAGAAGAAGCTTGGCCACAGCATCGAGGTCACGGGCCAGTTCTCCCTTGTGACGAACGCCATTGCCGCCACGGTCTCCTATGGCGATATGGAAACGCTCAGCAAGCTGCCCGGCGTCAAGAAGGTCTTCCTCTCTCCGTGCTATTCCGTGCCGGAGATCAATGCCGTGGAGACGGATGCCTCCGAGATCAGCACGAACATGAAGTTCGCGGCCGCCGGTATGGGCGCGAACGCCGCATGGGACGCGGGCTATGACGGCACCGGCATGAGCGTCGCCGTCATCGACACCGGCCTGTGCTATGAGAATCCCACGTTCTCCAAGGAGCCGTCCGATCCCGATGCCGTTGCCTACAGCAAGGAAGACATCGCGGCCATCCTCGACAGCAAGACCCTGCATGCCGAAGAGCTGGATAAGTCCACGGCGCTTGACACCATTTATTACAGCAGCAAGGTCCCGTTTGGCTTCAACTATGCCGACGGCGAGGCCAACTTCGGCTCCGATGACGACACTATGATGGGCCACGGCACACACGTTGCCGGTATCATTGCGGGCAACCTGACCGAAGCGGATCAGGAGCAGTTCGATATGACGTCCCTCGGCATCGCGCCGGAGGCACAGCTTGTCATCATGAAGGTCTTTGACAAGGGCGGCAACTGCTACTTCGATTATCTCATCGCCGCCATTGAAGACGCCATTACCCTCGGCGTCGACTGTGCGAACCTCTCTCTCGGCCTTTCCAGCGGCCCGTATTACTACGAGGGCGTGACCGAGGTCTATGACGCCGCCACCGCAGCGGGTATCAGCGTCTGCGTCTCCGCCGGCAACGATGGCTTTACCGGCACCGAGAGCCTCTGGGGCGATGAGCAGATCAAGTCCACGAGCGTCTCCAGCGGCACGCTGGGCATGCCCGGCACGTTCGACTCCGTCCTGACTGTCGCCAGTGCCGAGAATGAAGGCGTGAAGTGGTTCTTCGCTACCGGCGTTCTCGGCTGGTACAACAAGCGCCAGGGGTCTGACCAGTACATGAACGTGAGCGAGATCGAAAATGTCCCCGAGGGCAAGGGCTTCTATGAGAACCTGCGTCCGACGGAAGACCTCGTAGGCGGCACCTATGGCTACACCGAGTCCATCAAGAATTCCAACGGTCAGATCGTCTATGTCCCGTTTGAGGGCGGAAACGGCGACTCCATTATTGCGGCGGCAAAGGCCGCAGGCGCAGCCGGCGTCGTGTTCTACGACCCGACTCCCGCCGAGGAAGCAGAGTGGGACTATGTGGATGTTGAGCTGACCAGCTTTGATGTCCCCGCTGCCCGCGCGAACCTGACCGAGTTCGAATGGATGAAGGCCAACAATGACACCGGCACCGTCTCTGTAAAGGCCGACTGGAACCGCAACAACGCCGCAGGCGAGATGTCCTCGTTCTCGTCCTGGGGCCCGACGGAAGGCCTCTCTCTGAAGCCGGAGATCACCGGCATCGGCGGTAAAGTCTTCTCCGCATACTATGGCGAGGATTTCGCCGTTGCCTCCGGCACCTCGATGTCTTCTCCGGCCGTCGCCGCCTCCATGGCGCTGCTGCGGCAGTATCTGAAGACGACCTCCATCCCGGAAGAGGACTATGCCAAGGTCGCCAATTGCCTGCTTATGAGCACGGCAACGCCGATCGTCGATGAAGCGAACGGCACCTATTACTTCGTCCGCCGTCAGGGTGCAGGCCTTGCCAACATCGGCAACGCCGTGAAGTCCGGCGCTTACATCGCCGTCGAGGGCACCGACAAGGCCAAGCTTGAGCTGGGCGACGATGCCGAGAAGACCGGCAAGTACGAGATGAAGTTCAGCGTCGTCAACTTCTCCAAGGAAGCCAAGACCTATGCGCTCAGCCTGCAGGGCCTCGGCCAGGCTGCAGAGGGCGGCCTCGTCAAGGGCGGCAAGGTCACCTATCTCACGCAGAACTATGCAAAGAAGCTCGACGCGACCTATACCACCAGCCTGAACGGCAACGAGCTCACGGTTCCCGCCGGTGCGACTGCACAGGTCACCGTGACCCTGCAGCTGACCGACGCGCAGAAGGCCTACTATGACGAGCGCTTCCCGAACGGCGCATATGTAGAGGGCTTTGTCCAGCTTACGAGCAAGGACGCCGTCACTCTGTCCGTCCCGTTCCTCGCATTTTACGGCGACTTCGGCGCGGCTCCCGTTGCCGAGACCGGCAGCTACGCGACCCTCCTGGGCGGTGCGCGCTCCTACAACACGGCCGATCAGGTCGTCAGCGGCATCTACAGCTACCGCTCCATCAGCGACAGCGATGTTCTTTCCTGGATGACCGAGAAGTCCTGGCTGGGCGATACGGCCGCCCCCGGCATGTCCATGGTCCCGATGGACGAGTACAAATTCGCCACGATGTTCGGGGCCTATAAGGGCTTTGTGCCGGAGACGGCGGGCGTCTCTCCGAACGGCGACAATTCGCTCGATGCGTTCTACCTGCAGATCGGCCTGCTGCGCAACGTCGATAACATCCACTACACCGTTACGAACCTGACGACGGGCGAGGTCCTGTCCGAGCAGGATACCGAATTCCTGCAGAAGAGCTACGCGGGCGGCGTTTACGCCGGCAGCGACGCCGGAGACTTCGACATGAGCTGGTTCTACGCCAAGGGCGTGAACGAGGACGGCGAGGAATATATTGATTATTCCAAGTGCAGCCAGCCGGAGAACTCCCTGATCTCCGTCAAGGCGGAGATCACTCCGGAGTGCAAGACCGCTAAGACCCAGACGCTCGAGTATATGTTCTATATCGATACGACCGGCCCGAACAGCAAGAAGCCGACGTTCAGCTACAAGACGGAAGACTGGGGCTGGGGACCGGAGTCCATGTACACGATCTCCGTGGAATCGAACGAGGCCTGGTATCAGGACTACGACATGAGCATCACCATCGAATATGATGAAGAGACCGGCGAGTTCTTTGCCTCCGCCTTTACCTCCACCTATTTCCCGACCGCGCAGCCGAACGGCGAGGGCGTCCACGGCATGAGCGAATCCGGCAGCATGATGTACACCGACTCGCGTACCGATATCTTCCTCGGCTATGACTACGCAGGCAACTGCTCCGCCTATACCATTACCGGTTCGCAGCTCGATGACAACATCAGCCTCTCTGCGGAAACGGACTCGATCTACATCGGCGAGGAAGTGACCATCCAGAATACCGATGTCGACGACTATGCCATGCTCCTGAACTGGGAGGTCTCCGATCCCGAGATCGCCGAGATCGTCTCAAGTGACAACAGCAGCGTGACCATCAAGGGCCTGAAGCGCGGCGACGTGGCTGTGACCGCCTCCGTCGGCGACTTCAAAAAGTCCGTCACGATCCACGTCCTGGACAAGAACTATGAGGATCTGAAGGGCAAGTTCCAGGATATCTCCGGCCACTGGGCCGAGGAGACCATCCTTGAGGCAGTCTACCGCGGCCTGTTCAACGGCGTGAGCAGCGACCTGTTCGATCCGGACAGCGCGATTACGCGCGCCATGTTCGTCACAGTGCTCTACCGTATGGAGGGTCAGCCCGCAGTCGACCAGAAGGCAGGCTTCACGGATGTGGCAGAGGGCAGCTACTACGCCGCCGCCGTGGATTGGGCCGCAAAGAACGGCATCGTCAACGGCGTCTCCGAGACGTCCTTCGACCCGGATGCCGCCATCACCCGTGAGCAGATGGCAGCGATCCTGTATCGCTACGCCGCCTATTGGGAGCTTGACGTGAGCGCAGAGGCCGACCTCAGCGCCTATGCGGATGCTTCCTCCGTGAGCGGCTATGCACAGGCTGCCATGCAGTGGGCCGTGGCAAACGGCGTGATCAACGGCACGTCTGCCACGACGCTCGAGCCCGCCGGTACGGCGACCCGCGCGCAGGCCGCGACGGTTCTGGTTCGCTTTCAGAACAGTATGAAGAGCTGACGTTTCAAAACCGACGCTTTCCTTTCCTTGGCGCCCCCCTTTCGCTTCGGCGGGAGGGGGGCGTTGACCGTTTGACAGGCGGCTGCATTTATGGTACAATCCCGGCGGAAGGTGAGATTATGCGTGTGATTTCCCGCCCGGCCGCAGGGGATGCGATCCGGCGCCTGCTTCTGGCGTGGCTGCTGACCGGAGCCATACAATATACCTGCCTGCCGGCATCCAAACGGGTGCTGAGCGGCTTTTCCGCCCTGACGGGGCAGTCGTTCCCGCTGCTGCTCGTGGGGACGGCGGCCTCCTTTGCCCTGCTTACGCTGGCGGGCCTTCGCTGGCGCACGGCGCACTGGGAGCGCGCGGCCCTGCTGCTGTGCTTTGGCTGGCAGCTCGTGCTGGGCCTGTGCGCCTCGTGGTCCGTGCCGCTGCTGTGCGCCGGGCTTGTCGTGCTGGCCCTTCTGCTCGTCTACGCCGCCTATGGCGCGCGGACGGACGCAGAGAGCCTGACAGCTGCGCCGGCGTGCACCGGCCGCCGCGCGGGACTTGTGATCGCCGCGGCCGCCGCAGCCGTGTTTCTGGCGGCAGTGCTGGCGCTGACGGTGTTCCGCGTGCTGAGCTATGCCGCGCCGACCTATGACTTCGGCATCTTTTCCCAGATGTTCCACAGCATGCGCACGACGGGCCTGCCCGTGACGACGTGCGAGCGCGACCGCGTGCTGTCGCACTTCGCCGTGCATGTTTCGCCGATCTACTATCTGTTCCTACCGTTTTACGCCCTGTTCCCGTCGCCCGTGACGCTCGAGGTGCTGCAGGCCCTGCTGCTGGCCTCGGCGGTCATCCCGCTCTGGCGCATTGCGCGGCGGCACGGTCTGTCCGGTGTGACGGCCGGTCTGCTGTGCGCCCTGCTGCTGCTCTGGCCTGCCTATGCGGGCGGCACGAGCTATGACGTGCATGAAAACAAATTCCTCACGCCGCTGCTGCTGTGGCTGTTCGACTTCCTCGACCGCCGCTGCGTGTGGGGCATCGCCCTGTTCTCCGTGCTGACCTGCATGGTCAAGGAGGACGCGCCCGTCTATGTCGCGGTCATTGCGCTGTGGGTGGTCCTGCGGGCTCTGACCCGCACCGGGGCGGAGCGGCGCTGGGGCCTGCTCACGGGCGGTGCGATGCTCGTCGGCGCAGTGGGCTATTTCCTCGGCGTGACGGCCTGGCTCGCTGCCGACGGCGACGGCGTTATGTCCTATCGCTACAGCAATTTCCTCTATGACGGCTCGGATTCGCTGTTCACGGTCATCAAGGCTGTGCTGCTCTCGCCGGTGCGGACGCTCTGGGAGTGCTTCGAGGGCGAGAAGATCGCGTTCTTCTTCCTGACGATGGGGCCGCTGCTGTTCCTGCCGCTGTGCACGCGGCGCTATGAGCGGCTCGTGCTGCTCATCCCGTTCCTGCTTGTGAACCTGATGTCGGATTATACCTATCAGCACAGCATTTTCTTCCAGTACACCTACGGCTCTGCGGCCTGCCTGTTCTACCTGACGGCCGTGAATCTGGCGGAGCTGCCGCGCGTCTGGAACCGCCCGGCGCTGGCGGCTACGGCGGCCCTGCTGGCGGGCGTGTGCTTCTGCGGGAACATCCTGCCGCTCTCCGAGAATTATGTCAACCGCTATTTCGACTACCACGCGGTCTGGCAGGAGACGGACGCCGTGCTGGACCGCATCCCGGACGATGCGAGCGTCACGGCCACGACGTTCCTTGTGGTGCCGCTGTCGCGGCGCGCCGTGCTCTATGACCTGCGCTACTGCTCGCAGGAGCACCTGCTCAGCACGGACTATGTCGTTGTGGAAACGACGGACAGCGGCAGCCTGAAGCCCTATGCCGTGGATGGGGAGGACGGGCTGGAGGGCCTGACGGCTCTGCTGCGCGCCGCGGGCTATGCGCAGCTGCCGGATACCGGAAGCCGCCTGCAGCTCTGGAAAAGGCCGTAGAGGCCGGAATATACAGCAGATCGACCTGTGGAACCGTTTTGATGCGGAACACCACAGGTCGATTTTTGGTACATTTGCCGTCTTGTAAAATTGGGGGGGACTGGTATACTGGAAGCGTAAGAAAAGAACTTTTCAGGCCGGACAGGAGGCGGCACAGAATGAAACAGAGCGGAAGAAGGATCGCGGCGGTCGTGCTGGCGTTGGTGCTGGCTGCCGCCGGGATGGCGGGCTGCAGGATCAGCCGGACGCGAGCCATGACGGACAGGGAACGCATGGCCTGCGAGGCCTACACCATTTCGTTCCCGGAGGATGTCCGCGGGGATAAGACCCTTGCGGAGACCATCCTGTCGCTCTGCACGGCGCAGGAGGAGACGGAATATGGGACCGTCTATGACGGGGTGGCCCTGCAGCCGTATCTCTATCAGTGCAGCGAGGTCACGGAGGTCGTTTCCAGCATGGACCGGCCGATGCATCTGAATGTGAGCTACAAAACGCAGGACGACATCGAGGTCTCGCTCGAGATCGACTATGATGCGATCGTGCTGCGCTCGGTCTACTACCCGGAGGAGGATGCATATGCGCTCGAGCAGATGGGGAAGGCGGTCTGGATGACGCATTTCCGGTATGGAAGCTAGGAGGGCGGAATGGAAGAGTCTGAACTCAGAAATACTGTCCCGGAATTTGACCCCAAGCCCTGCCCGCTCTGCGGCAGGACCATGCGGCGCGGGCTGATTCAAAGCGGCGGTGTCCTGTATTTCACCGATGAGGAGAAGTACTGGATCAACTGGCCGCTGAAGTCCCGCGGGGACATCCCGCTGCTGGGCGGGAAGCTCTTTCCGACCTTCCCGGATGACGGCGCGACGAAGCTCGCCCAGATCTGCACGGACTGCGAGATTGTTCTCTTCTACTACGGCAAGAAGTGGGACGACCGGCGCTGGAACAGATAAAAACTGCCGGGAAAGCCCTTGGGGCTTTCCCGGCACAGCTTGTCAAAAAGTCCCTTCGGGCCTTTTTCGCCAAGCGGACCTCCACCGGCTGTGCGGTGGAGGCCATTTTTTTGCGTATCAGGTGTTGAAGAAGTAGAAGCCCTCCGTCGGGGTGGGGATGGTGCCGTCCACAATGCCGTTCACGGCGTAGACGAAGAGGATGATATAGAGAATCAGCCACAGCACCGAGACGATCAGCCCGATGATGGACATGATGCGGCCCTTGCGGTTTCGCGGCAGGTCAAAGCCGGCGCGGCGGCGCGAGAGGGACGCGAACACGAGTCCGGCGATGCCGAACTGGATGCCGACAAAAAGCGTGACGAGGGAACAGATGCCGCAGACGAAGGCGACGATGGAAAACGCCTTTGCGGTTCCGGGAACCGGGCGCTGCGGCTCGGGGGCGGCAGGGATGACGTCCTGCTGCGGGTCATAATTCTGCATGAGGGAGATCTCCTTTCTGATCGTTGGGTTCGGGATGGGTATCGAGCCACTGCCGCCAGCCGTCCAGATCGTCCGGCTCCGGCGTGGTATCTTCTGCGTTTTCGGGCGTTTCGGCTTCTGCCGGGGCCTCCGGCAGGCTATCCGGCAGCAGGGCGAATTCCGTCACGGGCGGCACGTCCGCCTCGCCGCCGAACAGCGGGCGGCGGCGCAGGAGCAGCGCCAGCAGCAGGAACAGGCCGAGGCTCACGCCGGAGATGATCGCGCCGGTCTTCAGGCCAGGCGCGGTGTAGCGCAGCTCGACGGTGTGCTGCCCGGCCGTCAGCGGGAAGGCGATGACGGCGTCCGTCAGCCGCACGCTCTCGGACAGGGCGCTGGCTGTCTGCGCCAGCGGGACTTCAACGCCGTCCACATAGGCGCGCCAGCCGTTCTCGTAGGGGATGGACGTGTAGAACAGGCCGCCCTCTGCGGCGTCCACCGTGCCGGACAGGCTGGTGTCCGTGTCCTCCGTCACGTTCCAGACGCTCCGGGACAGGCGGGAAAGTCCCTCGTCGAACACGGCGTCGTTCTGCTCGGCCACGTCCAGCGAGATCGTGCCCTCCTTACCCTCGGCGACGGGGTAGGTCAGGGTGACGGTGTCGCCCGCCTCGAAGCAGCCGAGGCTGAACAGGCAGCGGACCTTGATATTGCGTGTGAACAGCCGCTCGCCGTTGCGGTAGACGGTCAGGTCATAGTTGCCGGACGACTTCGTCGTGGCGACGAGCAGGCCGTTCTGCGGCACGACATAGGAGATGCTCAGCTCGCTCTGCCCGTCAGCGTCCTGCGTGGAATAGCTGTACTGCGTGCCGCTCGTGCCGCTGGCGCGCAGATCGCAGGTGTCCGGCGCTTCGAGCGTGTCATATTTCAGGTGGGTGTAGAGCGCGTCGTCCAGCCCCGTGGCCATGCGGAACATTTCCTCCTGCTCCTTGATGGGGTTATAGACGTTCTGCTCCGCCACAAAGCCGCCCAGCGCACTGTCCGCCACAAAGCCGAGGCCGAGATAGGCGCGGTTCTGCAGCAGCAGGACATTGCCGGACTGCGCGGCGACGGTCGTGTAGGACGTGTCGCGCTGCTGGCCGTCGCGGTCGATGAGGTATTCGAGACCGCACATCAGATTCGTGAACGGGCTGCTCTCATAATAGAGGTAGCGGTTGCTCGCGGGCCACGAGGCCAGACCGAGCGAACGGCTGAAGCGGTTGAAGCGGACGTTTGCCGACGAGGTGAAAACGGAAATGCCGCGGTAGCCGTTGAGCGCGGCGTCGTTGAGCGTCTGGTAGGACGTGACCTCCACGCGGCCGCTGCCCTCGGGTACGGCCTGCAGGACGGCCTGCACATCCTCAGACTCGCGCGGATAGGATGAGCGGGACGTGAGCGAGACCTTTGCCACGCCCATGGCGATGCTGCAGACCATTTCTGCCCCGATGACGGCAAACAGCAGCGCCATGCTGAGGAGCTGCCGCCTGCGCTCCGGGCGATACAGCACGAGCGCAAGGCATACAATGGCCAGCGCCAGCGCGCTCAGGAGCATCCGGCGCAAGCTGCCCTCCAGCCCCAGCCCGCACAGGATAATGCCGAGACAGACGGGGAGGATGACGAACAGATATCGCTTGCGGAAGCAGTCCAGCAGCGTCCACGCACGGTAGGCCATGACGATGAGCACAAAGCTGAACAGGAAGCTGAAGCGATAGGGGAGCATATTGGGGAAATGCCCGCCGTGCCAGTAATAATCCAGCGTGCGGAACAGGAAGCTCAGCAGGAAGAAGGCGAGAAGGCCGACGCTCAGGAGCTTTTCCCGCAGGCGGACCTTTTTGCAGCACAGGAAGAATACGGCCAGCGCCACGGCGGCAAAGCCGCAGTAGACGTTCGGCAGGCCCTCCATTTTTGTCGGCTCCGTCGAGGTGAGCAGATTGGCCAGCACGCGGCGCGCGCCGTAGGCGAGGCCCGGCAGCGTCTGCTCCTTCAGCAGGTCCAGCGTGCTCTGGCCCTCCGCGGCCTTGCCGGAGGCGTCCTCTGCGATGTTCAGCGCCAGCAGCTCCGGCGCCTCGTTCCCGGCGGAGTGGGTGTTCTGCAGGCCGTAGAGCGTCGGCAGCAGCAGAACGGCTGCCATGCCGACGCCGAGCAGCGTGCACAGCGCGATGCGGCAGAAGCGGCGGAAAAAGCGCTTCCAGCCGTCCCAGCGGCAGATGCACCAGACAAAGAAGCTCAGCCCGACAAAGATGCAGCAGAAAAACGAAAGATAGTAGTTGCACAGCAGCGAGAGTGCCAGCGCCAGCGTATACAGGCGGAAGCGGCCCTCGCGCAGCAGGCTGACCATGCCGGCCAGCATCAGCGGCAGGAGGGCCAGCGCATCGAGCCAGATGATGTTCCAATAGTAGCCCGCCACAAAGGAGCACAGGGCGTACATCATGGAAAACGGCACGAGCGCAGGCTCGTTCCGGCGGAACGTCGTCCGCAGGAAAACGGCGAAGAACAGACCGGCCAGTCCGATCTTCGTCAGAACGAGCAGCGCGAAGAACTCCCGCAGCAGCGACGCCGGGACCAGCACGGACAGCAGGTACAGGGGACTGGAGAGATAGTAGGCATACAGCGGCAGGTAGCCGATGCCCATGCCCGCCTCGCGCAGGTACTGCAGCGAGCCGCCGGAGCGGAGCTTTTCCCGGAACGAGACGAAGAAGGGGTAATACTGATGCCACATGTCGTGCGCCAGCACCTGCCGGTCGCCGAACGGCCACAGGCCGCCGAGCACGAAGCACAGCAGCATCACGCCGAACGGCACGGCGAACGACAGGACGAGATAGCGGCGCTTCCGCCGCGTGCGGTCAATTTTCTGCATGGGAGGGCCTCCTTTGCGCCATGCGGCGGAGAAGTTGGGGAATAGTCGCCTCGAAGCTCACGCCGTACCAGCGGGCATCCGGTTCGCGCCGGGTCTCGGCGATGGTGTCCGCAACGTAGGCGGAGGCCAGCTCCATGGCATCGTGTACGCTCCAGCCGAGCGTCAGCGCGCCTGCGCAGGTGCTGGCGAACAGGTCGCCCGTGCCGTAGAACACGGCGGGAACATACGGTGCGCTGCACTGCGACACCGCGCCCGCGGCATCCATGCACGCCACGCCGACGCGGCCCGGCTCCGTCCGGACGCCGGTCAGGATGGCCGTGCGCGCCCCGAGCGCGAGCAGCCGCTCCAGGAGCGTGCGGATGTAGCTGTCGTCATGCGTCTCACGGTATTCCAGCCCGGTCAGCAGGCAGGCCTCCGTGATGTTCGGCGTGATGAGGTCAGCCTGCGCGCAGAGCGTGCGGAGCACGGCGGGGAAGTCCGGCTCCAGCCCGGCATACAGCGCGCCGTGGTCGGCCATGACAGGGTCCACGAGCCGCATGGCGGGGAAGCGCGTGAAGAAGTCGAGCGCCTGATCCACCTGAGCCCTGCCGCCGAGATAGCCGGTGTAGATCATGTCGAACTGCAGGCCGAGCTGCTGCCAGTGGTCCGCGACCGGCGTGAGCGAGAGCGGCTCATAGCGGAAGCCCTCGAAGGCGGTGTGCGCCGAGAGGACGGCCGTCGGCAGCACGGCGCATTCCAGCCCCATGGCGGAGAGCACCGGCAGCGCAACGGTCAGCGAGCATTTTCCAATGCAGGACAGGTCCTGCATGGTGACGATTCGTTTCATAATCATGACTCCAGAGCGTAAGTTCATATTCATTATAACGCGCTTTTGCCGGAAAGGAAAGCCCTGCTGCGAAAAAAGGCATTCCGGCCCGTTAAAAAGTTTTTTTGGAAAATATTGTGGTTAGGACTTGAAATAACCACAAGATATAGTATAATAGGGGTGCGTGAACGACGGCCGGATGCTGCACTGCCTCAAAAAAATGCGCAGCGGGAAACGGCTGGGATCGTTCTGAAAGGATCGAGAATTCGGAGTAACACAGAGAAACGGGCAAAGCCCAGGGAGAGAATACCATGAAGATCATCAAGAGAAACGGAGCGGAAGAGACGTTCCGCATCGAAAAAATCATCGTGGCCATCACAAAGGCCAACAATGCGGCCGAGGAGGCCGAGCGCCTGACGCCGCTGCAGATCGACCGCATCGCGCAGGCCGTCGAGATCCGCTGCGAGGAAATGAACCGCAGCCTGTCCGTCGAGGAGATCCAGGATCTCGTCGAGGACCAGATCATGGCGCACGGGGCCTTCGAGGTCGCCAAGCGCTATATCACCTATCGCTATACCCGCAGTCTCGTCCGCCAGTCCAACACGACGGACGACCGCATCCTGTCCCTCATCGAGTGCAACAACGAGGAGGTCAAGCAGGAGAACGCCAACAAGAACCCGACCATCAACGCCGTGCAGCGCGACTATATGGCAGGTGAGGTCTCGAAGGACATCACGCGTCGCATCCTGCTGCCGCGCGACATCGTCGAGGCGCATGAGGCCGGTATCATCCACTTCCACGATGCGGATTACTATGCCCAGCATATGCACAACTGCGACCTCGTCAATCTCGAGGACATGCTGCAGAACGGCACGGTCATCTCCGGCACGCTCATCGAAAAGCCGCATTCCTTCTCTACGGCCTGCAACATCGCCACGCAGATCATCGCGCAGATCGCCTCGAACCAGTATGGCGGTCAGTCCATCTCTCTGACGCATCTGGCCCCGTTCGTGGACGTCAGCCGCCGGAAGATCCGCGAGAGTGTGGTGCGCGAGATCCGTGAGCTCGGGGCCGAGGCCGCGGAGGAGCGTATTTCCAAGATCGTCGAGGAGCGCCTGCGCGAGGAGATCAAGCGCGGCGTGCAGACCATCCAGTATCAGGTCGTCACGCTCATGACAACGAACGGCCAGGCGCCGTTCATCACGGTGTTCATGTACCTCGGTGAGGCGCGCAATCCGCAGGAGAAGCACGATCTTGCCATCATCATCGAGGAGACGCTCCGCCAGCGCTATCAGGGCGTGAAGAACGAAAAGGGCGTCTGGATCACCCCGGCCTTCCCGAAGCTCATCTATGTGCTCGAGGAGGACAACATCCACGAGGATTCGAAGTATTTCTACCTGACGCGGCTGGCTGCGGAGTGCACGGCGCGCCGCATGGTGCCGGACTATATCTCCGAGAAGAAAATGCGCGAGCTCAAGCTCTCGAAGGGCGAGACGCCGGGCAACGGCGATGTCTACACCTGCATGGGCTGCCGCAGCTTCCTGACGCCGGATTCCTCCGGCAACGGCTGGGACAACGTGGCCAATGCCGGGAACTATGAGCCGGGCAAGCCGAAGTATTACGGCCGCTTCAACCAGGGCGTCGTGACGCTGAACCTTGTCGATGTGGCGCTGTCCTCCGGCAAGGAAATGGACAAGTTCTGGAAAATTTTCGACGAGCGGCTGGATTTGTGCTACCGCGCGCTGATGTGCCGTCACGAGCGCCTGAAGGGCACGCTGTCCGACGCGGCCCCCATCCTGTGGCAGTATGGCGCGCTGGCGCGCCTGCCGAAGGGCGAGCCCATCGACAAGCTGCTCTACAACGGCTATTCGACCATCTCGCTCGGCTATGCGGGCCTGTATGAGTGCGTGAAGTATATGACGGGCAAGTCCCACACCGATCCCTCGGCGACGCCGTTCGCGCTGGATGTTATGCGCTATCTGAACGCGGCCTGCGCCAAGTGGCGCGCGGAGACGCACATCGACTTCAGCCTCTACGGCACGCCGCTGGAATCCACGACCTACAAATTTGCCAAGTGTCTGCAGAAGCGCTTTGGCATCGTCCCCGGCGTGACGGACAAGAGCTATATCACGAACTCCTATCACATCCATGTGACGGAGAAGATCAACGCCTTCGACAAGCTGGCCTTTGAGTCGCAGTTCCAGGCCCTTTCGCCCGGCGGCGCCATCAGCTATGTCGAGGTGCCGGATATGCAGAACAACATCGATGCCGTGCTCGAGGTCATGAAGTTTATCTATGACAACATCATGTATGCCGAGCTGAACACGAAGTCCGATTATTGCCAGGTCTGCGGCTACGACGGCGAGATCGAGGTGTTGGAGGACACGGATGGCAAGCTCGTCTGGACCTGCCCGAACTGCGGCAACACCGACCAGAGCAAGATGAATGTCGCCCGCCGCACCTGCGGCTACATCGGCACGCAGTTCTGGAATCAGGGCAGAACGCAGGAGATCAAGGAACGCGTGCTGCACCTGTAAGACGTGCTTCTGTGCCCAAAGTTCCAATATTCCGGGTGGGGCTGCTGTTAACGGCAGCCCCACCGATATTTCGGGAGGGAAAACCATGTTCGGCGATCTGCATATCCATATGATCCTCGACGGCGTGTATTACCGCGCCGCCATCGACGCGCAGAAGGAGCATCCGCTTGACGGCCTCGTCCGCGCGCGGCTGTCTGATTATCAGGCGCGCGGGGTCTGCCTCCTGCGCGACGGCGGGGACGCCTGGGGCGTCAGCCTGCGGGCGCGGGAGCTGGCGGGGGAATACGGCATCGATTACCGCAGTCCAGCCTTTCCCATCTACCGCCGCGGGCACTATGGGGCCTTCATCGGCCGCGGCTTCGACACGGAGGACGAATACCGCGCCCTGCTGGACGAGGCAGGGGAGAAGCGGGCGGACTTCATCAAGCTCATGATCTCCGGCCTCATCGATTTTGACCACTTCGGCGTCCTGACGGAGCCGGGGCCGGAGCCACAGGACATCCGCCGGATGATCGAGCTGGCCCACGCGGCCGGATTTGCCGTTATGGCGCATGCGAACGGCGACCGCGCCGTCATGGCTGCCCTGCAGGCGGGGGTGGACTCCATCGAGCACGGGGCCTACCTCTCTGAGAGCGTGCTGCTCCGCATGGCGCAGCAGCGCACGCTGTGGGTGCCGACGCTCTCGACCATCGGGAACCTGATCGGCAGCGGGCGCTATCCCGATGCCGTGCTGAAGCGCCTGCTCGCCCAGCAGCAGGAGGCCGTCCGCTTTGTCGCGGCGCACGGCGGCCGCATCGGCCTCGGCAGCGATGCCGGGGCGTGGCATGTGATGCACGGGCAGGCCATTTCGGACGAGCTCGGGTATCTCACTGCGGCGCTCGGCCCACGCGCGGAGCCGCTTCTGCTGGAGGCCGAAGCGTACGCTTCTGTTACATTCTGCCGAAAGTGACCGTTGATTTGCCGAAATTTCTCCGATATAATAATGAAAAATGCCAAAAGGAGAGAGAACGGTATGCAATATGTGCTTTTTAATCCGCAGGCCGGAAACGGCAGCGGTGCGCAGCAGGCACGCGCTCTGGACGCGCGCTTCCCGGAGGAGACGTTTTCCTATACCGATATGACAACGATCAGCGACTATGCGGCCTGGCTCGGCACGCTCCCGGTGGATGTGTCCCTTATCATCGCGGGCGGCGACGGCACGCTGAACCGCTTTCTCAACGACACGAACGGCATGGCCCTCCCGGAGAAGCTCTATTATTTCGCCACCGGCAGCGGAAACGACTTCCTGCATGATCTCGGCCTCGAGAAGGGCGCGGACCCGGTCCCTGTGGCGCAGTATCTGCGCGATCTGCCCACGGTCACGGTGAACGGAAAGCACTGGCGCTTCCTCAACGGCATCGGCTACGGAATTGACGGCTACTGCTGCGAGGTCGGCGACGCTCTGCGCGGCAAGTCCGACAAGCCCGTGAATTATACGGCCATCGCCATCAAGGGCCTGCTGTTTCACTTCCACCCGGCTAACGCCGAGGTCACGGTCGACGGCAAGACGAAGCGCTATCGCCGCGTCTGGCTCGCGCCGACGATGAATGGCCGCTTTTACGGCGGCGGCATGATGGTCACGCCGGACCAGCATCGCGGCAATGCTGAGGGCAAGGTCAGCGTGTGCGTCATGCACGGCAGCGGCAAGATCAAGACGCTGGCGGTATTCCCGTCCATTTTCAAGGGCGACCATGTAAAGCACACGGAAATGGTCGAGATCCTGACGGGTCATGACATCGAGGTGCGCTTTGACCGTCCCTGTGCGCTGCAGATCGACGGCGAGACCATCCGGAATGTGACTTCCTACAGCGTCCACGCGGGCGTCCCTGCGCGGGTCTGACAGAAAAAACGGCCGGAGTATGTATTCCTCCAGCCGACGGTGTGTCCAAAAAGCCTCGCAGAGTTCGCCGCCCGCAGGCAGCGAATCAAATCGGATCATTTTCTCCGGCGGCGTGTACGTCGGAGAAAATACTGCGCAGTCCGCCGGTGTGCGGATCGTCCGGCAAAGGCGGACGATCGTGCGCGCAGCGGACTGTAGTCCCTTTGTATGGAAAGCCCAAAGGGCTTTCCATACAGTTAATTGGCCGGAGCGCTCAGCGCTCCGGCCGTTTTATGTGGGTTTTACTGCTTCGTGAAGACCATGGGGAACAGATCGCCCAGCATCTCGCTGAGAGACTGCAGGTCCATCGCGTCGCCCGTGACGGACGTGAAGGTCAGCTTGCCGCCCTCGAGCGTGTAGGAAACATAGTCCTCTTCGGAGAAGTCGGCTTCCTGCTCCTCAAAATAGAGCTTGCCGTCAGCTGCCTTATAGACGCCGGACTCCTCGTCCTCTTCCAGAGAGCTCAGCAGGGACTCTTCGTCGAGCTGGCTGATCTGTTCGGCGACATAGTCCGAAACGCTGGAGCCGGTGCTCTGCTCGAAGGCAGCGTCGTAGTCCTCACGGGACAGTCCGGATTCCTCGGCGGTCTTGTAGAGCGCCGCCTCAATGGCGGAGCCGCAGCCCTGCAGATAGGTGTGCAGCGCGGTAACGGTGGCTTCCTTGTCGGCCTGCATGGAATAGGTGCCGTCTTCGCCCAGCGTCAGAGTGTAGGGAACGGGCAGGGTCAGGTCGGCCAGATCCTCTTCGGCAAGGCCGAGCTGGGTCATGACGGAGTTCAGGGCAGGGGCCAGATCGAGATCGATCTTGTAGGTACCGGGCAGGTCGGACTTGCCGCCGCCGCAGCCGGCGAGCGCAAGGACAAGGGCCAGCGCCAGCAGGCACAGTGCGAGAGACTTTACATGTTTCATGATTTTCTTCCTTTCTTTTTTTCAAAAATGCAAGTTGATTATAGCATAACGGGATGCGGGTGTCAATCCATCGGGCGGCCGTTCAGAACGGCTTCTGCCAGCCGGTCGCCCTCGTAGCGGAGCTTCAGCGAAAAAAACGGCGCATGCTCCCGCATAAGGCGCAGGAAAATGCGGTCCCCCTCCCACTGCGGCAGGGCGGCGAACTGTGTCTCCGGGATCCACGCCAGCTCGCCCTCGTCGCAGTCCCGCAGGGTTCCGCGGCAGGCCGAGGCGTGGAACAGGTGCATGTATTCGCCCTCCCAGCAGTCGCTGACGAAGGTCACGATGCCGCAGTAGCGGTACTCCGTCAGCTCCAGTCCCGTTTCCTCGCGGAATTCGCGGCGGACGCAGTCGTCCGGGCTTTCGTTTTCCTCGAATTTTCCGCCGATGCCGATCCATTTGTCGTGATTCGGATCGTTTTTCTTTTTGTTGCGGTGCAGCAGGAGGCAACTCCCGTTCTGCTCCAGATAGCAAAGCGTGGTATTTTTCATATCGTTCTCCTGAAAAAAGCCCCTGCAATCGCATGACGGTTGCAGGGGCCGGTTTTATTCTGCGGCGCTGGGATTGGTGGCGGGGTTTACGATGACTCGCACAGCATTGTGCAGGTTCTCCGCGACGCAGTGCGCCTGTCCCTTGGCCTGCTCGCCGTCGAGCGTCCAGTCCATGTCGGCGGGGGCGTCGATCTCCAGATGGCTGGCGCTCGTGAACGTCAGCATGGGCGTGTGGTAATCCTGCGTCGTCAGGGCCAGCACGCAGTCGCTCAGCTCCATCAGGCTCTGCGGCTTGCGCACGAGCAGCAGCTCGAACACGCCGTCGTTCATGTCCACGATCTCCGGGGAGAGCGTCAGAATGCCCGCAACGGATGTGGAGTTGCTGATGGCGCCGAAGATATAGTCGTCCTCGAGCACGGTCTCGTGGTCGAGCAGAAAGCGCACATGGCGGCTGCGGATGGACGGCAGCTCCTTGATGCCGCCGAGCACATAGGCCAGATGGCCCAGCGCATTTTTTACGCTCTGCGACGTGGCGTAGGATGCGCGGGTGAACGCGCCGAACGAGGCGACATAGGAGAAGCAGCGGCCGTTGAAGCTGCCGAGGTCCAGTGTGTGCGGCTCGCCCTCGACGATGTCGCGCGCGGCCTGCAGCAGGTTGCGTGACAGGTTCATGCTGCTGGCAAAGTCGTTCGTGCTGCCTGCGGGGATATAGCCGATGGGCGTGTCGCTTCCGGCCGCATAGACACCGGAGACAACCTCATTGAATGTGCCGTCGCCGCCTGCGCAGACCACGCAGTCGAATTCGCGGCAGCGGGATGCTGCGACCTGCGTTGCGTCGCCGCGGGCAGCTGTAGTATAGACCGTGACGTCGTAGCCGCCGCGGTTGAAAATGCTGACGATCTCCGCCAGCGCGCGGTTCGCGCGCTTTTTCCCCGAGCAGGGGTTCAGAATGAGCAGCAGCCTCTTCATCGCACGATCCTCATGCGGAAACGCACCCAGACAAAGATGCAGCCTGCGGCGATCACAAGGCCGATGCCGAGCAGCGCCCACTGCTCCTTGGAGCGCGGCTTGCGGATATGGAACGGCATCACAAAGCTGGCGCCAGTCAGCGCCATAACAACGAGCAGCGCCCCATGCAGGATCGCGGCACGCTGGAAAATGTCGAGGAAGCAAAAGAAAAACGGGAAAATGAGCGCGGCTGAGGTGATGGGAAGGCCCGTGTAGGTCTTGCGGCACTCGTCCGTCTCCTGCTGGCGCAGCTCCTCCGTCACGTTGAAATAGGCAAGGCGAATGAGCCCGGCGAGCACATAGAGCGCCGCAATCAGCACGGCATACCAGACAGAGCCGCACACGACGATCGTGATGACGGCGGGCAGGATGCCGAAGGCAACGATGTCGCACAGAGAGTCAATCTGAATGCCGAAGCCCTTCTGCTCCGCCGTGCGGTTCTTCTTCGTGCGGGCGACGCGGCCGTCAAACATATCGCAAAGGCCGCTGAACATCAAACAGAGGATTGCCAGCAGCGGGTGGCGGGCGACGGCCAGCCCGATGCCGGTCACGGCAGACAGCAGGCTGAGGTAGGTCAGAATGACCGTGTAATCATAGAAACCAATCATAAATAACTCCTTCTGCCGCAGGACGGCACCGGAAAACGGACGTCGGATAGACGAATCATAGTCATTTTGTTATTATCCCACATTTTCGGCGATTTGTCAAGTCCCGGTATTTTCCGACAGAATGCGGCAGAGCAGGACGGAAAAGGCGTGGTCCTGCGCGGGCTTCCGGGCAGCCGTACGGTGCAGGCGGACACCGCCGCGGCGCAGGCGGGCGGACTCGGCGCGAACGGTGAGCAGAGCGTCGATATTGTCCTTTGTGTAGGCATGGCCCGCCGGATGCAGGGCCTGCGCGCTGCGCGCAAGGCACAGGGCGGCAAGGCCGTAGTCCTGCGTGATCACAACGTCGCCGGGGCGCAGGTGCGACAGCAGCAGATAGTCCGTGCTGTCGTGCCCGCAGTCCGCAACAAAGACCTCCACGCCGGGAATGGAAAAGACATGCGCCGTGTCGCAGAACAGCAGACACGGCACATGGAAGGCGGCGCATTGCCGCACGGTCTCGCGGACGACGGGGCAGCCGTCCGCATCGATCAGAACGCGCATGGGCTTCAGTGGCGGGGCGTCAGCAGGCCGCGCTTGTCGTGGATGACATTGCGCGGGCAGGCCATGGCGCACATGCCGCAGGAGAGGCACTTATCCGCGTAGATAAAGGCGCGGTTTTCCGAAACGACGATGGCTCCGGCCGGGCAGGTGCGCTCGCACAGACCGCAGCCGATGCAGCTCACGGCGCAGACATCGCGGCAGCGGGCGTCCTTGTTCGAGCAGAGGACGACAATGGGGTTGTCCTCGAGCCGCAGGTGGATGACGCGCTGCGGGCAGGCCTGATAGCACGCGCCGCAGCCGATGCAGCGGCTCTCGTCGACCTCGGCCACGCCGTAGGAGTTCAGCGAGATCGCGCCGAAGCGGCAGACCTCCATGCACGCACCGCAGCCGGTGCAGCCGTAGAGGCAAAGATCGTAGCCCTCCGGGCTCTGGTTGGCGCGGCAGCCGCCGTTGCAGTGGACGCAGGCAACCTTGGACGGGAACTTCTTTCTGACTTTCATCTCATGCAACCTCCCCGTTATTTGCGTGCATAGGGCGTGCCGGTCAGCGGCAGACTGGTGCGCGGCTCGCCGTCGAGCCGGTAATAGGCATCTGCAATGGCCGGTGCGGTGGGGATCGAGGTGATCTCACCGATGCCGATCGCGCCGCAGGCCACGTTCAGGCCCGGCTTGTCGATGACAATGGCTTCAATCTCCGGCACCTGATGGGCACGGAACAGGCCGAGCGTGCCGAAGCGCGCCGTCGGGCGGCAGTTTTCGTCGATGGGATACTGCTCCGTCAGGGCATAGCCCATGGACATGACAACGCCGCCCTCGATCTGGCCCTCGCAGGAGAGCGGGTTGATGGCCTTGCCGACGTCGTGCGCGGCTATCATTTTGCGGATGAGGCCGGTCTTCTCGTCGAGGATGCAGACCTGCGTGGCGTAGCCGTAGGCGACGTGGGAGACCGGGTTCGGCACATCCGCACCGAGCGGGTCGGTCTTCGCGAGGTATTCGCCGTAGAATTCTTTCCCGATGAGGTCGCTGAGCGACTTCCCGGCCAGCGCCTCGTGGAGCTGCAGGCAGGCGCGGCGGCAGGCCTCGCCGGTCACAAGCGTCTGGCGGGAGCCGGACGTGTCGCCGGAGTCCGGGGCAATCCAGGTGTTGGAACGCTCATAGACGATGTCGTCGCGGGAGAGGTTCGTGTTTGAGCAGACCATCTGCACCAGCACGGTGCCGAGGCCCTGCCCGATGCACGAAGCGCCGGAATAGATATGGACCTTGGAATCGCCCTCGACGATGAGCTTGCAGCGGCCCCAGTCCGGCAGGCCGACGCCGAGGCCGGCATTCTTCATGGCGCAGGCGATGCCCTTGATCTTGGCGTTGTCGTATTCGTCCTTTACGGCAAGGAGCGTCTCCACAAGGCCGGTAGAGTCATCGACGATCTGCCCGTTCGGCAGCACACCGCCGGGACGGATGGCGTTGCGGTAGCGGATCTCCCACGGGGAGATGCCGACAAGGTCGGCAGCGCGGTTCAGCAGCGTCTCCACGGCGAAGCACGTCTGCGTGACGCCAAAGCCGCGGAACGCACCGGCAGGCGGATTGTTTGTATAGTAGGCATAGCCGTCGATCTCGAAGTTTTCGTAGGCATAGGGACCGGCGGCGTGCGTGCAGGCGCGCTCGAGCACCGGGCCGCCCAGCGAGGCGTAAGCACCGGTGTCAGAGACGACCTTGGCCTTCACACCCTGGATGATACCGTTTTCGTCCACGCCCATGGTGAAGTCCATCTCGAAGGGATGGCGCTTCGGGTGGATGAGCAGGGACTCGGCGCGCGTCAGCTTGCACTTGACGGCGCGGCCGGTCTTATAGGCGATGAGCGCGGCCAGCGGCTGGACGGTCATGTCCTCCTTGCCGCCGAAGCCGCCGCCGACGAGGGCATTCTGAATTTTGACCTTCTCGGGCGGCAGGCCGAGGGCCATCGTGACCTCGTGCAGCGTGGTGTGGGCGCTCTGGTCCGTCGTGTAGAGGCGGATGCCGTCTCCGTCCGGCACGGCCACGGCGCATTCCGGCTCAAGGAAGGCGTGCTCCGTGAACGGGGTGGAGAAGTGATCCTGCACGACAAATTTCGAGTGGGCAATGGCCTCCTCGGCATTGCCGCGGGAGACGTGCTTGTGCGCCAGCAGGTTGCCCTTGCGGTGGACGAGCGGCGCATAGGGCGCGGCCGCCTCCTCTGGGTTGTGCACGGCGGGCAGAATCTCATATTCGACCTTGACGAGCTTCTTGGCCTTTTCCAGAATCTCCGGCGTCTCGGCTGCGACAAGGGCCAGCGCGTCGCCGAGGAAGTGGACGACACCACCGACGGGGACCATGACGTCCCAGTCGTGGACGATGTGTCCGATGATGTTCTCGCCCGGCACGTCTGCTGCGGTCAGCACGCAGATAACGCCGGGCAGCGCGGCCGCCTTGGACGTGTCGATGGACAGCACGCGGGCGCGCGGATATTTGCTGCGCACGGCGGAGCCGTAGCACATTTTTTCGGGGTAGTAATCGTCGGGGTATTTGCCGGTGCCGAGGACCTTCTCCTCGACGTCCAGACGCTGGACGCGGGAGCCGATCTTCCAGTCCGTCGTGGCGGGCAGGGGGATCTTCTTTTCACGCAGGATCTTCCCGGCCAGACGGATGGCCTCGACGATCTTGACATAGCCGGTGCAGCGGCAGTAGTTGTTGCGGATGGCCCAGCGGATCTGCTCCTCCGTCGGGTCCGGCGTGCGGTCGAGCAGGGCCTTGGCGCACAGCACCATGCCGGGAATGCAGAAGCCGCACTGCACGGCGCCCGCCTCGCCGAAGGCGAAGGTGTAGGCAGCCTTTTCAAAGTCGGAAAGGCCCTCGACCGTCAGGATGTGCTTGCCGTCGAGCCGCTCGGTGTCCGGAACGCAGGCGCGGCAGGGCTCGCCATTGATGAGCACGGTGCATGCGCCGCAGGCGCCCTCGCTGCAGCCGTCTTTTACGGAGGTGAGATGCAGCTCATCGCGCAGGTAGCGCAGCAGCTTCTGCTTTTTGGCGACGGTAACTTCGGCACCGTTTATGTAAAATGTTGCCATGGAAACAGGTCCCCTTTGTAAAATAATCCGGTCGCAGCCGGTGGACGGGCTCGTATCACTCAGATTATACTATAAATAGAGAAAGCCTGCAAGGCAGAGACTAACTTTTTTTGCGATTTTTTTCTGAATTTTGACTTATAACAATAAAAAACCACAAGGAAATCGCGATTTTTCTATCGATAAGCTAAAACTTTTTTTGTACCCGGCAAAAAATGCGGGAAAGGATTGAAAATCGGGTGTGGATTTGGTACACTATCTAAGAAATGAAAATGCGGAGTTTCGGCTTTTTTGCGCCGCATGCGCCGCATGGGTAATATAGCAGACTGTCAAAAAACCTGCCAAGCCAAAAGTTTCGGAGGGAAGAAAAGTGTGAAAGGAAACCGTCAGGGTGTCCTTTCGCG
>OFMX01000883.1_pt1 | contig 26382 bp, 43 predicted proteins | sample 1541901 | NCBI WGS metagenome assembly OFMX01 (sample SAMN04209222, study PRJEB22552) | human gut metagenome | biome: gut; material: feces | host: Homo sapiens | place: USA: Oklahoma | reverse complement strand
CCTGTCATCTGATTGGCTGTGGCAAACACTTCGCGTGGAATCTTCCGCTCGTTCAACAGGCGCATGTTCTCCACGCCGTAATAGGCCGTGGCCGCAGCATTGTGCGTGTACTCCCCCGCGGCGAGGCGGGCGTTGAGCAGGTAGACGCTGTCGCTGAGGCCGTTGCCGGGCGCCCACGCGGGGTCCACATAGCCCGAAAACATGCCACCTCCGGCGAAATGCTGGAACGTGCCGTCGGTGAACATGCCGCCCGTGTATCCGCCGTCCTTCTTCGTGTGTTCCGTCACGGTGAATGACTTGTCGGCGATTTTGAAGTTGTTGATGGACTGGAGCACCGGCGTGGCCTGGTCGTTGACCGAGGCTGTGGACTTCTTGTCCTTGAGCTTCTTCGCGTTGACGGCATCGACCTTCGGTCCGGCCTTGTCGGTCGAATCCAAGGTGTTCTTCTTGTTCGCCAGCTTCTGCGCGTTCGCACGTTTCACTATCTGCGACGCGATGTCGGTCGAGTTGAGCGTGTTGCGCTTGTTGGTCAGCTTCTTGGAGTTGGCCTTGTCGACCTTCGGCGAGGCGTTGTCCTTCGCGTCGAGCTTGGCTGTGGGCTTCTTGCCGTTGAACTTGTTGACGTTCGCGGAGGCGGTCTTGGCTTTCTTGGACGCCTTGTCGGTCGCATCCAGTGTGGCCTTGACGTGGGTCTCGTTGAAGGCCTGCATCATCTTCTGCGCCTTCTTGGCGCTGGCGGTGGCCTTCTTGTCTTCGGCTTCGAGCTTGGCCCTGGCGATCTTCTTATTGAATTTGTCGACGTTGGTCTCGGCGGTCTTGGTCTTCTTCTTGGCCTTGGAATCGTCAACGTCGAGCTTCGCCTTGTTGTTGTCGGCGGTCTTCTTGATGTTGTCGATGGAAGCCTTGATGCTGTCCGAACTCAGACCCCAACGGTCGGCCAAGGCGTTAGCGGCCTGTTCGCTCATGCCCGAGGCTTCGGCCTGCCGGATGATCGCGTCACGCGCGTCCTGCAGCACGCCGTTCGCACGCTCGATCTCACCGCTGCTGAAACCGGTGCTCTCGCCCTGCTTGAGAATCTTCTCCGCAGCGTTCTGGGCGCTGCTGGCGATGTCCTCCAAAGCCTGCTTGGTCTTCGTGCCCTCCTCGGAAAAACGGTCAAGCAGATTACCGGACTGGTCGAAGACGACGCCGTTATCCTCGCATGTTTTTGACAGTTCGCCGATCTTCTGGTTCAGCTGGTCCACCGCCTGGTCTGCAGTCAGGTTGCCGGACTCCAAGCCGAACAGCGCCTGAACCAGATCATCGATTTGGCTTGACGCATCCGAAGCGGAAGAGCCAAGCTCCTTGTTCGCGCTGGCCTCATCCTTCGTGGATTTCGCCGCGCTATTGGTTTTGCCATCGAGTTCGTCCAACGCCTTGGACTTGTCCTTGGCGCCTTTCGTGCCCTGCTGGTAGGCGGTGGTCAGGGCGGAAAGGCCGTCGCGCAGCGCGGTGGCCTTATGTGACCCGCTGCCAAGGCTGGAGCCGAGCTTGTCCGCCGCCGAGTTGACCTGCTTGATGGCCGTCTTGTTGCCTTCGGCGGCCTTGGTCATGGTGGTGATGCTGATGCCGGCCTCGCTCATCACGTCGGTCAGCTTCTTCGATCCGGTGATGCCCTGCTCGATCGCACTGAGCCATCCCGGTTCGCCATGGAAGGTGCCGACATCCATATTCTGCAGCTGGTTGACCAGCGCCTCGTGGATAGCGCTGGCTCCATTGGCTGCGGCTGACTGCACTTCCTGCACCGCCTGCTTGGTATTCTGCGCGGCCGTCATGAAACCGGTGAGCGCCGTCGTGGCAATGCCCAGGGCGATGCCCCACGGACCTCCCATAAGTGAGATGAGTCCATCGGCAACACTGTGGAACCCCTTGGATCGGAGCGTGGCGGAATCCTCCGCAGTGCCGAACGATTCCAACTGCTCCTGCGCGCTCTGACCGCTCGCGCGGAACATCTGGAAAGCGGTCTGCGCGGAAGCCAAAGCGGTCTTGATACGTTGGATCGGGTCGATGGCCAAGCCGATATTGTTGGCCATCGTGCTGGTGCTGCCGTTGAGATTGCCTGCGGCCTTATGCACCGCGCCGAACACGCCGGCCAATGATGCCATGACCACGATGGTCTGCTGCGCTCCGGATGGCAAACCGGCGAACGCGTCAACCAGCGTATCCAAGCCCTGCACCATCTTGCGCAAAGGCCCCTGAGCGCCCTCGCCGACGGAAATCATCAAGGATTCCATCGAACCGCCAAGATTCTCCAGATCACCCTTGAGATTGTTGTTCTTCGCAGCAGCCTGCTCGGCGGCGTACCCGCTTTCGGATACGGCCTTCGTCCACTTGTTGACACCGGACTCGCCCGCCTCGTAAAGATAATTCGCGGCCTTGATGGCATAGCTGCCGAAAATTGTCGCGTTCGCCTGATTGCGCTGCTCGTCAGTCAAGCCCTTCTCGGCCTTCTGCAATTGCCCGGCGAAGTTCGCCATGCCGACGAAATGATGTTGAGCGTCATACGCGCTGATGCCGAGTTCCTTCATCGTATTGGCAGCTTCGGCGGACGGCGCGGCCAGCTTCATCAGCATGCTGTTCAGCTGGGTGCCGGCCTCGGCGCCGATGGTGCCGTTCTGGGCGAAAAGCGCCAGAACGCCGGTGGTCTCCTGCACGTTCATGCCGAAACTGTTCGCCTGCGCGCCGCAATTGTTCAACGCCTCGCCGAAATCGGAGACATTGCCGACGGCCTTGCCGGCACCAGCCGCCAAAGTATCAGCCACCTGAGAAGCCTGAGACCCCTTCAAGTGGAACATGCTCAACGCGTTGGCCATGTATTCGGCGGCATCCCCCACGGCCATTCCATCGGACGCGGCCAAATTCAAAGCGCCAGACAAACCGCCAGTGAGAATATCCGTGACGCTCATGCCGGCCTTGCCGAGATCATTGATCGCGTCGGCGGAATCCGAAGCGGAATAAACGGTCGATGCTCCGGCTTCGATGGCGGCGGCACGCAGCTGGTCCATTTGGGCGCTGGTCGCGCCGGTGTTCGCCTGCACGGTGCTCATCTGCTGGTCGAAGTCTGCGGCCATCTTGACTGCGGCCACGCCGAAAGCGGCCACGGCCAGTCCTGCTGCGGTCATACCACTGGCGATAAGCGCGGACTTGCGGCCGGTGTTCTCCATACCAGAAGCGACTGTTCTCGCAGTGCTTCCGGCGCGGGTCATCGCCGCCTCATAGGAGGCTGTGTCCGCCATCAACCGGATGACGATGTTCTTGTTCTCCGCCAAAGCATCCTCCAAAATATCAGGTCAAATGCGCCACCAAGGCGTTCGCGGCCGGATTGTCCCTGCCATTCGCATCAGTCCACTGTTTCATGGCCTGCTGCATGTGCGCAGTGGCCCAGCAGACGCTGGTTTCGGCATGCAATGTCAGTTCACCCTTCGGGTCTTGGCAGATCGTGCGAGGCAACCCGCACATGGGGCATAATGACCGTTCGTATTCCGCCAACGAGCGCATCCAATTGCGTTCCGTCTCATCCCATTCGACCTCATCGCCCTCACTCGGACGCCAACCCATGAAACGCTTATAAGAGATGCCAAGCTGGCGGCAGATCTTAAGGTCCTCGACTAGTTGCGGAGAACCTGCGAGGCGAGGTCGAATGCCGCTTTTGGGTCCGCTGCTGTGCCGTTCAGTTCGGCGATGGCCTGCCAGATCGGCGTGAACTGGCCATCGGTGAGTTCGTCGAACAGATTGCGCCACGCCTGTTCGGTCTTGTCCTCGTCGGACACCGGTTTGCCGCCGATGGTCGCGGAATCGATCATGAGTGGCAATGCCGCGGCGGCGGTGCCGAACATGTCGTTCGTGCCGTTCTCGTTGCGGTGCGCGGCCAATGCCTGCGCCCACTTGCTTACCGGCAATGCCCGCAGCGTGAGCTTCAATGTCTCCGCATCGGCCTGTTCGCGTAGCTCTTCGATGCGCCGCGCGGTGGCCTTCGCCTGCCGGTTCGTCCCAGCCTCCGTGACTTGTTCGCGCGTGGTCTCCTCGGCCAGCGCATCACCCAATCTGGCGATGTCCTCGGCGGTCTGCTGGTTGAGGATAATATCGACCTCGCGCGTGCGCCTGGTGACTTTAAGCATATGTGTTCCTTCGCTCTAATATTCATGTTCCTTTGCCGGAAAAGAGGAAAAAGAGGTTCCCGCACCGGCGAAAGGAACGAAAGTCCGATGCGGGAAGAATCAATCAGGCGACCTTCACGTTCTCCGCCCAGCCGGGAGCGCGAACGGAGAAATTGACCTTGCTGCGCAGCACGCTGTTCGCGGCGATCGCCATCTTTGCGCTCATGCCGATACGGACCGCGTACACGTTCACAATGTCGCCGGCGGTAAAAGTCGTATCCGTCTGCTTGCCGTAGCGGCGCACGAAGTAGCCTTCCACTCCCTCGGTCAAAGTCTCCATGGCCGCGTTCTGCGTGGAATGCGAAGTGTTGGTGTTGTCGATGACCTCGATGCTTGGTCCGCTGATCTTCTTGCGTCCGGGGTTCTCGTAATCCTGCGCGCTGTTCTCTCGCTGGTCGGAGATGGAATCCTGCGACGGCGAGCACGACCAGCCGCCCAGGGTGACGTAGTTGGACAGGTCGGTTCCAGCGTTGATCTCTGCAGCGGTCGGCTTCTGGATGTTTTTGATGGACGGCACCCAGATCGTGTTGACCAGACCGTCCGCCGGTGTGGAAGGAACTTCGGTTCCCAGAGTCAAAACCATGACTCCTCCTTAAATATTTGGGGTCACATGCGTGACCAGTTGAATTTGAAAGTCAGAAGACGGCACTGGTAAAGCAGCGCCGTGTCCTCTGCGGTAAGTCCGGCCGCATAAGCGCCGGAATCGGAGAACAGCGTCAGACAGCCGGTGTCGAAACCCTGCGCGACGAACCGTTTGCCAGCAAGCCTCGGAATCATGAGGTCATCGGCCAGCACGTTGACGGAATCGGCCGTAGTGCTCACGATGCGCACCAGCAAAGTGCCGATGCCGCAATGCACCTGCTGCGTTTCGCCGACGATGTGGCCGTTGGTCGTGACCGTCTCAATCACCCACGGCGGCTTCTCCGTAGGCTTAGGCGCCGTCTGCCGGTACACGGCCCAGCCCGCCGCCGGCTTCGGAATATGGTCGAGAATCGTGTCGGTCAACGTCATGATCGACTTCATTCAGACCACCTCCACGGCGGCACGCGCCACGTATTCCGCAAGCTTCGGCAATTCTTCCTCGCCATGCTCGTAGAATCGGTGCGTTCCACCGCCCTTCGCGGTGCCGAAGAACGCGATGTTCGCGAGCGAACCCGCTCCGCCCTTGGTGGGGCCGATCTCGGCGGAAATGCGTCCGGGCGTCTCGCTCACCGTGTAGGTGATCGGGATACGCCTGAATGCGGCATTGCCGGAACCGTTCAGGTCGTCGCGAATCGAGTTCTTGACGTTCTGCGCGCCCTTCTTCACCGAAGCGGAGATCAAGGCGCGGCGAGCCACGCCCTTGGCGAGCAGCGCATCGCCGAAGGCCGTCAACTGCGAAGCGTCGAACAGTCCGCTCATGAGTCCTCCTTCACATTCCAACGGCAGGCGGTGGCGTGCGTCTTCTCGCTTTGAGGTGAGACGAGCCTGAACCGCCTGCCGACGAGCAGCGGATTAGCGGATTCCGTGACTTCCACCACGTCACCGGCGCGAAGGCCCGGAGTGCCATATGGAAAATGCACATACAAAGACCAGACCAACGAGACGGCGCCCATGGCTTGGGCCGCGCTGCCTTCGGTCTGCTCGCTGGCGAGGCCGCCGCTGGTCTGCACCTTGCAGCTGCCTTCGTACACCTTCTCCTTGCCGGTGGTTGTCAGTCCCGTGTCCGGATCCGTTGTGGTGACTCCGGGGCGGGTGACGACGCATCGGTCGGTCATCAGGCATTCCGCGTTGGCTCTGGCCTTTGCGAGAAAGGATGCGCTGATTCTCATCGGAACACTCCAATCGAACTGACGTTCGCACCGAAGCGATTGCGCAGGCTGCGTCTGGTCGCTTCCGGCAATTCGGCCGCGTCGATCTGGGTGCCATCATGCGTATATCCGACCTGCGCGTCATCAAGCCTCTCGTAGGCGATGCCGGAGTGGGCGCCGGGGCCACCATCCGCGAGCTGATGCAATCCGGCGGCGACATACGAGCAGACCAGTCTGACGATGTCATCCGGCACGGGATCCCAGCCACCTTGGAAGGTGACCGTCACAGTCGACGGGATGCCGCCAAAGTGGCTCCACGGCTCCGCCCGGTAAAGCGATGAGCCGAAGAGCCTCCAGTCTTCGATCGGCCGACCATCGACCAGTACTTTGGACACGGCTCGCACCGCCCTGCATGGCAGGTCAAGTTTCCTCGACTGTTCGCCGGGCAGGTCGACGGTCCATTCGCCCATGGTGATCGGACAGCCGGCGGCGTCGCGCACGGCGGCGGATACGGAGTCGAGCAGGCTGAGCGCGACGGTGTTGTCCGGCACGTCGATGCCGTACTTCCGCAGGTCCTGCAGTGTGGCCAAGGCGGTCATGTCAGCCTCCGATCAGACGGTCACTTGCCCTTCTTGCCGGTGTCTGCCTTATCGGCATCATCACCAGCGGTGTCGGACGTTTCGTCCACGACGGCCTGCGGGTCATCCTGCATGGAACGACCGGTGGAGGTGGAGAGGTTCAGTGTGATCTTGGTCAGGCACTCTGGACGGATGACCTTGGCGCCGTACAGGTCGAGGCCGCGCACCATGTCGGCGAAGTCGGTCTGCATGCGCATCGCCTCCACCTTGCTGACCTGCTGCGCGAAGGTCACGGCCGCGTTCGTGCCGGCGAGAATGGACTGGGTGTCCGGGCTGGCGGACTTGCGCGGCACATTGTTGGACTTCACTACGGTGAAGCCGCGCACCTGTCCGACCACGCCGTTGAGCAGAGTATTATGGCCAGCTTCGGTGCCTTCGATGAAGCGGGAGTCCTGCAGCAGCAAGGCGTAGAAGTCTGGGCTGACGACGAGCCAGCGGCCCTCGTCGGGCACGTTCTGCACGTCGAGCTTGCGTCCGGCTTCCACGACGGCGAGATACGCGTCTGCAGGGGTGCCGACGGCCACGGTCTTCGCAGGGGTGCCGACGGCCGTGTCCATGAGATTGGAGATATAGGTCTCCACGTTCTTCATCATGTTGTAGGCGGCGGAATTTGTTAACTTTCCGGTCAGATCGGCCTTGGCCTGAGTCTTGTCGATGTCATTGACCTTGAAAGCGAAATAGTCGGACTTGTCGATCTTGAGCACGGCGGCTTCCTCATCCGTGGCATCATCGACGGTAATCGCTTTGCCGCGCACGTACTCGCGCACTGTCACGTCGTTGTATCCGGTGATGTGCACGGTGTCACCGGCCTCACGGATGTCGCCCTCGTAATCGCGGTTGCACAGGCTCGGGAAGACGAGCTTCGCGCGCAGGGCTTCGAGGATGGCGGCGGACCATACCTCGGGGATGAAATTGGTGATTGCCATTGCTGGCCTCCTTACTTACTGCGGCCTGCGAGCAGATCATTCAGACGGCCCTTGCGGCGCGCCTCGTCGATCTGCTTCGGGGTCATGTTCTTCAGATCGTCCCTGGTAAGCTGTCCCGTCTGATGATCGCCATCGCGGACGCCCGACGGTGGGATGATTCCCGTCAGGCCAGCATTGTTCCCGCCTTGCGCGAGATACGGATGTGCCGCGACCAAGGCATCGATCTTGTCGCCGATCGCCTTCTGGTCGTATCCGCCCTGATCGTCAGCGGTCAGGTCGGAGAAGTCGATGAGTTTCAATGCGTCGCCGGGGTTGATGAGCTTGCCGGTTGCGGCGGCTGTGACGTTCGCTTGGAGCACCTGCTTCTGCAGTCCGGCGATGGTGGCCTGCGCGGAGTCGAATTCCGTGCCGCGCTTCTCCCAGTCGGAGACCTGCTTCTCCAGCTCGTCCACGCGGTCGGCCTTCTCGTAGGCGGCCTTGAGCTTCGTCTCGAGGTCGCTGTTGACCTTTTTCTGGCCGAGGAACTTGTCGTGCCAGTCGATTGTCGGCTTCTGTGCGCCCGGATCATTGCTGTTCGGATCCTGCTGCTGCCCATCGGACATGATGTGTTTTTCCTTTCATCGGTTGTAAATCTCGCCGTTGCTGGAAAGCCAGCGGCGATACGAGTTCTCGGCCTTGGCCAGCACGTCCGGCGTAACCGGTTTGCTGGGCTGATAAGGATTACGGCCGTCCAGCGCGGCCTCATAGCGGAGTCGCGCGTTCTCGAGGCGTTTCTGCGCCGCGGTCAGCTCCTCATGCCGCCCTTGGCGCCATTCGTTGTTGTGGAGCCATTGCCGACGACGGAGTTCCGGCACTTGCTCACGCCACTTGTCTGGCAGGATGTAGCCCTCGCGCTTCAAAAGTTCGATGGTCTGCTCGCGCGGGAGGTTGAAGCTGTAGATGCCTTCGGGAGTGAGCCTGCGCCTCTGCCGCTGCCCGTATTCGTATTTGCGGATCATGCGGCTCCACCCGTATCGGCTGGTGCCTTCGGACGTGGTCATATGGATATTGCCGCGGCCGATTGGCCGCATGCCTCGGTGGGCGTTGACGACCTGGTAGATGTCGGCGCCGTCTCTGATGGCCTGCGCGTCGGCGTGGCCGAAGACCCTGTCCTGCTCCGCCTCGCTCATGCGGTTGAAGCGGTCCATCGGATCAGTGATCCAGCCTTGCTTCTCGGCCTTGTCCTTGCCTTTGCATGGTATGGTGCGTCCGTGGCATTTCGGATGGCGCAGGAAGTCGTTGTTGTGCCGGAAGTATTTTCCGGCGAGTATGGCGCAGCGTGGACAGCAGTCGGGCGATTCGACGCGCACGTAGCCGACGCCAGCCCTTTGGGTGATGCTGACGCCCATCGCGCTGACGGACGTGTCCTCGATGGCCTGCATGGCCATCTGGCGGAGCGTCCGGCGTCCGGACCGCATGGCGTCTATCGGGTCAAGTCCTGATTTGATGGCCGACAAAGTGCGCGTCACCGGGATATCGAAATATGATTCGAGGTCGATGCCGCTCGGTGCGAAACCCGTCCCGAAGGCGAGGGGATTCGCAATACCGTCAGGGCGCACGTAGTCGCCCTGTTCGGCGAGCATCAACGTGGACGAGTCCATCGCATCGCTCGCGGCGCGGGTCTGCAGTGTGGCGAAGAGCGTAAGGAAATCGGCGTTTGTCCGATTCCAGCTGTCACGCACCCGCCTCGGATCCACGCCCTTCCACGTTTTGTCCGCCGCCCTCACGGCCAGCAGGCACAGTCTGGCCAGAGTGTTCCGACTGTCCGACAGGCTCTCCAGCGTCACCGTCATCAGATGCACCTCCGACCTGCAGGCTGCGGGCTATCTCCGCCATCTCCGGGTCATGGCTCTCGTCGTCCACCATGCGCATGATGCGCTTGATGTCCTCCGGACTCTGACCCATCTGCTCGGCGATCCACTGCAATGGATAGCCGAGCTGCTTGTATTTGAGCATCGCGTCGGCCATCAATGCCTCGCTGCGGTATTGCGGTGTGGCGAACACGACCTTCGAATCATCGAGGATCCGGGCGGATTCCTCGTCGTCCTCGAGCATCATGGCCATCTCGCACAGTTCGCGCACCGGCTGGCGCATGAAGCTGATGCGCTCCAGCGTCTTGCTCACCAATCCAGCTTCGGCGACCTCGTAGCCGGTGGCCGGCACCTCGGCGTTCGTCAGCAGGTAATGCCCGGGCGTACGGGTTTCGGCCGCGATGTGCTCGACGGCCTTCTGGATAATCGGCAGGAAAGCCTGCAGGTTGCTGGCGGTCCACTCGCCAATCGACACATTATCGCCGGTGATCTGCATGATGCGCTCCATGACCTGCTTGTCCAGGTTCGCTGGGCGTTCGCCTACCTGCTCGCCGGTGACCTTGTCGAAGACCGGCTCGGACAGCGAATCACCGCCGAGGATCACCCTCGCGGGCATGGACGCGAAATCCAAGGCGTTGAGCGTATACGCCCAGCAGACGTTGACGGCGTCCTGCATCGATTCGACCTGCTCCACATCGCTGATCGGCAGATCGTCCAAAAGCATCTGATTGCGGAATTCAACCAACGGGACTCGACCGAGAGGATTCACGCGCGCGGAGTCCGGCACGAACCGCCAGCCATCCACGCCGGGCGGCAGACGATTCCTCTCATCGTCGCCGCCCGCACGCACCCGCACCACATCGAAGACCATGTCCGGCAGCAGCAAAGTGCCGAACTCGTGCTCCTCGTCGTATCGGACCAGCAGCCCCGCATCGACCTCGCCAGTGAGCGGGTCGTAGTGCACTGCCGCGCTGTCCGGATGCTCGAAGCTGATGCGCGCCCTGCTGTCCGGCATCGACGTGACCAGGCCGAACGCACGTCCGGTCGTGGTCATCATCAGCGCCGTCTCCTGCAGTTTGCGGTCGCAGTCGTTCCGTTCCCACACCCGCATCACATGCGAATCCAATTCGCGATCGTCATACGGAATGAATCCCCTGAAATGAATGCGCTCGACCGGTGCCTGCGCGACCGGCAGACACCAGTTGTCGGCGAAGCCGCTGAACCGGTCGGCCATGTAACGTTTGAACTCGTCGGACGCGAACTTCAAGGTGCCGCGTTTGCCGCGAACATAATCCGTATGCTTCCTGATGTCCGGCCGACGGTCCTCGATCTTCAGAGCGAGCAGATTCGCCATGCGATTCACGTCATCGGCGGTACGAATCATCTCTAGAACCCCCTCGTGGTGGAGCCTGTAAGCAGGTACGCCTTGCGTTTCCTGCCCCAGCCAGCGGCACGCGCGTCGCAAGCCGCCTCATGGGCGAGCACGCTTGTCACAGCCGCATCGATTTTCCTTGTCTGCTTCGGCTTGCCCAAACCGTAACGCTCGCCCGATTTGGCGAATCTGCGCGCATTGCGCATGTGTGTGATGGTGATCGGACACCCGTCATGCGCGATCGCATGATGCTGCAGGTCGGATTCGAAGCGTTTCAACGCCTCCCAAACCGCGGTGATGCGGCTCGACCCGCTCATCGCCCAGGGAATGAATTTCTTCGGACCGTACCTCGTGTCCCACGCCTCGATCTGCGATTCCCACGACACCTCGTCGCGGAAACCCGGATCGCAATAGGCGCGAATAACCTTGTATCGTTCGTTGAGCTCGTCCATGGCGGCATTGACCTCGCTGCGAGGAATGCGCCCTCCCCACGTTTTAGGATTCCAAATCGTCGGACGGCGATCCTCGCCGTACCGTGGCGTGAAGATAAAACCCTCGCGCGTCTCGGCCTTGATGCACGTCCAATCGTCGTTCTCAGATCCGTCGAATCCAAGACACACCTCGGTGCCTTTCGGCGGGTTCTCAAGCCAAAGCTCATGTTCCTGCATAGCAGCTCTCCCAGAGTCCATCATCGAGCCATGCTCCACCGCCCTGCACCATTCGGTTGCCGAAGAAGCGTTCCGCCTGCGCGGGATCCTTCTCCATCAGCGCCTCAGCCTCCGCCTCGACGGAATCCAAAGGCACCCACGGGCTTCCGGCGTAGACCCATTCGAGGATCCGGCGACGTTCGCGCCGGTTGTTGAAGCTGTATGGCGTGCCGTCCTTGTGCCGCAGGTCCGGGTTCAAATCGGGGTTGCGGTAGAAGATCCAAACATCTGATGCCGATGTCTCGAACTGCTGTTGCGCGTAGGAGTTCTCGCCGGGATCGTATGCGTTTGTCCAGAAGTGCGTGCGCCCACCCATACCAGCCGCGCCACGGCGTTGCGTGTCGGCAACGTCGAGCATGCCATTCGACTTGGTGTACAGGCCGGCCTCGTCCTGCTCGGCATCCGAAATTGGATTGCCCAGGCGTGAAGTCGCCGAGGCCGTCACCACATCGATGCGGTCTAGGTCAAGATCGTCATCGTCCAGATTGATTCCAGGACGCAGGATGCGGATGAACCCCTCGCGCACCTTGAGCAGCTGCTTCAATGGTCCAAGCCGGATCATCGCGACCAACGGCCGGTAGGCGTTGCGCACCTGGTCCTCGGAGTTCGCGGTCAGCTGTATCAGCGGCGATGGATGGCGCATGCCCTTCGGCTCGCCCGGATTGTAATGGTAGACCCATCCGCAAGGGCAGCCGTTGTCGGAGCAGCGGTACACGTCGCCGGGCTTCGCCCAACCGGCGAACACGACCGGACCGCAGGCTTCGAGGATGGCGCATGAGGCTTCGGTCGGCCCCTTGCCTGTCTTCTGCGGGCCAATGCAGCCGGTCAGACGGTATTGGAAGGCTTGGTTGAGAACCAGTGGATTGTCCACCGTGACCTCTTCGGGCGGGATGAATTCCGCGTCCTCGCGCACCCTCCAGCGGTGTGCGGCGTACCAGAACTGCCAATCTGACCAGCAGAAGGGCTTGCCGCGGAGAATACCGTCCGGCTGGCGCACGTGACGCCGAACCCACGCATCCTGCAGGTCTGCGAGCGTCGGGAAGTCGATGATCCAATCGTCGGCCATGTCACGCCCTCAAACGGCGCGGGAACTGCACGATCTTGGTGTCCATGCCGCTCTCGGATGCCTCCGCGTCCGTGGCCGGCACCTCGTGGGCGGCCATGTCGACGTTGTCCTCGGAGATCTTCCAGCCGAGCGCCTGCAATCCGGCCTCGGACAGGCCTATCCGGTCCTCGAGCCTGATCTTCACGGCCACGTCAGCCGCCTTGGCCGACGGGCTCTCGCACACCACGCATTCGCGGACATACGAGGCGATCTGGTAATGCAGATACTTCAGCTGTGGTTGTTTCCACGCGCGCGCCTGCGGCAGCCGCCACAACTGCCCCCACAGCTCAGACTCACGCTCGTTCCACGATTCCGAACCGGCCCTATCCTCGACCCATTCCTGCGACTCCTTGTCGAAATCACGGATCACATACGGCGGCAGCGGAAACTTCGGCGGCCGGCCCTTGTATTCCGTGTTCGGCAGACTACGCAGCGTGTATCCCCTGCGTTCGCTCGCACCGCTCGACGGATCCGGCATCGGGCCAGACCTGACGCGTTTTCCTCCTCTTGGCATGGCTCCTCCATCGTCGGACGGCCTTGCGCCGTTCCTTCGCTGTGGGATGCAGGGCCTTTCGCCCGCCCCCTCTGAAACTTTTGAACTCTCCGCGCCTCGGAGACAGCTCTCCGGCGGTTCCGTTACCCAAACTGTTAGGGGGTATCCCCGTGGGTGTTTTGACGGTTTGCTTCCGTTTGTTTTGCAACGTTTTTTGTTTGACTCGCTTGATGCTGCGATGAGTCGCGAATCGAATCGAAAAGACTTGGTCGTTTTCGTCTTTCGTGTCGTTCGACGCGAGCGGCTGGCGTCGTCGGCTTGGCTTCGATGGAATGTTTTGTTTTGGTGCCGAAGCCTGTGTGTGTCAGCTGAGGTTTTGTCTGTTGTTGAAGCCCGAAGGTTTCGTCCTTGCGGTCTTGCTGTCGTGGCAGTGCTTGCACAGGCCGCGCATGCGTTGCGGGTCGTTGGGGTCCAAGCCTGCTTCGACGAGCTCGATGCGTTCGATCGGCCAATGGTCGGCTATGGTGCTGGGGGCACCGCATAGGCCATGGTGCCTTCCGCATCCGTCCGGCCCGTCGCCGGGACAGACGCACCGCGGATCCCTTGCCAGCACGCGGGCGCGTGCGAGGCGATGCGCTTTCGACGTGTATGGATTGCGGCCTCGTGTCCGGCGCTTGCCTTTGGCTTTCCTACATTCGTCGCACAGCGAGCCGGAGGAGACCAGATGGGGGCAACCGGAGGTGGAGCATACCTTGTACATCAATCCACTCCCCACATCGGTAAGAAGTGTCCGGCATGTCCTGGGTACGTCACCCGCGAAGTTCCCCAGACCAGCCCCAGCCATTTATGGGCTACCGGTGTGACTGGTGTCGCCGCATATGTCGGCGTCCTTTTCGCATCGGCCCCAAGGGTTTTCGCGAGGCTCCATGCCGGACAGAGTTGATTATAGCGAATGCAGCTGGATATGAATAATGGTCCAACCGTTTCCGGCTGAACCATTCTACTACTGTACGGTAGTATAGCATTTCAACGGTGACAGTCAAGTAGGGCTGCTAGTTCGCCGAGGTTGAACGTGTACTGCCGCTTGTGTTCCGTCGGCGTGGCGTGCGACAGTTTGCCGCGTTTGAGCCATTGGCTGATGAGGTTGCGTGATACGGTCAGGCCGTATCGTTTCAGCTCCTTGGCCGCGTCGCTGGGTGTGCCGGTGATTTGCATTTGCCATAGTCTTTCGTCTCGGGCTGCTTTGATTGCTGGCGCGGCCCATTCCCTGTGGCAGCCTTGGCATGTGACCGACTCGGCTTCCGGCGTGCCGGTGAGCATGCTGTCGCATTTTGGGCAGGTGCCGAGGATTATGAGCTCGTCTTCCGGCGTCAATGCTTGTTCGTTGCGTCGGATGATGTGTTGCAGGCTGGCGTAGTCGTCGGCTGCGGTGCTCATGTTGAGGACGGTGTGCCGGTTGCTGATGATGGCGTACCATGCTTTCCGCCAGTCGTATGCGGCGTATGCGGCGCGTATTTTGCCTGCCTGTTCGGCCAGCCATGCCTCCGATTCTGCGATGAGATCCTGTGCGTGGACGTCGATGGGCAGTGGCGCACTACCGCGATTGGGCGTGTGGCCTGTGGGGCCGATGTGCGCCTGACGGAGCATGATGCTTCGCAGGGTCGGGAGCTGGATGTGTCCGAGCTGGTAAATCATGGTCCAGTAGTCTTCACGGCAGTTTGCGCAGAGCATGTTCGCCGCCGCCGGTTTCATTGGCTTGCGGCAGTGCTGGCAGTCGGTCAAAATCTGGTCTCCTTGTCGTGCTGTTTGATGAGTGCGGCGATTTCGGCTTTTGGCACTTGCGGGACCAGTCTGGCGGTTTCTTCCAGGGTGATGCCGTCCTCATGCCATTTGATGATCATGTCCGCGAGGATTTTCTTCATTTGTATGCCTCCACTGTGTCGCAGCCGATGGTCTTGCCATGATCGGTCAAACAGACCCAGTTCACGTCGCCGGTCCTGACCGTCACCATGCCGTAATCGGGATGCGTGACCGCATACCAAGACGCATAGATGCCTAATCCCCCCAGGGAGAGCATTGCGGCGAGGGATACCACCAGTACGACAATCAGAATTTTCTCAACCTTGTCCAAGTCGCCCATCACTCACCGTCCTTTTCGATTTCATTGATCTTTTCGGTGAGGGCCTCGAGCACGTCCACGCGGTCTCCCCACTTGAGGTTCCGCCAGAACTGTTCGAGATCAGCCCAGTTCTCGGCCTGTAGGATGCCAAGAAGCCTGATTGCCTGAGCTTCGAGAATGTCGGCGTTCCGTTTGCAGCACGCGGCGAAGAACGGCACATTATGCGTGATTGCGTCATTGATGAACCAGAGCGCCTTCTTGAGGTCTTCGACACCGTTCTTGTGCTGCCAGCGGAAGCAATACTGCACGGCTTGGCCCCAGTCGCTTGAGAGCAGTCGGCTGAGTTCGATGCACTCGAACGGGCCGTTCTCGTAATGCTTTGGATGGTTGACGTTGTCACTCATTTTTGGAACTCCTTAACCGATTGTGAATATGATGATCGGTGCGACGCACAGGCAGACGGTCAACACGATGCCGAACGCGATTTCAAACGGGTTGCGTTTCATTCGACGGGCTCCTTGTATGGGTTTTCGCTTGTATATTGCGGAAAATCGCATTCCTGGTCTTTCCATCCGGCGTAGCCTTCTCGCCATGCTTTGGCGAGTTCTTCGGGTGTTGGATTGCCGGTGGTTCTGCTGTTCATTTCGTGTTCTGCTCCTTGTTGAGTTGTTTCGCCATCTGGCAGGCTCGTTGGTCTGGCGTGGCGGTTTCCTTGTCGCGTCCGAGCGCTTGCAGGACGTGTTCGCACTGCCATGTGTGTATGTGTCGTTTCGAGGGTGGTATGCCGCTCATGTTGGCGCGGCGTTGGCACCAGCCTTTCCACAGGCGCGTCCAGTCGTTGACGGTGTGTGTTTCGCTGTAATGCCGTGAGTTGAATGCGTTCCATGCGTCCGATAGGTCGAGTTTCGGATAGTTTCGGATGATGTCTGCGTTGGCGTGCGCCTTCTCCCTCACTAGTTCGAAGTCGCTTACCCCAATTTCTTTGGAGAAAGAAGAAGAATATTCTTCTTTCTCTTTCTTTTGGGTTCTGGTGTTCTGGTGTTCTGGTGTTTGTCCCGATTCTGTTTCGATTCTGCCGGCAGTCTGCGCACTTTCTGCCGGCAGACTTTCGGCAGAATACCGTTCGCGCTCACGCTTGCGTTTGGCCATGACCTGCTGGCGGCTGCGGTTGTGCTCGAGGTAGTCGTGGATGACATAGCCGCCATCCACGCTCTCGATCAATCCGACCTGCTGCAATGCGTCAAGCTCCTGCACGGTGATGTCGAGCACGAATTCCGCAGTATCATCGTCCACGTAACCGTCCGTGAGATTGTCACCGCAGTAGGAAAGCATGACGACGAATGCGCTGATGGCAGAGGGCATGGTACGGCGCAGACGACGCACCTTACGGTTAAGGTAGAAGCCGTTAGCCAACTGCACGTAGCCGCGTCTGGCCATCACATGCTCCCGAATCGCTTGTAGAATTCGCTTTCGGTCATGCCATACAGCGGATCCATGCCAGTCGGCTTGCGCGCGGACAGCCGGTAGCCGCAGTAGGGGCAGGTCACGTAATATGTGCCGACAACCTCTCCGCAGTGGGCGCATTCCACATATTTGATCGTCTTGCTCATTCGGTTACCGCCTTCCGTGCGATTTCGAACATTTCCTTGGCCTGTCTGATATATTCCTCCTGGAAGCCGGGAATCTCACCGGCATAATCCCACGCATCGTCCTCGTCCTTCGCCACACAGTCGCTTTCGATGCCATCCCACTTCTTGCAGCTTCGCCACAGCAAGCGTTTTGCCACGGCCTCCACCTCAACGTCAGACGGTGGCGCTTCGCGGCCTCGAATATAGGCTTCCTGCAAATCGTCAGTATTGGCAGCGAAAACCTTCTTGCAGCCCGAACCGTCATTCCAGTACTCGGTCGGGTACACCTTTTCGGCTTCATCCTCTGAGATACTCAATTTGTCCTCTTTCCGTTAGCTTCGATCATGGCGTACAGCATTTCACTCGCCGGACGCCGCCTGTAGCTGTTCCGCTTGTCTCCATAGGACACGTCGTACAGGCATCTGAGCTTGTCCCCTTTGGTCGTGGGCACCAGCACTTGGTCGATGTCTCGCGGAATCTGGTGGCTCACGCGCAGTTCATCCGCAAGCTCAGGCGTGGTGACTAGATAGTTTTCGTCACCGTAGAACGTCAGCCCGTGACCCGATTTGAAATCAGCCATGCATGACTTGACTTCATAGCAGGAGAAAGTGCCTAGTTCCACACTGCTTGGTTCGAGCACGTAGCCGGGCGTGAAAGGCTTGAATCCGATGTAGTCGATGCGCCTGTTCCGTGGTGTTCCAAGGTCGAAGTTAACCTCGCTAGCCCAATAGCTCACGCGATTCTTCAACCTCTTCTCGACCAGCTTGGACAGCATGGCGGTGGTCTCGGTGCGGGTCATTCGATGCTCCTTTCGGCTTCGCGCATGATGTATCTCATGTCGGCGTATTCGCGTGCAGCGTAGCGTTCGACCATTTCCGGTGTGGCGTTGCGCGGCAGTAGGTTGATGCAGGGGCCGTCCGACATGCGCTGCATGAGCCGGATTACCTTCCGGCGGCGTTTCGGTGTGAGGGTGACGTGTCTTTCGACGGCCCTTACGACCACCAGCCGGTCGCACCGGTAGCAGCCGTCGAAGTCCTCATCGGAGTCTTCGACCCCTCCGACGGGACGCACCTGGTACACGTCACCTTTGCCGTATATTGACGCGTAGAGGGCGGCGTAGTCGCGGTATCTGGTGCAGTACACCTGTTCCGGGTGGCCGGTGCCTTCGATGGCGTCCGCGCCTTTTTCACGTCTGGCACGGCAGATGGGGCAATCGTCGTAATTGTCTCGACTGTGCCCCGGTTCGATGATGTCGCCGGGTTTCAGGTCTGGAACCCCACCGTGGTAAAGCACGCTCATTTCGCGTCCTCGCTTCCTATGAATGGATCATCGGCCCGCATCCGCTCGTGTTGCCTTACCGTCTTGCAGGCGATCCACTTATTCACTTGCTTGTCGGTGATGCCGTACATTTCCTGGAGCATGTGCAGGCAGATCGTCACATCGGCCATTTCCTCCGCGAGATTGTCGGTGGCGTCGGGTTTGCCGCGTAGACACTTACTGACGGCTTGGATGAGTTCGGAGCATTCCTCCATGCACACGATGCTTTGTATCTCCTTGCCGTATTTTCTGATGCTTTCACGCCAGACAACTTGCTTATCCTTGTTCATCGGCTTACCGCCCTTACATTCACGTCCTCGCTTTGATTAGGCACCTCGGACGGCATGGAGCCGGAATAGCCGAGCATGGACTCGCAACATGCAGCGCATTCATCAAAGGCCTGAATCTTCCCTCGCAGGAACATGATTCTTTCCCCGTACGTGACGTCAGCCGAATCATGCCAGTCCTCCGAGTGCGTCAGCATGAAATCGTTGAGGAATTGACGGTAATGGGCGCGCTTCTTCACGCACATGTCGATGATCTCGTTGAGCGTCTTGTCTTTTTCGGTCACGTTCGTAGCCATGGTTAGTGTTCTTCCTCTTCGATTCGGATTGTGATTCGGTACCAGCCTTTTCGGATGCTTGGTTCTCCACCTCGGTAGTCGGGGCCGATGATGTGTTTTGAGTCATCGTCGGGCCAGAAGCCGGTATCGGTGAGCGCGTCAAGGATGGCTTTGACCATGGGCGCCGCGTTCTCCGGGTCGAAGCGCCCGTGGGTCAATGGGTGGATGATCGCGGTGACGTGCACTGGGAAGTGTTGTGGCCTGTGGAGGCCGTTTTGGAGCCAGAATCTGGCGAATGCCATGGCACGCTGTTTGACTGCGCTTGTGTGCGCGAATTTCACTCGCCAGTGGCCGCGACGGTTTTGCGTCCACCATTCGTCCCGTGGAATGTCCACGACGAATTCCTGCATCATTCCTCCTCTTCCTCGGCTTCGATTTCGCATTCGGGGCATGGGATGGGGCGCGCCGGATACAACGCGCACCCATGCCTGGGACATACCGGTTCCACGTCCGGTGGCTCTATCCATTCGCGCATCAGAAGTCAGGCTCTCCGGCTGGCGCGCCCCACGGGTCATCGGCAGGAGCCTGCGGCTGCTGTTGTGCCTGCTGCGGCTGCTGATAGCCATTCCCACCGAAACCGCCGTTGGCGTTGCCGCCTTGGTATCCGCCTGACTGCATCTTCCGCACCTGAGCTGTCGCGAACCGCAGGCTTGGGCCGATCTCATCGACCTGAAGCTCGATGACCGTGCGCTGGGAACCATCGTTCGCCTGATAGGACCGCTGCTGCAGTCGACCCTGCGCGATCACACGCATGCCTTTTGCGAGGCTCTGCGCGCAATGAGTGGCGAGGTCACTCCAAGCGGAACAGCGCAGGAACAGCGCATCCCCGTCCACCCACTGGTTCGACTGCTTGTCGAACGTGCGAGGTGTTGCCGCGATGCTGAAATTCGCCACCGTGCCGCCATTGCGGGTCGTGCGCAATTCCGGATCGGCGGTCAGATTGCCGACTATCGTGATAACGGTTTCTCCGGCCATCAGAAGTTCTCCTCTTCCTCGGTAAGCGGCGTGATGAAACGAAACGGCATTCTTTCAGTCGGCGAGCAGTCCACGAGAGACTCCCAAGTCCTGCCCAAGCCCAAATCGAGGGTTCCTGTGCCATAGTCGAACAAAAGCTGCTTCCATGAATCGATGCAGTGCACCCATAAAGCGCCTTGCGCGTCACGGTAGATGCCGTCCTCGTCGGGCTCGGCATCGACAAGCTGCCTCAGACAATCATCTTCAAGCTCACGCGCCATTCTGAGCCGATTTACGATCATCGCGGCATCGGTCTTCTCCACTGCCATCACTCGGCCTCCTTGCTATCAGTGTTTTCCTGTTCGGCGGTGGTCGTTTCAACGACTTCCACCTGTTCCTGCTGTGGTTTGCGGATTTCCTGCAATGCCTGCATGATTTTCCGTTTAACGAAATCAGGGGCTGCGACGAGCAGATTGTCCGCGTCCTGTCGGCTGACCCGTCGTGGTGTCAACCCATGCTTGCCGGTCAGCCGGTACAGAACTTGCTCGGCTTCCTCGTTCGACGCGACACCGCAATCACGCAGCATGGTGAAGATGGCTTCAGCATGTTCGGGCGTGCACGCCTGCGGCTGCTGCTCGGCCTGTTCGACTGGATTCTGGCGCGCGCGGCTTCCATACCCGCGACGCTTCTGGCGTGACGGCTGCTGTTCATCGTCAACGACTTCCGCCCGCACGTCACTGTTGGTATCAAGGTCGTGGAGTTCGTCGGGCGAGTATTGGACGCCGTAAAGGATTTCAGGGCACGCTTCGCGTGCCACGGCGGTGATCGCACGCCACGTGAGCATCGTCAAAGGCTGCTTCCTGTAGTTGTCCTTGTTGAGCAAGCCCATCTGCTGCGCCCACGCTTTGTCGCGCGTGACGCTGATCGGATAATCTGGGTCATCGGACCGCACGATAGTGGCGGTCACGCTCAACGCCTTCTCATCCTTATTGATACGGAGCTTGTGACCCGCCATACGGACCTGGCTGGCGATAAAGCTGGCCGAAGCGGTGGGCTTGCCGTTGATGACGCTGATGTCCTGGAGGCTTTGCATCGGCGTGAGTCCGAGCGGAGCACCGTAGCCTACCGCCACGAGGATGTTGGCGGGCTTGCCGCGATACACGGTGGGGATGATGTCGGATTGGCATACCGCTTTGGCGAAAGCCATCTGGTCCTGCAATGTGATCTGCTGTTGCGGTTGCGGCTGAATTGGCGTGAGTTCGTTGCTCATTCCTTGGTTTCCTTCCCGGTGTTGTTTTCCGATCCGTCAGCGAGCAGTAGGCGCATGACGGTTGGTGCGAGTTCCGCGCTGAACAGCTTGTCCACGAAGCCACGCGTGCTGCGGAACGTGACCACGCCCGGCCTTCCCGGCTTCCATTCCACGCCGTCCGGCAGTTCGCCGTCGTGGTCGCGGATCATGTCTTCGAGGTATTTCGCGTCCATTGCTTCACGTCTTGGCATCCAGACTTGTTCGGCTGCCGGCTGTCCGCCTGGAATCATGAAATCGTTGTCGTGCAATAATGCGCCGTAGGCTCGTTCGTCGGTTACCTTGTATGTGCCGTCGCCGCCTTTGCCGAGGCTGATTTCTCCGGCTTCGACGCCTGCGATGTTGACGGTTTCCTTGTCTCCACCATCGTGGTCGTGTTCCCATGCGGTTTTGATGATTTTGAGTATTTCGCCGCTGCGCTTGTTGATGGCCGTGAGCACTGCGAGGTCGGCGCGGAGTTGGTCCGGGCTGGTGTTGTCGTATTTTTCGGTGATTTCGTTGAGGGTTTTCTTGTCCATTACCTGTTTTCCTTGCTGTAGTTGGCTTTCAGATCCGTGAGTTCGCCGTGTCCTTGAGTGGGATGCGTTTCATTCCTTCGTCACTTTCGCCTCTTGTATTTCACCGTCGAAAAAATCGATGATGAGATTGCAGATGGCGACCGCCGACGTTTTGAGCTGGGTTTTTTCCTCTTCGTTTTCGGCTTTGATGGTGAAAACGCCGTCCTTGCTATCGAAATTGAGCTTCATTTCGCCGCGTCCTTCGAGTAATTGGCCTTGATGTCCATCAATTCGCCGGTGAGCAGTTTCGTGGCGAAGCCGTAGACCACTTTGTCGTTGGCTTGGAATGCTGTGCGCTGCAAGGCGCTCACCGCGTCGAAGATGCCGACCAAGGCGTTTGCGATGATGATGCGCGGCTCTTCCGGCTTGGCTTCCGGCTTCTGTGCTTGGACTGTGGTGGCCATGATGGGCTCCTTCTGTTCGATGGTTTGGTTTGCGATGCGGTAGCGTCCTGTTTCTGGGTCTTTGCTGATGCGGCCTTCCTTCGCGAGGGCGAGCACGTGGTTGGCCACGGTGCTTTTGCTCTTGTGCATTGCGTCCGCGATTTTCTGGATGGTCGGCACGTGGCCATTCGCGCAGAAGTCGGCGATGGTGTCGTAGACGGCCTCCCGCATTTCGGTATGCCGATTCGTGCTGGTGGCCTGCAATTTCGGCTTCTCCGGCTCCGGCGCGGATAGCGCCTGATAGTCGGCCAGCGTATCCTCATGCGGCTTCTCCGGCTTTGGTGGCAGGTCTTGTGTGACGAGTCCGGCCTTGCGCAGGGCGCGCATTTCGTCACGGCTTAATCCCGCTTCGCCGGACTCGTCGTAAATGCTTTTGAGCTCTCGAAGCTCGTCGGCGGCATATTCGTGTTTCAACGTGTTCCTTTCCTGAGTCTTTCAATGAGCGCGTGGTTTTTGCGGATGAACTTGTCCACGTCGATTCCCTGCTGGGTGAGGGTCGGCTTGCCGGTACCGGTGTCGAAGCGTGCCTTCCCGTCGCTTTTGACGAGTGGGCTGCTTTGGATTCGTGTCACTGGAACGAACATGCCGTTTTTTCATCTCGCCACCGTCCTTCGGTATTCGTGCGCCAGAGCCCACCGTTCAGCGATTTGACGCTGGTATCTGACCTTGCGCCTGTCCTGATGTCCTTCTGGCGGTTCCACGCCGATCTTCAAATATGGCGGGCCTTTGCCGGTGCTCCGCCAGTTGGCAAGGGTGCGCACGCTCATGCCGAGCATGCCGGCCAGTTCGGCTGGCGTGAGCAGGTCGTCACTCATGGTCGGCGTCCGCTTCAAGGGCCTTGTCCAATGTGATCTCGCCAAGACGCTTGTGCAGCAGTGCCAAACCCTTGCGGGTTATGCGCACGGTGGGAGGAAAAGCGAATGACGTTCCATCCTTGTGCGTGCCATGCTTTTGGGATTCGACCTCTCTCAGGTGATGCGCGTTGACATGTGACTGGTTCGCGTGCCAACAGCCGTTATGCCGGTAAATCCAACCATTGTCGGCCATCCATTCACGTAGCCGCTTCTCCCCGATTGGCGTACCGGCGTTGGAGAGAATCTTTGCCGCGTCTCGTATGAGCTTTGCGCCTTCCACGTTGGTGAAATCATCCAATGCTTTGGCTTTCGGCTCCAGCTCCTTGACCTTCTCCTGCTCCTCCTTCAATTTGGTGGCGAGCTGGATCAGGAAGTCCGGGCTGGTGAGTGCCTTGTCCAACGTCTGCTGGGTCATGTAAGCGCCATGCTTGCGGATGGACGGCAGCACCTCGTCATACACCCATTTCTCGAAACGTTCCGCCGCGGGAAGCTTGCTGGACGTGATAAGCCGGTACATGTCGCCCTCGGAAATGAAGCGAACCTGCTGGATTCCACCAGCCGTCTCAAGGGGTTTCCAAAACAGGAACCCCTTGAGACGGTCGATCACAGCCTTGGCTGGGTTCGCGTAACCGAGCGCTTGAGCGACGTCAGTACCGCAGAAGAGCGGATTGCCGTTATCATCCTGCGCGGTGCGCACCTGACTGCCCTCGAACTCGAAGGGCTGGATTTCATTGCTCATTGGTTGTCCTTTTGCTCGTTTAAGTTGCGTGCCCCGTCCTGACGAGTGGATGGGGCTGAGTGGCTGGCATCGGAGTCGAACCGATGCCGTCCTTGGATTCCGAGCGCCCCTTTGACTGTTGGAACAACGACCTGAACGTGTTCGCGGTCGGTGGCGTGGCCGACGGCGATGGAAGCCGTCAGGCGGACTTGAAGGGGTTTGCAAGCACCGGAATGCCTGCGTTTTTTGATAGAGAGAAGAAGATTGGAATCCTTGGGCGGGCGAACCGTCGCCCAGCCAATGCGCCGACAGTGTATGTGAAAGCAAGATGTGGTCGGCGCGTGGATAATAATCGATATTCAGTTATATGTGTCCCCGCCAGCCGACTGGTGAACGTGGATGTCCGCGAAAACATCCCTAATTGGTTTGTTTTGTTGGACTGTCGGCTGGTGGGAAGTCTTAGTCGCGTGGGGCGAACCGCACGGTCAGCCATAGGCCTGTCAGAATGTAGATGATGCTGACGAGGATGGTGGCGGCCTGCGAGTCCGCCGTCCGCCAAGTGAAAAGCAGGGTCACGCTGCTCACGAATCCGATGACGGCGGCTGCGAACTTCAGACGGCGGAACGTGTAGTTCGGCTTCCTGACTTCGTGGTTGCTGTCGTGGTTGGTCATTTGGTTTCCTCCATTTCCTTGAGGATTCGCCCGCATTCGCGTCTGACGCGTTGCACTTCGGTCTTGGTGAGGATGAAGCAGGTTGGGCCTGTCGATGTGCAGAAGACCATTCGAGCCATCGGCCTGCCGTCCTGGGCGGTGAATGCCTGCATCTCGAATCCGCCGTCGTCCATCCAGCTCATCTCGTTGCTCCGATCTTGTTGGAGAGGTTGTAGGCGATGTCTTCGATTTCCGCCGAGGTGAAGTCCGCGAGGGCGATGTCTTGGATGCCGTCAACGAGGCTGGCGCTGCCGTCCTCATGGAGGCGGATATAAAAGCCGCTTGATGCGAGCAGCAGGCATCCGGGTTCGTGGAGTGTCGGCGGTTTTGGTGGGTTGAGTAGTTGGCTGGTCATTTATGCGCTTCCTTGACGATCGTGTCGATGATGACGTCCACGAGGTCGGGCACGTCGATGTCCATCGGTCCGGTGATGTGGCCGAGGAATCGGCTCGCGTCGATTTCATCCCACTGTTCCGCGTATTGCGGGCGAATCATGTCGCCATGCTCGGCGAATTCGTCGAAGACGGCTTCCACGCAGGTCTTGCGCAGGTCTTTGTTGTAGGTCTTGCTGTCCATCGGATGCTCCTTTGGCGTGGATTTCAGGCTTTGAATTGTTTGATGCTGTCGATTGGCTGGATGAGGAGCATGACGAGGTTTTCAGGTTCCATGTCGAGCATGGATGCCGCTTTTTCGATTTCGTCCGTCGAGAGTGGCGTGTGGCCTTTGAGCCTGTTGTTTACGGCTCTTATTTCGAGGCCCCATGCTTTTGCTAGGTCTTTCGGTGTCTTGTCGTGTCTTGCGAGTTCCGCTTTGAGGTTTCTGGTGGCTGTTTCCGTCAGACCGGCCATTCATCCTCCTCGATTCCCTGTTTGGCGAGGCATGTGCGCCAGTCGTGCCAGCCGGGGCCGCGCATGTGGCCGCACGGGTAGTGGTCGGGGGTCTTGGTCTTCTTGGTGCTCAACATCTCGTTTTTCCTTTCGACGTTTTTAATATACGTAATTACGAAGTTTCTTGTATTCGTAATTACGTAGTCTTCACGATTTATACACATATGACTACGCAATTAGCTATAATTTGAACCATGGGAAGAAAAGCACAGGAGGTCACGCATTTCGCCAAGCAGGTCATGGACGAATGCGTCAGGCTCCAAAAGCAAAGCGGCATGACCATCAAGGAATTCGCCAAGGCGTGCGGCTTCGGCGAGGTCTACTGGTACACGAGGGCAAACTACAGCCTCCCGCTCAATCTGAGTGACCTGGAACGCATCAGCGAAGTAACCGGCGTACCCATCGGAGACATCGTGATGGACTCCAAACGCCATGCTGTCGAAGCCGCCGAAAGGAAGGCGCAGGCAGGCGGCTACGGTCTTGCGGCGTATCGGGCCGCTGGCAAGCAGGAGGCCATCAATGGAGAGGCTGGGCCGGATTACGACGAGCCTGCCTGACCTGCCGATCGACCGGCGCATGACCTACGGCGCCATGCGCCGCGCCATCATCGGCCTGCCCGTCACCGTATCCAGCGCCATCCTGCCGGACGGCCTGTGGGGCTGCTACGACGCATCCAACAGCGTGATACTCATTGACAGGCGCCTTACCTACACGGCGAAAAGATGCGTGCTCACGCATGAGCTGCTGCACTGGAAGCATGGCGACGATGGTTGTGCGAACGATCGTTCGAAGCAGGAACGCCGCTGCCGCACGCAGACAGCGCTCCTATTGGTCAATCCCGCCGAGCTCGCACTGCTCGAACGCATGTACGAGTACGAATGGCAGATCGCGGACGAACTCAACGTGACCACGCAGGTGTTGGAGGATTACCGGAGCACGCTCGCATCGGCGTAGAATCGACTGCATCCCCCTTGCTTGGCGGGAAGAGAGAAGGAACCAATGAGAATCAGACAGAACAATGCGATGCTGGTCAAGCTCAAGGCATGGCTCGGCAAGGACGTGAAAGTGAAGTCGGCGGTCTGCTCCGGCATCGCCGCCGTATGCGCAGTGGCGTTGGCCGTCGGAGCGGCCACCTATGCCGCCAGCGTCCATTCCGCCGCGGTCAAGGAAGCCGCCGAGACGATCGAAG
>OFMX01000879.1_pt1 | contig 26421 bp, 20 predicted proteins | sample 1541901 | NCBI WGS metagenome assembly OFMX01 (sample SAMN04209222, study PRJEB22552) | human gut metagenome | biome: gut; material: feces | host: Homo sapiens | place: USA: Oklahoma | reverse complement strand
TGTCGCTTTTTCCGCTGTCTGCGAATACCGGCAGCAGCACCCGGTGCCGGAGGAGCTGTGGCTGTCGTTTGATGCCAACAGCGCATATCGGTTCCGGAATGCGAAGGGAGAGACACTGGAGTATGACGACCTTGATTTCAGCGGTGATATGCAGATCATAGACAGCGTGTTGGGCGGTGTTGACGCGCCTCCGTACTTCTACCTGACGCTTCCATACAGCAAAAGGCTTGAGGCTGACTTTGTGGATGGAGGACCGGATGCTTACATTCGCGTCAGCACGGATCTGGCCCTGTGGGGCGTAGAAGGAAGCGGGATCCAAAGGGCCGTGTTCACCGGCTCGGGCATTGAGATCACGGGCGAGAATATGGACTATACGGTACGAGCCTGCGTTGTTGATGACCTCTATCTGGAGGCGACCGGCAGCGGGGAAAGCCATATCCGTTGTGTGCAGAGGGGCGGGAAGCTGTATCTCACTGCGCAGGACGCCGCGCTTACCGTGAAGATCGAAAGCTATCTGGAGACAGAGCCCCTGGATTCCATGGCTCTCTCCGCAGGAGAGACTTGTACCATCCGCATCCGCGATGACGGTATGGAGTTCGTGCGCTAGGGAACCTCTGAATAAATCGGCTGCGGCGCTCAGCGGGTCTTTCGCCCCAACTTATCGGTTTGAAAATCTTGAAATACACAAAGTATTCCTGCAATTTCCAAACCTCAATTTGGAACAAAATCCCTCGCTGACCGCTCTTGCAATTGAATCAGAGGTTCCCTAGGAGAATAAACTTAGGCAGCACCGCACAATTGCATCTTCGGCCTTCGTCGGATATTTTTCGCCGAATGCTCTGGCTGAATTGTGCAGTGCCGCCCAAAAATGGAGGAGGACCGATCGGTCCTCCTCCACATTTATTCCCAATTTACGTTACAGATATTGCTGCATGACGCGCAGGTAGTCGCGCCTGCCGTGGAAAATGGCCATGATATAGACCCGACCCTCGGCCCTTTCGTACCGGTAGAACAGCAGATAGTCCTTGTGCGTCAGAAAACGGAAGCCGCTGCTCTTCAGCATCCGGTCCTGCGGGAATGCGCCGGATTCCGGGAACTGCGCCAGGATCGCCGTCTGCTCCTGCAGCTCCCGGACAAAGCGGACGGCAAGCTCCCGGCTGCCGGACCGTTTTGCAAGATGAACGGCGATCTCCCGGAGATCGTTTTTCGCCGTCCCGGTGAACACGACCTGCGTGCTCATTCCTGAGGAGCCTCCAGCTCCCCGAGAAGCTCGTCAAAGACAGCGTCTGCGGACTGCACCCGGCCCAGCCGGATGTCGTCCATCGCCTGGGCAAGGTGAGCGTACATGGACAGCTTTGCCTCCAGTTCGCTGATGCGGAGCAGCTGCTCCTGATACTCCTCGTGGCTGAGAAGGACGGTGTCCTCCTTGCCGTTGACAGTGATCGCGACTGGATTCTGCCGGGTCAGGGCAGAGATCTGCGCATAATTCGTGCGGATATCCTTAGACGGCCGGATGGAAATGCCATGGTTCATAGCAACACCTCCTATTGATGGTAGTCATATTATATCCTGATTCTGCTACTATGTCAAGAAAATGATCGAGGAGGACCGTTAGGTCCTCCTCCAAACATTTATCGGACGTTTTCCTCGTTTTTGCAGAATTCGCGGCGGCCGGTCCACTCATAGAGCTTCTGATCGATCGGCAGGCGCTGCTCCACGGGGAGCATGGGGTGGAAGGGCTTGTGCGGCTCCGTCTGGTACCAGTAGGCCGTGGTGGACCAGTCGTCGCTGCGGTTGTTGTTGTGGCCGTGCTCGAACGTCACGCGGATGTGCCTGTCGAACATGATGGGGTCGAGGATGTGGAAGCGGTAATACGATGCCATGCCCTTGTAGTTGTCCATGGGCGAGAGCGTGCAGCCGTTATAGAGCGCGTGGTATTCCTGCGTCGGGCACCACGCAAGGCCGAGATAGTCCTCCATGCCTGTGCCGTGCAGACGGGGCGGCCACGGCTCATCGTCGATCAGAATGGCATCGTCGCCCTCCCCGAACCAGTCCCACTCGCTGCTGTTTTCCAGATTATGGATGTTGATGTTGCAGCCGACATACTGGCCGCTGCCCTCGGCGTCCAGCAGGACGTAGTTGCCCTCTGCGGAGAGATGCTTGTCCTGCTCGCCGCCCATGATCCATTCCATATGGCGGGAGCGCGCCGAGGAGGGGATGCCGTCCGTCGGGCATTCGCGGTTCCAGAGCGCGTGGAAGTACAGCGTGTTTTCCGGCAGGGACTCGACCTGCTCGTAATCCACATAGAAATAGAAGTGCAGCGGGCTGCAGCATTCGTTCTTCACAGTGAAGCGGGCGCGCCTGCGGAACGGCATCGGAAACCAGCAGTTGAAGCCGCGGCCATCCTCCGGCGTGATCTGCAGGGGAGCACTGGAAAAGCTCTTTGTGATGCCGTGACCCATGCCAAAAAAGTCGCCGAGGGGCGCCTGGATGCTCGGCTCCGTTTCGTCGTCCCAGTAGACATTCAGCACGACCTTGCGGACGTTGAATTCCTCCGTGCCGATGCCGCATTCCGGGCGGCGTTTGTTCGGGTTGCCGATGGTGCAGAAAAAGTGCGTGACGATGCCGGGACCCTGCAGGTCGGCGAAGAGATACGTCTCGCCGGAGGGAATGAGGACATTGTCGTTATTGCCGCCCGTCGGGTCGCAGGAGGCGACGCGCATGCGCCTGCCTGCGCGCTTGACAAAGAGATTTTCAAGATTTGCCGGTTGATATTCGCTCATGATCGATGATTTTCCTTCCTAAAAATAAAACGCAGCGCGCTTAAAGCTGCGCAATGCTGTGCTGCTCGTGGATGATCGTCTCGACGACGTCCTTGCGCGGTGTGCGTTTTGCCGGATTGGCGACCATTTCCAGCAGGCGCTCCGCTGCGACCTTGGCCATTTTGCGGCGCGGGGAGAAAACCGAGGTGATGGCCGTTGGGGCCAGCGGGGTAATCAGCTCGTCGAAGCTGACGAGCGAGATATCACGGCCGGGGGCAAGGGAGAGGTCCATGCACGCACGCACCGCGCCGGTGCAGAGCTCCTCGCTGCAGCACACGATGGCCGTTGGCGGGTCCGGCATGGTCATCATCAGCCGCGTCTGGGTATAGCCGTCCACGGCAGCCGCCGCGCAGCAGCGCACCAGTGCGGGGTCCTGCTCCACGCCGACCTCGCGCAGGGCACGCAGGCAGCCTGCCAGCCGGTCCGCGCCGATGTTCATGGGGCTGTTGAGCACCAAAAGACCGATGCGGCGGTGGCCCTTTTCCGTCAGGCGGCGCGTCAGCTCATAGCAGGCAGGCTCGTTGTCAAACGAGATGCTGCTGAACGAGCTGCCCGGCATGTCGCGGTCGACGAGCAGCAGCGGTTTGTCAAAGGACTCGAGGTCCTTCAGGCGCGCGGCCGTCGGCACGAGGAGCACGCCGTCGAGCATGTGATAGAAGCGCTGCAGGAAGGCGGCGGGGTCTGCGACCGGGTCCTCGCCGCTGGCAGAGACGATGGTGAGATAGCCATGCTTGCGGAACACATGCTCTGCCGTCTGTGCGATGAAGCCAAAGAAGTCGTGCGTGAAGTTCGGCACGATAATGCCGAGGATCTTGGACTGCCCTGTGACCATGGAGGCGGCGAAATTATTTGGTACATAGGACAGCTCGCGGGCAGCCTGTTCGACACGCCGGCGCGTTTCTTCGCTGACGCGGTCCAGCCCGTTCAGCACGCGCGAGACAGTCGAAACTGCTACACCGGCCCGCTCGGCAACGTCGCGAATGGTCACGGATTGATAAGCGCGCTTTTGGCGGCCCATGGTGCATCCCTCCCGGAAAGACCTGAAATAATCATATGTTCGTAAACAAAACCTTAGATTGGCCCTGCGAAATAAGCATGTCTTTACACAATACTATTATACAGGCCATTCCACGGCTGTCAAGCATAATTTGTGATGTGCGCTTTCTTACGCTATTATGTAACAAAATAAAACGATCGTTAAGAGAGATATGCATTCCGGGCGGCGACATCGGCGCCGGCACGTTCATCAATCTGCTGCTGGGCGGCAAGCTGTGCGATGTGTTCGCCGCCATGTGGCGGCCGCTCATCCGCCGCCTTGGCGTGGGATCTAAGAAGGAGGAAACAACATGAACATCCCTGAGCTTATCCATAAGGCCATCGCGGCAAGAGAATTTGCCTATGCACCTTACTCTAATTTCTGCGTCGGTGCAGCCCTCCTGACGAAGAGCGGCAAGATCTATACCGGCTGCAATGTGGAAAATGCCGGCTACAGCGCCACAAACTGCGCCGAGCGCACGGCCTTCTTCAAGGCGGTCAGCGAGGGCGAGCGCGAGTTTGCGGCCATCGCCATCGTCGGCGGTCCGCGCGGCCCGCTGACGGAGTACTGCTCTCCCTGCGGTGTGTGCCGTCAGGTCATGGCCGAGTTCTGCGATCCGGACGAATTCCTCGTCATCCACGGCAAGACGCCGGAGGATTACAAGCAGTTCACCCTGCGCGAGATGCTGCCGGAGGGCGGCTTCCCCGCCGCGAACAAGGGCTTCTTTGCCAAACCCCAGGCTTAAAAAGTCGCCCCTGAATCAATCCTCTGCGGCGGATGCCGGATCTTTTCCGCCGATCCATCGGTTCGGAAAGCTTGACGTACACACAAAGTACGCCTGCACTTTCCAAACCTCGACTCGACGAAGAATTCCTCGCCGTCCGCTCTTGAGAATTGAATCAGCGGCTCCCTGATTCACAAAATAACATGACATTTAGTCTGACAGCAGGCTGAATAACAACGGTATTTGGTCCGCTTGCGGACTGAGTATAAAAATGTATCACATTTAGGAGGCAACATGAAAAAGAGAATCTTCTGTCTGATTCTCGCGCTTGTCATGGTCCTGTCCCTGGCCGCTTGCGCCGGCTCCGGCAATGACAACACCGAGAACACCAAGGACACCACGACCAACACTGAGGGCAGCGAAGCTACCACTCCGGTTTCCGGCGGCGAGGCTGAGCTGGCCCTGATCACCGATGCCAACTCTATCGACGACCGCGGCTTCAACCAGTTCTCCTGGGAAGGCCTGAAGCAGTACGCCGAAGAGAACGGCAAGACCTACACCTACTACACCCCGATCGACCAGTCCACGCAGAGCTACCTCTCCGCCATTGAGGGCGCTGTCAACAACGGTGCGAAGCTCATCGTGACCCCGGGCTTCCTGTTCGGCGAAGCCATCTACAAGGCTCAGACCATGTATCCGGACGTCCACTTCGTTCTGGTCGACTCCACCCCGACCCTTGATGACGACACCGTCATCGCAGACAACACCTGCAGCATCTTCTTTGCGGAAGAGCAGTCCGGCTTCCTGGCGGGCTATGCTGCTGTCAAGGAAGGCTATCGCAAGCTCGGCTTCTTCGGCGCTCTGGCTGTTCCTGCTGTCGTTCGTTTCGGCTACGGCTTCGTGGACGGCGCGGAATACGCTGCCAAGGAGCTCGGCCTTGAGGCTGGCTCCATTGAGATGAAGTACACCTATACCGGCGCTTTCGGCAACTCTCCTGACTTCCAGGCGAAGGCTGCTGCATGGTATCAGTCCGGCACCGAGTGCATCTTCGGCTGCGGCGCCCCGGACAACGTCTTCGCGGCCTGCGAGGCCACCGGCGGCGACTGCGTCTCCATCGGCGTTGATACCGACATGTCCCAGATCACCGAGACCTGCCTGACCTCCGCCATGAAGATGCTCGTTCCGGCTGTCTACGGCGCGATTAAGGCTTACTACAACGACACGTTCCCCGGCGGCACGAGCGAGACTCTGACCATCAACGATGATGCTGTTGGTCTTCCCATGGAGACCTCCCGCTTCAAGAACTTCACGCAGGCTGACTATGATGCCATCGTCGAAGTCCTGAAGGCTGACAAGGACGGCGTTACCTCCAGCATCCGCCGCGATGTCGATGCGGATGGCAACACGGTCACCATCGAGGATGTTGCAGCGACCCTGCAGTATGTGACGGTTCAGGTCGTCGAGTAAACGACTATGAGATAAGGCGGACCCGGCAGGGAGCGCTGTGGCGTTTCCCTGCCGGGTTTACCAACTAGGGGGATCATTTTATGGACAACTATGCGATCGAGCTGCTGCACATCACGAAGGTGTTTCCTGGCATCGTCGCGAATGACGACATCACCCTGCGCGTCCGCTATGGCGAGATCCACGCCCTTCTGGGCGAGAACGGCGCCGGTAAATCGACGCTGATGAGCGTCTTGTTCGGCCTTTATCAGCCGGAAGAGGGCGAGATCCTCGTGAACGGCAAAAAGGCAGAGATCAAAAATCCGCGCACGGCCAATGCGCTGGGTATCGGCATGGTTCATCAGCACTTCATGCTGGTGCAGAACTTCACCGTGCTCGAGAACATCGTCCTCGGCGTCGAGACCGCAAAGCACGGCGTCCTGCAGATGGAGGAAGCGCGCAAGAAGGTGCTTGCCCTGAGCGAGCGCTATGGCCTGAATATCGACTGCGATGCCAGAGTCTCTGACATCACCGTGGGTATGCAGCAGAGAGTAGAGATCCTGAAGATGCTCTACAAGGACAACAACATCCTGATCTTCGACGAGCCGACGGCTGTCCTGACGCCGCAGGAGATCGACGAACTGATGATCATCATGCAGAACCTCAAGCGCGAGGGCAAGGCGATCATCTTTATCACCCATAAGCTCAATGAGATCAAGGCAGTTTCGGACTACTGCACGGTCCTGCGCCGCGGCAAGTGCATCGGCACCTGCGACGTTTCGACCGCCAGCGTCGAGGATCTTTCCGAAATGATGGTCGGCCGTAAGATCGACTTCCATCTGGAGAAGGCTCCCGAGCATGCAGGCGATGCTGTCCTGACGCTTGAAAATGTAACGCTCAAGTCGGAGCGCAACCCGAACAAGAATATTCTGAATCAGGTCTCGTTCTCCGTCCACAAGGGCGAGATCCTCTGCGTGGCCGGTATCGAAGGCAACGGCCAGAGCGAGCTCGTCCGCGTGATCGTCGGCCTGCTGAAACAGAACAGCGGCAAGATCCTGCTCAACGGCGAGGATGTCAGCCATGCCCCCATCCGCTACCGCAATGTGCACGGTCTGGCCCATGTGCCGGAGGACCGCCACAAGTACGGCCTGATCCTGGACAATACGCTGGAAGAAAATCTGGCAATGCGCAAGTATTTCCGCAAGGAATTCCAGAACCACGGCTTCATCCGCTTCCATAAGCGCCGCGAGCTGGCGGAGGAGCTCATCGAAGAGTTCGATATCCGCAGCAGCGAGGGCGCGAAGAGCACGGCCCGCAGCATGTCCGGCGGCAACCAGCAGAAGGCGATCATCGCCCGCGAGATCGACTCGGATGAGAACGTCATTCTTGCCATGCAGCCGACACGCGGTCTGGATGTCGGCGCGATCGAGAACATCCATAAGAACCTGCTCCGCCAGCGCGACGCTGGCAAGGCTGTTCTCCTCGTTTCGTTCGACCTGGAAGAGGTCATGAACATCAGCGACCGCATCATCGTCTTCTACGAGGGTGAGATCGTTGCCGATGTCCGTCCGGAAGAGGTTACGGTCAATGAGCTGGGCCTCTACATGTCCGGCAGCAAGCGGAAAGGAGCGGTAAAATGAAAAATCAGACAAGTCCCCTTGCTCCGCGCCGCCAGAGAGACTACGCGGGCGTGCTTTCCTCCATTCTGGCCATTCTGGCCGGTCTGCTCGTCGGCCTCATTGTTTTGCTGGCGACGAATCCCTCGAATGCATTCCCGGCCTTCAGTGCGCTCATCACGGGCGGTTTCTACAGCGGCATGAAGACCTTCGGCAACGTGCTGTATTATGCCGTGCCGATCATCATGACCGGCCTTGGCGTCGGCTTCGGCTTCAAGGCAAGCATCTTCAACATCGGCGGCGCCGGCCAGTTCATCGTGGGCGCCTTCTGCGGCGTCTATACTGCCAGCATCTGGAATCTCCCCGGAGCACTCGGATGGATCGTTCCGCTGCTGGCCAGCATGATCGGCGGCGCCCTGTGGGCCCTGCTTCCCGGCCTGCTGCACGCCTATCGCCGCGTGAATATCGTCATTGCGACGATCATGATGAACTACATCGGCATGTATCTTGTGAACTATCTCATCAAGATCGCCCCGATCTATGACAATGTGAAGAACCAGACCCGCCCCGTGCCGGCGGCTCACCGCCTCCCGACGGCCGGCCTGGATAAGCTCTTCCCGGACAGCTCCGCGAATATCGGCATCTTCATCGTTATTGTTGTGGCCATCATCGTGTTCATCCTGCTGGAGAAGACGAATTTCGGCTTCGAGCTGAAGGCCTGCGGCAAGAACCGCGACGCCAGCATCGGCTTCGGCGTCGATGCCAAGCGTATGATCATGACCGCCATGCTCATCTCCGGTGCTCTCATCGGCCTCGGCGGTGCGCTGCTGTACCTTTCCTCCGCCGGTAAGTACATCAAGGTCGAGGACGTGCAGGCGGCAGAGGGCATGAACGGCATTCCGGTCGCCCTGCTTGCCATGAACCACCCGATCGGCATCATATTCACCGGTATTTTCATCGCGTATATGCAGGTCTCGGGCTTCTACATGCAGACCTACGGCTTCACGACGGAGATCGTCGACATCATCGTTTCCGTGATCGTCTACTTCAGCGCATTCTCCTTCATCATCCGCGAAGGCATCCGCAGATGGCAGCTTCGCCAGAGGACGGATGTGCACCACACCGGGAAAGGAGCGGAGAAATAAATGAATCTGTTTATCTTTATCTGCCAGCAGACGCTGATCTTCCTCGTCCCGCTGCTTCTCGTCGGCCTCGGCGACCTGTTCTCCGAGCGCAGCGGCGTTCTGAACATCGCACTTGAGGGCATCATGGTCTTCGGCGCGTTCGCGGGCATCATGTTCATCCGCTCGGCAAGTGCCGCCATGCCCTCATGGCTCGTTCTGCTGATCGCGATCCTGATCTCGATCCTTGCCGGTATACTCCTGAGCGCCCTGCACGCCTTTGCCTCCATCCACCTGAAGGCGGAGCAGACCATCAGTTCGACGGCCATCATCACGTTTGCTACGGCGTTCTGCATCTTCTATGCCCGCGTCATGCTCGGCACGGAGCAGGTCGTCTTCCGCAACACGTTCCGTATCGACGCCGTCCCGCTGCTCAGCAAGATCCCGGTTCTCGGCCCGATCCTGTTCCAGAAGGCCTATGTCACGACGTATCTCGGCATCCTCGTCCTGATCGTCACGGCCTTCATCCTCAAGCGCACCCGCTTCGGCCTGCGCCTGCGCAGCTGCGGCGAAAACCCGCAGGCAGCCGATAGTGTCGGCATCAGCGTCTATAAGATGCGCTATTCCGGCGTCCTGATCTCCGGCGCTCTGGCCGGTCTCGGCGGCCTCGTGTTCATCCTGCCGACGACCACGACCTATACCGCCAGCGTCAGCGGCTATGGCTTCCTCGCCATGTCCGTCGTCGTGTTCGGCCAGTGGAAGCCGTGGGGCATCGCGCTCGGCGCACTGTTCTTTGGCCTGACGAAGACCATTGCCGCGTCGTATTCCGTTATCCCGTTCCTGTATAACCTCGGCATCCCGGAGGCCTTCTTCAAGATGCTTCCCTATGTGGCGACGCTGATCGTTCTGGCGTTCTCCACGAAGCGTTCCAATGCGCCCGGCGTCATTGGCGTTCCCTATGATAAGAGCAAGAGATAATATTTGGAGGTAAATTACCATGGCTGTTTTTACGGATGAGGGCAAGACCTATCACGTTCGCGTGGGCAAGGGCGACATCGGCCGCTATGTCCTGCTCCCCGGCGATCCGTTCCGCACGGACCTGATCGCATCCTATTTTGATGATGCAAAGCTCGTCGCGCACAACCGCGAGCATAAGACCTGGACCGGCACGCTCAACGGTGTTCCCGTCTCCGTCGTCTCCACCGGCATGGGCTGCCCGTCCACCGCGATCTGCCTCGAAGAGCTGATCGCCTGCGGTGCGGACACCTTCATCCGCGTCGGCACGGCCGGCCGCGTCTGCGACCGCGCGTTCGACCCGACGCTCGACGGTGTCATCAACACCGCTGCCGTCCGCGATGAGGGCACGACGAAGCACTACATCCCCATTGAGTACCCGGCCGTCGCCGACCGCCACGTTGTCGCCGCTCTGGCCGACTCCGCCAAGCAGCTCGGCTACAACTTCATCGAGGGCATCACCCAGTCCAAGGACTCCTTCTACGGCCAGCACGAGCCGGAGAACATGCCCGCCGAGCCGTGGCTGAAGGCCCGTTGGGAAGCATGGCGCCGCGGCAATGTCATCAGCTCCGAGATGGAGTCTGCCGCGATCTTTGTCATCTCTTCCATCCGCGGCTGCCGCGCCTCCTCCGTCATGGCCTATACCGAGATGCCGAAGAGCGTCGAGGTCGCCGTCGGTGCGCTGCGCATCCTCATCGAGCAGGATAAGGCTGCCGAGAAGTAATTCTGCAATGCAGCGACTCCCCGTGCCGAAAACGGTGCGGGGAGCTTTGCATTTTTGAACAAAATACGATTGACATTCTGAATCCGGGACGATATAATCAAGGATGGTCCGGCTGGTGCCGGACCATAAAATTGAATCACACGACTCGCAGAGACCGCGTGGCCGCAACGGCGGAGGATCCGTCAGGCGCGTTGGTAAACAAGGGAATGGGGATAGTACCCCGAGAAGGCAGCTGCCTTCTGGATGACCGTCGCTGTGAGCGCTGAGGCTGCTGTCCGTCGGCGAAAGCCGGTCATTGGGAAACTGAGAAGGCAGGGCGGCAGACGTGGCGGATGCTCCGCCGGAGGCGCAACTCAGAAGACCTACTGGGAGATTTCCATAGCCCGAATCGGTTGAGGGGATAGGTATGCTATCCCTTCAGCCGTTTTTTTGTTTTCCGAAGGGAAAACAAAGCGCCCCCTGCAGCTCAGCTGTGGCGGGGCTGAACCCTGCTTCTGCCGCTCCGGCGGCTGCCGATACACATTATCAGTAAAAGGAGAGATCGCTTATGCAAACGAAACCCGCAGCGTGCGGAAAGCGCCTGCTGGCGCTCGTGCTGGCCATTGTGATGGTCTGCTCGCTGCTGCCCGTCAGTGCGTTCGCAGCAGAGCCCGACTATGAGCTGCGCGTCCTCACGTTCGAGGATGCCGACTATAAGGGCGGAACGAACTTCGCAGGCGGAAACAACTGGACGAGTCTCATTGACAGCCCGCAGTACGGCGGCAAGATGCTCTACGGAGAGAGCGGCGGCGGTGTCGATTCCGTCGACGCTGCCTACAAGTGGACGGATAAGAACAATACCTGGCTCAGCAACACCCTGTCCGAGGGCTATGGCTCCTGGTGCTACTGGAGCGGCGGTCATGCCGTTTCCAACTATGTTTCCGGTGAGATCAGCAAGTACGGCGGCTTTGAGAGTCAGCTTACCGTTTATAAAAAGGACGTTTCCGGTCTGGAACGGACCGGCGGCGGCCACAACGGCTCGAATAACTTCGCCGTGCATTACGGTTATGCCGATAATTCCGGCTATGGCCTGACCGAGGCCTCCCTGCCGACCCTAACCTTTGCCGACGGCACCGCCCGTGTCATTGACCATATGTATGTCAACAACACGGACTATGCGCTCAACTGCTACATCGACGGCAACGGTCTGACTGCCAAGATCGGCGACGACGATTGGGTCAAGCTGGTCGCAACGGGCTATAACGCGGCAGGGGAGAAGACCGGAACGGCCAGCATCTACCTCTGCAACGGTCCGAAGAACATCATGATGGACTGGACAAAGTGGGACCTGTCCGGCCTTGGTAAGGTCCTGAAGGTCACGTTCAATGTGACCGGCTCCAGCGATAACGGCTATGGCTTCTCGCAGCCCGCCTACTTCGCCTATGACGATGTGGCAGTCCGCTTTGAAAAGGCGGCTGCGGTCGTCCCGGCGACCGGCGTGACGCTCGACAAGACCACGCTGAATCTGATGATGGGCGAAACGGCCGTTCTGACGGCAGCGGCACAGCCGGAAAACACCACGGATACCTTGACCTGGACGACCGGGAATGAGGCGGTCGCTACGGTCGCGGACGGTGTTGTGACTGCGGTCGGCGCGGGCAGCACCGTCATCACGGCGGCATGCGGAAGCGTGAAGACCGAGTGTGCCGTTACGGTCACGGCCAGTCCGCTCACGGTCAGCGTCGGCGGAAAGGCCTGTGCCCTGACACGTGTTGGCGGCGAGGATGGGACGAAGTATCGCGCCGCGCTGCCCTACGGCAGTGATGTGACGATCCATGTGGCGGATGCGAGCTTCCTGCTCGTGACGGACAAGAAAAGCAATTATCTCAACGATGCGGGCGTGAATCCCTTCACCCTGACGGCTGCGGAGCTGGAGACGACCCTGCTGACGGACAAGGACGAAAAGCCCTTCACCCCTGCGGAAAACAGCAAGGTCGCCTATCTGAGCATTATGGATGCCATGGCGGGCACGACGTATGAGCTGTATCTCGAGCTGACCCGCGAGGTCACTCCGGCAACCGGCGTGACGCTGGACCAGACGGAGCTGACGCTGACGGCGGGAAAGACCGCTTCCCTGAAGGCCACGGTCCAGCCGGAGAACACGACGGATACCATTGTCTGGAGCTCCTCGAAGGAAGAGGTCGCAACGGTGGAAAACGGGATCGTTACGGCGAAGGCGGCCGGCGAGACTGTCATCACTGCGACGTGCGGCACCGTGAAGGCAGAATGTGCCGTTACGGTCACGCCCCCGGTCATGGCCTCGGCTGTAACGCTGGATAAGACCGAGCTGAACCTGTATACCGGCGACACGGCGGCCCTGACCGCTGCAATCCAGCCGGAGGATACGACGGATCCAACCATTGCCTGGACGACGACGGATGCAGAGGTCGCTTCCGTGCAGAACGGCGTCGTGACTGCCGGAAAGACCGGTACGGCCACGATCACGGCCAGCTGCGGCGAGGCAAAGGCACAGTGTGCTGTGACGGTCAAGGCTCCTGCGGAGCCTGCGCAGAAGGACGGCGTGTATCAGATCGGCAATGCCGACGAGCTTGTCTGGTTTGTCAAGAAGGTCAACGGCGGTGAGAATGCGATCTCTGCCGTTCTGGCGAAGGATATCGATCTGGCCGATGTGGTCTGGGCGCCGATCGGCAATGGCAGCGTAGCTTTCGCGGGTAGCTTTGACGGTGCAGGGCATGCTGTCTCCAACCTGACGGTGGACTATACCACGGCGGCCTCCGGCGAGAGACTGTATCTCGGCCTGTTTGGTCAGGTCGAGGGCACGCCCGAAAAACATGCGGTCATTCAGAACCTGACGGTCACGGGCAGCGTGAACGCGGCAAGCGAATTCTCCGTTTATTCGGGATATGTCGCAGGCGTGGTCGGCTCTGCCCGTTATGCGGAGCTTTCCAAGGTCATTTCCCGCGTGAATGTGACCGCTGATGAAAAGGTCGGCAATGCAGCCTCCGTTGGCGGTCTGGCCGGTGCCATGATCGACACGACTGTGACGAACTGCGGCAACGAGGGCAATATTACCGGTGTGAAGAACCTTGGCGGCCTGTGCTATGAGCTCTATTCCGGCACGATGACCGGCTGCTATAACACTGGCAGGATCACGGCGACCGGTACCTATGTCGGCGGTCTGATGGGCTATGCCAAGCAGGCGACTGTGACCAATGTCTATAACACCGGTGATGTGTCTACCGAAAAGACGCTCGTGGGCGGTCTGATCGGCGTCATGGAGAAATCTGCGCTGACAAATGCCTACACGACCGGCAAGGTCACGACAGCCGCGGCCAGCGGCGCGATCGGCGCAGCCGTGGGCAGTGCGGATCAGGTCTCCAATGTGTATTACCTCGGCGGCGCTTCCGCGATTGGCGACGAGAACGCCACGGCGAAGACCGCAGAGGAGCTGAAGGCGCTGGCACCGACGCTCGGCAGCAGCTTCAAGGAGAATACCGGCTGCGGCAGCTATCCGCTTTTGGCGTGGCAGGAGGCTCGCGCACATCAGTATGAAGACGGCGTCTGCACCGTCTGCGGCGCGAAGGATCCTGCAGCGCCCTATCTGCTCGACGGTGTGACCGATGCCGCTGCGGAAGTTCAGACCGGCAAGAGCTATCAGCTCGACGATCTGATGGACGGCAAGATCTTCGGCGTGAAAAACGGCACGCTGACCTACAAGAACTACTTCTACACCATGTCCTCCGATGGCGGTGCGACGTGGAGCGGGGAGCAGCACTTTGAGGAAGCAATGTTCGGCGGCGTGAACAAGAGCCTGATCCAGAGCAAGGCAGGCACATATATCTATAAGTTCCGCGCAAAGAACGATGCCGGCTATTCCGCCGATACCTGGACGCTGACGCTGACCTTCGTCGATGTCGTCAAAGCGAATATCAACTTCTACGTCGGCCGTGATCAGAACTACAGCACAAACGGCAATAAGTACCCGATCCTCAAGATGTACAAGACCGCGGGCATCGACGAAAATCAGTTTGACTATGTCGGCTGGTTTACCGATGCCGAGGGCAAGACCGTGTACGTCTACAACCCCGCCGATTACACCATCATCGACGGCGAAGAGAAGGACTATGTCGAGATCGACGGCACAAAGTACGAGCTGCACGACTACGAGGAGGTCCGGTTCACCAACAGCGCCTTTGACGCAGCCGACGAGACGGCGACGGCCAGCAACACGGTCGTGAACAACTACAATATGTTCTACGCCACCCTGCTCACCGGCCGCTACTCCACGCGCGGCTACGGCTGGAACACCGCGACCGAGGCCTATGACATCTATCTCGGCGGCCAGAGCCTGCCTCTGCCGATGGAGAAGGATATCTACGGCGGCGGCGGCAACGACATCTATCTCGGCGTTGTCAGCGTCTATGCTACGACCAGGAACGAGAAGAACGAGTACTTCGGCACGGACGACTACCATGTCGAGATGATCATGCCCGTTACCGGCAGCATGATCCACTCCGGTACGCCCTATACCTACACCCGCTACAGCAGCGACTACACTGCCTTCCCCTTCCTGTCGTGGGAGGCGCAGAACGCTTCGCTGTACAACATCTATGCTTATCCGACGAACACGGAAAAGTATATGTTCAATCAGCAGATCAACCAGACCACGGCGCCTTCCTACAACGTCGTAACGAAGAACATCACGATCGCCAACGCCGTGGAGCTGGATATCACTGCGCCCACGACGGCAGAGTTCACCCTGTTCTTCCAGTACAACAACTTCAACACCAAGGCGGTGGAGCCGTACAAGACTGCGAAGGACGACGCGACCGGCATGACCACTTATTTCTACCGCGTTTCCGAACGTAACAGCAACTACACATGGCGGCTGGTCGATAAGGCCGGTGCTTACGTCACCAAGGCCGGTTGGCTGCCCAGCCTCACCGCCAAGACGGAAAAGACCATCACCTTCGTCGAAAACGCACCGACCGACAAGAAGTCCCACGACCTCGGCAAGCTCGGCACGCAGGTCATCAACCGCGACGAGGCCGACCTTCAGGTGTTCCTGAGCCACAGCGGCTTCATGAGCGTGAATGACACCTATCGCGTCCGTGCGTTCCGTATGTGGGAGCTGATCGATTCCGACGTCGGCAACATCATGGCTGAGCCGAAGTTCAACGTTCAGGTGCTGCAGGGCAATGCCGCAGACGTCAAGCAGGTGAACGGCGGCAACGCCGAGGGCAACTGGATCGATGTCAAACCCACCGGCACGGATATCGTGGCTGTCACCTACGATGCCATCGATATGTACTCCAACAAGGACGTCGCCGGAACGCACGGCGGTTTCTTCCCCGCCAACAACCCCGAACGCACCGGCGTGTTCGTCATCACGAATGAAGCAGCCGGTACAGCCGACGCAACCGTTACCTTCAACGGCGGCACCATCAGCAGCCGCGGCGCAAATTGGGACTACAACTACGACACGTGGTACTATCTCAACACCGACACTGCTCCCACGCTGGACTTCACCGTGAAGGCAGCCGAAGGCGCGACGGTCAGCTACGCCGTTGTTACCACCAACGATGCGATGCAGAGCACCCTCTCCGGTTGGAAGAACCTTGAGGCAGACGAAAAGGGCACTTATCACGCTTCTCTCCTGCCTTTCCGCACGGCTGGTACGCTCGGCGGCACCGTCATCATCAAGATGGTCGATTCCACCGGCACGTCCTATCGTCTGGTTCGTGTGGCGCAGACGAGCGTCACCGTGAAGAACGCCTCCAACAGCGGTGAGCCGATCATGCCCGGCGACAAGGTCACGCTTTCCTTCGACGGCCTGTATCGCGGCGTGGACAAGGTCTCCGGTATCTTCAACCCCACGTTGCTGTATCTGAACTACAGCACGGAGGAAGACGATTCCATGGGCAGCCTTGGCCAGTATCAGCAGATGGACAGAGCCTCCGTCACCGTGGAGATGCCCACAGACATCACCTTCCCCGAAGGCTCAGACAAAACGACCGTTATGGTCACCGACGGCTATATCTCCGGCGGTATGTACTCCGCTCCCAGCCCGTTTGATACGCTGTACAATATGACCGACACCGGCGTCGGCACGAACTTCTCCGCGGTCAACATCAGCTTTGTTGCCAGCCGCCTGGCGGATATTCCTGTCGAGGTCAACAGGAAGGTCTACTACAGCGTCAAGCTCGTCGCCGTGGATGAAAACGGCAACGTGTTCGAAGACCTCACTCCCACGCTCAAGGACGGCGATAACAAGCTCCTGACGGCGGAAGCTGACGGTACCTATAAGCTCGGCTACGGCTCCTACACCTACGCCATCGAGCAGCTCGGCTATGTCCGCACCAGTGGTTCCTTTAAGCTCGGGTCCGCCGACGCAGAGAAGGTCGAAAACGGCGTGATCACCGTCAAGTTCACCGTGCGCAAGGCGGCGGAAAACGCTTGGGACGGCAAGACCGCGACCGAGCCGAAGACCGGCGAAAACGGCGTTTACCTCATCGGCACCGGCGCAGAGCTGGCTTGGTTTGCCCAGAAGGTCAACGGCGGCAGCACGAAGATCTCCGGCATCCTGACGGCCGACATCGATCTGGCCGGTTACGAATGGACGCCCATCGGCACCGCTTCTAAGCAGTTTGCCGGTACCTTCGACGGCCAGAACCACACCGTGGATAACCTTTCCATCAACTACAGCAGCACGACCCCGATACCGCTCTATCGCGGCCTGTTCGGCTGGGTCTCCGGCGCCAACGTCACCGACCGCGCGAAGATCGAGAACATGACCGTCAACGGCACCGTTGTCGCCAGTTCCACCAAGTCCGTTAACGATGCTTACGTCGGCGGTATCGCCGGCCGCGCGGACTACGCTGACCTGACGAACCTCCATGCGAACGTTGACGTTTCCATCAAGCGCACGAGCGGCAACTACCAGAGCGTCGGCGGCGTCGTCGGCGGCACCTACTACAGCCTGAATGTTACCAACTGCTCCAACAGCGGCAATGTCACCGGCTGGCGCTACTGCGCGGGTATCGTCGGCAACATTTCCAGCGGCAGCCAGCCCAGCACCATCACCGGCTGCGTCAACACCGGCAGCATCACCGCACCCAGCACCTGCGCAGCGGGCATTGTTTCCAATCTGCCGAACGGCTGTAAGGTCACGGCCTGCTACAACACCGGTGCGATCAAGGCCGGCGGCAACTATCCCGCCGGTATCGTCGGCTACTGCGCGAACTCCGAGGTCCGCAGCTGCTTCAACCTCGGCACGGTCACCTGCAACACAACCTTTACCTATGGCTCTGTCATTGGCACGGTGAGCAGTGCAGATGCCGTCATCAAAAACCTCTACTACCTCGAGGGCACCTGCGAGAAGGGCGGCATCGGCGCCGTGAAAAATGCCGAGACCCAGACTGCCGCTGTCAGGACCGCAGAGGAAATTGCGAACGCGGAATTCGTTTCCACGATGAACGCCGATCTGGCAGAGGCTGCCTTCACGAGCGGCTGCACCGCGACGAAGCATCCGATCCTCCTGTGGCAGGCCGACGCGGAGCATACCTTCGCGAACACTGCCTCTGATGTCATCAAGTCGGAAGCTACCTGCACCGAAGCCGCGGTCTACTATGTCAAGTGTGACAACTGCGATGCGGTCAGCAATACGCTGACGGTCAAGGTCGGTGAGCCGCTCGGCCACGATCTGACTGTGACGGTCGTGGAACCGACCTGTGAGAAGGACGGCTACACCGAGTCCGTCTGCGCGCGCTGCGGCCTCAGCTACCGCACGAACTATGTGGCGGCAAAGGGCCACAGCTATGTGGATGTCGTGACGGCTCCGACCTGCGAGTCCGCCGGTTACACGACGCATACCTGCTCCGTCTGCGGCGACAGCTATGTCGACGCGATGCTCCCGGCCACGGGCCACAGCTATGTGGACGTCGTGACGGCCCCGACCTGCGAAAAGGGCGGCTACACGACGCACACCTGCTCCGTCTGCGGCAGCAGCTATGTCGATACCATGACCGATGCGCTCGGCCATGATTATCAGACCGTTGTAACGGCTCCGACCTGCGACGCCATGGGCTATACGACGCATACCTGCACGCGCTGCGGCGACAGCTATGTCGACAGCTATACGCAGGCGGCGGATCACAGCTACACGAGCGAGGTGACAAAGCAGCCGACCTGCACGGAGGAGGGCGTTCGTACCTTCACCTGCACGAACTGCGGCAAGAGCTACACCGAGTCCATCCCGATGATCGCCCACAGCTATGAGGCGGTCAGGACGGATCCGGACTGCACGCATATGGGCTACACGACCTATACCTGCTCTGCCTGCGGCGACAGCTACAAGGCTGATTTCGTGGATGCTACGGGCCACGACTGCGAGGCGACGGTAGTCGCCCCGACCTGCGAGGGCTACGGCTACACGGAGAATCACTGCAAGCACTGCGACTACACCTACATCAGCGAGATCCGCCAGCCGCTCGGCCATGATGACAAGCTGACCGGCGCGAAGGATGCCACCTGCACGGAGCCGGGCTACACGGGCGACATGGTCTGCACGCGCTGCGGTGAGGTGCACAGCAAGGGCGAGGAAATCCCTGCTCTGGGCCACGACTACGGCGACTGGACGACGGTGAAGGAAGCCGATTGCTTCCACACTGGTCTGGAAGAGCGCAAGTGCGGCCGCTGCGGCGAGATCGAGCAGCGTGAGACTACGGCAGAGACCTGCCCGAGCGAAGCCTACACGGATCTCGACCGGAATGGTTGGTATCACGAGTACGTTGACTGGGTGCTGAAAAACGGCGTGATGAACGGCGTCGGCGGCGGCCTGTTCGAGCCGAACGGCGAGACGACCCGCGCAATGCTGGTCATGGTGCTTTACCGTATGGCGGGCGCGCCGGACATGGCGGGCCGCGAGAGCAGCTTCACGGACGTGTCTGCCGACAGCTGGTATGGCGCGGCGGTGATCTGGGCCTCGGAGAACGGCATCGTTAACGGTGTCGGCGGCGGACTGTTTGATCCGGATGCTTCCCTCACGCGCGAGCAGATGGCTATGATGCTCTATCGCTTTGCGGGCTATCTCGGCAGCAATACCGAGAAGCGCGCCGACCTGAGCGCCTACGGTGATGCCGACGCGGTCAGCGCATTTGCGCAGGATGCCATGGCATGGGCCGTTGCAGAGGGCCTTGTCAATGGCCGCAGCGCAGCGGAGCTTGCGCCAAAGGCCGGTGCAACGCGCGCGGAGCTGGCGACGATCCTGTTCCGCTTTGCGGCGCTGCAGAACGCCTGAAGCAAATTACGCATAAGCAGCGAGCGAGTGCCCCGGGTTCTCCCGGGGCACTTTGTATGCGGCACATAGAAAAACCGGAAAAAGGCCTTGACAAAGGGGCCGACAGTCCCTATAATACAAAGTAACCGAACGGTTACATAAACAGCCAGACGCAAAGACGCAGTGCTGATCGCGGTTCCGATCATGCGCTGCGTCTGTTTTTTGAGAGGAAGATTTTATGAACGCAATTCGTTATCCCACGAGCACCGCAGCACTGCGCGTTATGCGCGGCAGCGCCGTGGGTATCCATGGGCGTCCTGCTGGCGGCCGTCGCCGCCGAAACGTCAAGAGCGCAATGAGAGAAAGGGGGAATTTACCATGAAGCTGTATTTTGGAAACGCCGTCACGACGACAACGACACTGATGATCCTTACTCTGCTGGGCTACATCGGCTTTTCCGTCTGGAACCGCGGCAATATCGCCTGCTGGGGCAGGAGAACGCTGCTCCTGCTGGTGTTCGGTCTGGTCGTCTGCTGCTTTGCGGCGGCGCGGGACGGGCTGGACAAGACCATCCAGCACACCATCGACGGCAGCTGCGCGCCGGGCGTGTTCCCGCTCGTCAGCGTTCCGACCGTCGTCGGCTGTGCCGGTGCGCTGCTGATCGTCGTCGCCGCGATCGCCACGCCGATCGCCAGAACGCAGAAAATGCGGGAGCTCTGGTTCTATGTGATGTCCGGCGGCGCGGTCCTGAAGATCGCCACCATGGAGATCGCGCGGCTCGTGCTCTGAGACCGCGCGGAGAATTCTTGGACTGTCAAAAAGGTCCGTAAAGACTTTTTGACGAGCTGCATTCTGGCAGGAGACCTCCCGCCGTATGATCGGAAAGGAGAAGAAGCATGGAAAAGAAGAACGCATTTACGATCACGCGAGCCCGGCCGGAGGATGCCGCGGCGCTGCTGGACTACCTGAAGATCGTGGGCGGCGAGACGGACAACCTCAGCTTCGGCGCAGAGGGCGTGCCGCTTGCGCCGGAGGAGGAGCAGGCCTATCTGCGCACACAGGTCGATTCGCCGGACCATGTGCAGTATCTTGCCAGGGTGGACGGCGAGCTCATCGGCACGGCCAGCCTGAACCGCAAGCCCGGCCGGATGCGCCACCGCGGCGTGTTCGGCATCAGCCTGAAGCGGGCGTGGTGGGGCTGCGGTGCGGCTTCGGCCCTGACGGAGGCCGTCCTTGCCTTTGCGCGGGAAAACGGCTTTGCCCAGCTCGATATCGAGGTGCGCAGCGACAATGTCCGCGCTATCCGGCTGTATGAAAAATTCGGCTTCCGGAAGCTGTGCACCTTCCCGGCCTTCTTCCGCATCGGCGGGCAGGACATTGATTTTGATGTGATGCTCCTGCAGCTGCCTCAAATCTGACTGCAGCGGCGTGCCCTTTCCGGGCGGTGACCCCGTGGAGACAGGCAGCGGCAGCAGCACAACGATTATGGATTTCATCTATGATAATCAGGGGCTGCCGTTCGCCTTGAATTATTCCACCAACAACGGCAGCAGCTTTACCACCTATTACTATGTCTTGAACCTGCAAGGCGATGTGGTCAAGTTGGTCGATGGCAGTGGCACGTCTGTGGCTTCCTATGCCTATGACGCATGGGGCGATATCCTTTCAAGCTCCGGCTCCAAGGCAGAAATCAACCCTCTGCGCTACCGTGGGTACTACTACGACACCGAAACGGGATTCTATTATGTATCCAGCCGTTATTACGATCCTGAGGTTGGTCGGTGGATACACAGGTGACAGGCTTGCAAAAAGTACAGGTGGATTCTTCCGGCTCGTTATAGTATAATAAACGCCATCCCCAGAACCGAAAAACAGCACCCCGAAGCTATTTTTGTAACCTATTTGCCTTTTCCCATCGTTATATGGTTGAGGGCTCCTTGAGAGGAAGGAGAATATATGCTGATTCTATACATGAGCTTTATAGACGACGAAATACACCGCCGCCTATTTGAGAAAATATACATGACCTACCGGAAGCAGATGTTCCTTGTTGCCCGCGCCGTGTTGAGCAACGATTCCGATGCCGAGGACGCCGTCCACGATGTTTTTCTGAAGATTGCAAAAAGTCAAATGCAGAAAATTGGCAGCATCCAGGAGGCGGCGGATGTAAGAAGCTATCTGTTGAAGGCAACTAAGCATCAGGCTATCGATCATTTACGCAAGCAGCAGCGTCAGCGGACTGTCATGAATGCGGAACGGGAGGATGCACTGAAAAGCATAGTGGAGCTGCCAGATGACCAGCTTGTGGACATGATCAGCAATGGCATAGCATATGACTGCATCCTTCAAGTCATTGCGTCACTGGATGACATCTACAGGGACACCCTGTATGCCCACTTCGTGCTGGAGCTGTCCATACCGGAGACGGCAAGCTTGCTAAACTGTAAGACAGCAACAGCAAAGCAGCGGCTGGTTCGCGGAAAAAAGCTTTTGCAAAAGCAGCTATTGGAGGAGGAATAGATATAACCGATAACTTGCTAAAAACAGCCCTTCGGGAGGCCGCCTCACGAGAATTTGCAGGTATGCCGCAAAGCGACGACGATATCACCTACACGTTCTCGCCTCGCTTTACCCGCAGGATGAATCGGCTTGCCAAGGCTGAGAAAAGCTGGCTCTGGCGTATGACAAGCACGGCCTCCAAGCGGGCTGCGGCAGCGGGTATTGCCATGATACTAATTGCGCTGACTGCTTGCAGCATTCCGGCCATTCGGGAGCCTGTGGCGGCCTTCTTCAAGGGGACCTATGAGAACTGCGTTCGCTTTTTTACCGGAAACGCCGGAGCTGACCGAATCGCGGAGCGTTATACTCTGACGGAATTGCCCGATGGATTTGAGGCGGTCTATACCGTGGATAATGACGCGAGCTTCACTGTGGTGTACCGAAATGAGGATGGAGAGGAGATTATACTGTCACAGAGCGTAGGCGTGGATTATTGGATTGACATAGATACCCAGCACGGAACGCTTACCGAAATCGACCTGTCCGGCGTCACTGTGACTCTCTATGAAGCCGATGGCTGCATGGTTGCCCTGTGGCAGCAGGATGGGTACGCATTCGATCTCACCATATACGGAGGCTTGGATCGGGAGCTAGTGCTCCGCCTGGTGAACTCCGTTCGACATCCATAACCTCACAGGCCATACGGGGCCGCTGCCGATTTGTTTGCAGCGGCCCCGTCATCTTTTTTACAAAAGGCTGTAACCTGTTTCCGCAGCTGATGCGTTGTATCGTATAGACAAGACAAGAAAATGAGGGATTATTATGGGAAAAAGAAAGGGAGAATGGCTGTCGTTTATGGCGCTGCTTCTGATGTTCATGCTAACGACCTTGTTCTTTTATATGGTTTATACTATGCACTACGATTCCGCATCCGATGATTTTACCGGATTTACCGTGTTCGACTATCAAAGTGAACCTGGCGCACAGGTAAGGACAAAGCTTGGAACGCTGCGGGAGGATTTGGACGACTGGGCAAGACGAAATCAAGCTGTAGTTTTCTACAAGGGCTTTTCGTCTGCCGGAATTGCCGCCTTGGACTATGCGGGATGGTTCCAAAGAACATGGCATACGCCCTTTGATGGCCGGGAAGCCAAGACCGCCCTCATCCAAAAAGAAAACGGAAACCTGTACACCTATACGGAGGGCGATACGCTGTTTCCCGGAACGTATAACTATCACATTCTCGGGGAATTTGATGGAAACCGCTCCCCCACCTTCCAAGGTGACGCATTCTTTTATTATCCCCTGGCAGATATTACCGATTTGCAAGGGCTGCTGTTCACAAACGTGGACAGCGGCGAGAGCCTTTCCGAATTAACAAGCATAGTCGAGAAAACCGGCAGGAGTATCGAATATCAGACCTACACCGACAGCAATTTAAATATCTTTGAAGTTCTGAAAAAGATGCTTATGGATGATTTCGTGTCCCGGTCTTTGCTGTTTGCCTTCCTCGGGCTGGTGTTCTGCGCCGTATTCGCAATGTCCATGATGTATCGGGAAAGCAACCGCTTCATGGTCATACACCACCTGTATGGCGCGGCCTATGCATACCTATTTGTAAGGCTTCTGCTTCGCCTGATGTGCATCGCGGTATTGGGAACGGGTCTTGGATATATCCTCGGACGAACGCAGCTTTACTTAATACATAGAGCAGCGTATCTGAATGTTGCCGTATTAAGCGGCGTATGCAACATCTTGTTTATATGTGCGGTTCATACAATATGTTTCCTAAGTTGGCAGCGAAAGCATCGCGGAATGGAGGGGCGTTACTGATATGGTATGGAAGCAGATACTCAAAGACCTCCGAAAGGAATGGACATGGGCCTTCTTTTACACCGTTGTGGCGACGATGATCGCCATGGCGATTCTGTATCTTTCGGTGAGCTTTTCCTCGGTGCAGAGGCAGTCAGCGGCCATTCGTTCCTTTGTTCGCCGGAATGTGGTCATGTTTCAGATGAAAACCGTACAGATGGAGCCAAACCCGGAGGGCGCTGCGTCCGCAAACAGACAGCAGAAAAATCCCGATGCTGTTTTGGATTATTTGCAGCATAGCCTGTCCGCAGATGGAAAGGCCGGCAGCTTTGTCTTTGTTGGCAACGACGGCTATGTGGACAAAAAATATACACAGATACTGATCCTTTTCGGGCAGTACAGCACTCTGGCAGGGCTGCACTATGATGGGGACATGGCGCTCTTTGTTCCCGAAGCTCACCGTGAAGATGCAGGCGGCAGTGTTACGATATCGGGCAGGGAAATAGAGACTGTTGCCAATGCAGGAGTGCAATTTGATCTGTTCCATCCGCTGCATTACATAGAGCCGGACAATCCCCTGCTGTCCGACACCCTGATCCTTTGCACCAGGGACTTTCAAGCGGTCAATAAGATGTTTCCGTGGTGGGGGTTGAGCGGCGAGGTCTTTGGACGAATGGTTCTCGTAGATCCGTCCGATGCAGAAATTGAACAGCTCCAAAAATTGTTCTACGAGCAGAAAGGAATACTGTATACGGGAATCTCCACAGAGGATTTTACGCAGATAACCACCTCTGCTTCGATCCGTGCCCACAGACTGTATATTCTGTTTTATCTTTTGTCTGGCGCTCTGCTGGTCATTCTTCTGATCTGCAATATCATTCGCATCATTGAAACCCATGTGGCAGAGTACACGGTGCACCACCTTTACGGTGCTCCGATCCGTACCATTCGGAGGCGGGTGGGCGGCTTCGTGCTGGTGCTGCATATCCTTCCAATCATCGGGATCGTATTTGTCATGTTCCGAAACGAAATGGCGCTGTGGTATGTTTTGCCGCTGTGCATGGCATTTGTTGCCGGCTTGTGCCGGTTTGCGGCCGTGTACGCCGGAAAACGAATCGGGACAATGAATAGCTTGCAGAATCTAAGGAGGGACTACTGATGGCTTTATTATCTGTTCAAAACGTCAGCAAAACATTCAAGGACCACGACTACCGGGTTCACGCCGTCAGAAATGCTTCGCTGGAGGTTCATCGGGGCGAGATGATCGCCATCATCGGTCCCTCGGGAAGTGGAAAAACCACGCTTCTGAACCTAATGGGCATAGTTGTTGCGCCCGATTCCGGCGAGGTATATGTGGACGGGCAAAAGGCAAGCGATATGAGTGACGACGTGCGATGCAGGATACGCAACCAATACTTCGGATACATCGTGCAGGACTTCGCCCTGATCGAGGAGGATACCTCCATGCAGAATATTCTTGTTCCAACGCTTTACAGCAAGCATAAAAAGAGTTCAAAGGAGTATCGGGAAATTATCAACGGCATGGCGGAGAAATTGCAGATTGCGGATAAGCTGAAAAGCACCGTAAAGCATCTGTCGGGCGGCGAACGGCAGCGGGTCGCCATCATTCGCAGCATGGTCAATGACCAGAAAATCATACTGGCGGATGAGCCGACCGGGTCGCTGGACAAGGACAATTCCGCCATCGTGATCCATTGCCTGCGGGAGCTGGCTCACGAGCTGCAAAGAGCTGTGGTGATCGTGACGCATGATTCGGATGTTGCACGGCAATGCGACAGGACGCTTCTTCTGGCCGACGGCAGCCTGACCCCGTGTGCGTTGTAGCTTGCGAGGCTTTGGCAAGCAAGGTCTTTTGGAGCCAAAAGACACCAGGCGGAGACTCTGACGAGTCCCCGCCTTTTGCTGTGCGCCCGGTGAGCGCACGTTCTGTAGGGTGAAAGTCCCGAAGTCGCCCGGTAGCGGGAAGATTTAGCCAAAGGCAAGGGTGTCCGTCGTGAGGCGGAATCTGAAGAAAGCCGGATTTTAGGGGTTGAAAGGTCCCATGATGGGCAAAACTCTGGCCTGACGAACAGAAATCGCATACAAGGCCGTAAATGAGGGTGAGTTTGCAGCACAAAACAAAGCCCAGTAGCTACACGGAATCGACTTCAAGAAAAAGACGATCACCATTCGTCATACGGTCACGCAGGTAACCATTGATGGCAAGAGCAAGATCATCCAGAAGGATCGCACAAAGACGAAGTCCAGCTACCGCAGCCTGCCCCTTGTCCCGCCGTTTGAGGAACTGCTGCATCGCCTGAAAGCAAAGCAGG
>OFMX01000875.1_pt1 | contig 26539 bp, 20 predicted proteins | sample 1541901 | NCBI WGS metagenome assembly OFMX01 (sample SAMN04209222, study PRJEB22552) | human gut metagenome | biome: gut; material: feces | host: Homo sapiens | place: USA: Oklahoma | reverse complement strand
GAGCACATCCTTGGTAAGGATGAGGTCACCAGTTCGAATCTGGTTAGCAGCTCCAAAAGCTCTCTGAAGCAATTGTGTTTCAGAGAGCTTTTGTTTCTGAGGAGGATTAGGGGAGAAGAGTGTGACTGCCTTGTTTTGAGCTGATCAAACCCTGATAGGAGATGATTGCTATTCGACTGCTTTCTTACTCTAAAGGAGGAATTGATTTGCAGAGCGGTTCCTGGATCGATCTGTGGAAGTTCATAGAACACTGCTATCCTTTTGTGCGCGATGAAATGCGCTATTTTCAGATTCAAAGGGTGGATATGTGCCGGGTTCTGCTTTGAAGGTTTTGGAGCATAGGCATAATTGGCCATCTGCGATCCAGTGGACGGCTAATTTTTGTTGCCGGCGTTTGCTCTTGAGCGAAACATTGATGGCATTCATGCGCTGAATGCGATTTATTAAGAGGCATTGAACCGTTGGATTTGCTTGGATATGTAAAAACCGTGCATTTGTTCCCCTGCTTTTCCAAATCGTCAACTCCTGAAAACGGCCAAAAAGACGGGAATAAATTGAAAAAACACCGCCAAAAGTGATTTTGACGGTGTTTTTTATGTATTTTTTCCAATTTACGCTTGACAATGCTTGACATCAAGTTTATAATAAACTACTGCATATAATGGCGTTTTGTCTGCCCGGCCTTCTTTTTATCAACTGCATTCTATCATGTTCTGCACAAAAATGCAAGGCCTTTTGACAATGATTTATACCAGTTTTATGCGGGGCACAGCAGAAGGATTCCTCTTTTCCTTACCTTTCCCCGGATAAAACGAACCAATACCCTTGGGGATAAAAAAAGAACGGAGTGATGAGCCTATGGTGAAAGTGAAACCGGTTCAGCTTGGCAACAATACCCGCATGAGCTTCGGGCGGATCAACGAGGTTATGGAGATGCCCAATCTCATCGAGGTGCAGAAGAATTCCTACCAGTGGTTCTTGAACGAAGGGCTCAAGGAGGTCTTCCGCGATATTGCGGAGATCACGGATTACACCGGTAATCTTGTGCTGGATTTTGTCGGCTACCGTATGGACGATCAGCCGAAATATACTGTTGCGGAGTGCAAAGAGCGCGATGCGACCTATGCGGCGCCGATGCGTGTGCGTGCGCGGCTCATCAACAAGGAAACAGGCGAGATCAAAGAGAACGAAGTGTATATGGGCGACTTCCCGCTCATGACGGATAGCGGCACTTTTGTGATTAACGGCGCGGAGCGCGTGATCGTTTCCCAGCTCGTGCGTTCCCCCGGCGTGTATTATGGGATGAGTCACGACAAAACCGGCAAAAAGCTTTTCACCTCCACGATTATCCCAAACCGTGGCGCGTGGCTCGAGTATGAGACGGATCAAAACGATGTGTTTTACGTCCGTATTGATAAAAACCGCAAAATTCCGATCACCACCTTTATCCGGGCGCTGGGCCTGGGCAGCGATGCGGAGATTTTGGAATATTTCGGAAACGATGACCGCATTGTTGCAACGCTTGAAAAAGAGCGCGATACCCGCGAGGCGACACAAAACACAGAAGAAGCTCTGCTTGCCGTTTACCGCAAGCTCCGCCCGGGCGAGCCGCCCGCGGTGGAAACGGCGCAGGCACACATTGACGGCTTGTTCTTCGACGCCCACCGTTATGACCTTTCCCGCGTAGGGCGTTATAAATATAATAAGAAGCTTTGCATTTCTGCACGCCTTGCTGGCAATAAGCTCATGCAGCCCATCGCAAGCCCGGTAACTGGCGAGCTGCTGGCCGAAGCCGGGGAGATGATCACGCGCGAGAAGGCCTATGAGATCGAGCAGGCCGGCGTGAGCGTTGCTTATGTGGATGTGGAAGGCAAAGAGGTCAAGGTGATCTCCAACGGCATGGTGGATATCGGCGGTTATGTCGATTTTCCGCAGGAGGAGCTTGAGGATATCGGCATCAATGAAAAGGTGCGCTTTACCGTTTTGATGGAAATCCTCGAAAAGTGTGGTGACGATCGTGACGCCCTCTTCGCGGAGCTGAAAAGCCGCTGTGACGACCTGATCCCGAAGCATATCACGATTGACGATATCTTCTCTTCCATCAATTATCTCGACTGCCTGGCGGATGATATCGGCACAACGGACGATATCGACCATTTGGGCAACCGCCGCATCCGTTCGGTGGGCGAACTGCTGCAAAACCAGTTCCGCATCGGCTTTACCCGCATGGAGCGCGTGGTGCGCGAGCGCATGACGACTCTCCAGGCACAGGATAGCGCGACGGTTACCCCGCAGGCGCTGATTAATATCCGCCCTGTGCTGGCCGCAATCAAGGAGTTCTTTGGCTCGTCGCCGCTGTCGCAGTTTATGGTTCAGCCGAACCCGTTGGCGGAGCTGACGCATAAGCGCCGCCTTTCCGCCCTCGGCCCCAGCGGCCTTTCCAGAGACCGCGCCGGATTTGAGGTGCGCGACGTGCACTATAGCCACTACGGCCGCATGTGCCCGATTGAAACGCCGGAAGGCCCGAACATCGGCTTGATCTCCTACCTCGCCACGTTTGCGAGAATCAATAAATATGGCTTCATTGAAGCACCGTTTCGCCGCGTCGATAAAGAGACGGGTGTGGTGCTGGATGAAGTGGTTTATATGACGGCCGATGTGGAAGACGATTATATTGTTGCCCAAGCCAATGAGCCGCTCGATGAAAACGGTCGTTTTGCCCGCGCCAAGGTCAACGCCCGTTACCGCGATGAGTTTTTGGAAATTGAAAACTCCAAGGCGGATTTCATGGATGTTTCCCCGAAGATGGTTGTATCCGTCGCCACGGCGATGATCCCCTTTCTGGAAAACGACGACGCAAACCGTGCCCTGATGGGCGCCAACATGCAGAGGCAGGCTGTGCCGCTGCTCAAAACGGAATCACCGATCGTCGGCACCGGCATGGAATATAAGGCTGCCGTTGACTCCGGCGTTACAGTGCTCGCCAAACGTGCCGGTACGGTAACGCACGTCAGCGCGAAAAAGATTGAGATTAAACCCGACGATCAGAAGAATGATCTGGATATCGACACCTACGACGTGATTAAATTCATGCGTTCCAACCAGGGCACTTGCATCAATCAGCGGCCGATCGTTGCCCGCGGCCAGCATGTGGAGGCGCACGAGGTGATCGCGGACGGCCCTGCCACCTCCAACGGTGAGATCAGCCTCGGCAAAAACGTGCTCATCGGTTTTATGACCTGGGAGGGCTACAACTATGAGGACGCCGTCCTCATCAATGAAAAGATTGTGCGTGACGATGTGTTCACCTCCATCCACATCGAGGAGTATGAAACAGAAGCGCGCGATACGAAGCTCGGGCCTGAGGAGATCACCCGCGATATCCCGAACGTCGGCGAGGACACCCTCAAGGACCTCGACGAGAACGGCGTCATCCGCATCGGTGCAGAGGTCAAGTCCGGCGATTATCTCGTCGGCAAGGTCACCCCGAAGGGCGAGACCGAGCTGACGGCTGAGGAGCGCCTGCTGCGCGCCATTTTCGGCGAAAAGGCCCGCGAGGTCCGCGATACCTCCCTGAAGGTCCCGCACGGCGAGTCCGGCATCATCGTGGACGTCAAGGTCTTCACCCGCCAGAACGGCGACGAGATGGCCCCCGGCGTCAATAAGATCGTCCGCGTCTATATCGCGCAGAAGCGTAAAATTTCCGTCGGCGATAAGATGGCCGGCCGCCACGGCAACAAGGGCGTCGTTTCCCGCATCCTCCCGGAGGAGGATATGCCGTTCCTGCCGGACGGCACGCCGCTGGATATCGCTCTGAATCCGCTGGGCGTTCCGTCCCGTATGAACATCGGACAGGTCCTGGAGGTCCACCTTGGCTACGCCGCCCACGCCCTCGGCTGGAAGGTCGCAACGCCGATCTTCGACGGCGCGAACGAGAAGGACATCCGCGAGACTCTGAAGCTGGCAGGCCTCCGCGAGGACGGCAAGACGGTCCTGTATGACGGCCGCACCGGCGAGCCGTTCGATAACCTTGTCACGGTCGGCTATCCGTATTACCTCAAGCTCCATCATCTGGTCGATGATAAGATCCATGCCCGTTCCACCGGCCCGTACAGCATGGTCACGCAGCAGCCGCTCGGCGGCAAGGCACAGTTCGGCGGCCAGCGCTTCGGCGAAATGGAAGTCTGGGCCCTCGAGGCCTACGGTGCAGCCCACACGCTGCAGGAGATCCTGACCGTGAAGTCCGACGACGTGACCGGCCGCGTCAAGACGTACGAAGCCATCGTCAAGGGCCACAACGTGCCGAAGCCCGGCGTTCCGGAGTCCTTCAAGGTCCTTGTCAAGGAGCTGCAGGCCCTGTGCCTCGACGTTCGCGTGCTCGACGATCAGGGTGAGGAGATCGAGCTGCGGGAGGATGACGATGATGATGAGATCGTCTACACCGACTCCGGCCGCGAGAATCTGGTCACCGATGAGAACGAGGTGCTCTCCTCCGGCTACGGCATCGATGCCGACAGCGAGGAGAAGCAGGGCCTCGACGCTCTGGAAAAGATCATCGGCATCGACGATGACGAGGAAGAGGAAGACCCCGAGCCGGAGTGCCCGTATGACATCTCCGATGCGCCCGAGGACGAAGAATAAGGAGGAGGCAGACGATGAGCAATAAAACCTTCAGCGCGATCAAAATCGGCATTGCTTCTCCGGAAATGATCCGCGACTGGTCTTACGGCGAGGTCAAAAAGCCGGAGACCATCAACTACCGCACCCTGAAGCCCGAGCGCGACGGCCTGTACTGCGAGCGCATCTTCGGACCGACGAAGGACTGGGAGTGCCACTGCGGCAAGTATAAGAAGATCCGCTTCAAGGGCAAGATCTGCGATCGCTGCGGCGTCGAGGTCACCCGGAGCAAGGTGCGCCGCGAGCGCATGGGCCACATCGAGCTGGCCGCGCCGTGCAGCCACATCTGGTATTTCAAGGGCATCCCCTCCCGCATGGGCCTGCTGCTGGACATCAGCCCGCGCATTCTGGAGAAGGTCCTGTATTTTGCCAACTATATCGTCACGGATCCCGGCGACACGCCCCTGAGCAAGTGCCAGATCCTGACGGAAAAAGAATACCGCGACATGCGCGAAAAGTATGAGAACGATTTCGAGGCCGGTATGGGCGCCGAGTCCGTGCAGAAGCTGCTGGCCGAGATCGATCTCGAGGCCCTGTGCAGCCAGCTCCGCAGCGAGCTCGTCAACGCCAGCGGCCAGAAGAAGCTGCGCATCATCAAGCGGCTCGAGGTCGCCGAGGCCTTCCGCGCTTCCGGCAACAAGCCCGAGTGGATGATCATGAATGTCCTGCCGGTCATCCCGCCGGACATCCGCCCGATGGTCCAGCTCGACGGCGGTCGTTTCGCAACGTCCGACCTCAATGACCTCTACCGCCGCGTCATCAACCGAAACAACCGCCTCAAGCGCCTCATCCAGCTCAATGCGCCGGATATCATTATCCGCAACGAAAAGCGCATGCTGCAGGAGGCCGTGGACGCCCTCATCGACAACGGCCGCCGCGGCCGCGCTGTCACCGGTGCGAACAACCGTGCGCTGAAGTCCCTGTCCGACATGCTCAAGGGCAAGCAGGGCCGCTTCCGCCAGAACCTGCTGGGCAAGCGCGTCGACTATTCCGGCCGTTCTGTTATCGTCGTCGGCCCGGAGCTGAAGCTCTATCAGTGCGGCGTGCCGAAGGAAATGGCCATTGAGCTGTTCCGCCCGTTTGTCATGAAGAAGCTCGTCGAGGACGGTGTTGCCAACAACATCAAGAGCGCCAAGAAGAAGATCGACAAGGGCGAGCCCGAGGTCTGGGATGCCCTCGAGGACATCATCAAGGACCGCCCCGTCATGCTCAACCGTGCGCCGACGCTGCACCGCCTCGGCATTCAGGCCTTTGAGCCGGTGCTGGTCGAGGGCCGCGCCCTGAAGCTGCACCCGCTGTGCTGCACCGCCTTCAACGCCGACTTCGACGGCGACCAGATGGCAATCCACGTCCCGCTGTCGGCAGAGGCCCAGGCTGAGGCCCGCGTGCTGATGCTCTCCGCAAACAACCTGCTGCGTCCGCAGGACGGCAAGCCCGTCACCGTGCCGACGCAGGATATGATCCTCGGTACCTATTACCTGACCTATGTCCGTCTGGGCAAGGAGGAGAAGGGTGCGGAGCAGGTCTTTGTGACCGATGCGGGCGACTTCGACCTTCCCGTAAACCAGCTCGTCGACGGCGACCTTGTGGAAGCCGCGGTCGAGAAGGCCGAGAACGAGAAGAAGCGCGCCCCGTCCTATCTGCCGCTGCATGCCTACTCCAGCGTCGATGAGGCCATCACGGCCTATGCTGACGGCTGCATCGGCCTGCATGCGCCCATCCGCGTGCGCTATGGCAAGGAGATCGACGGCGTGATGCAGTACCGCATCATCACGGCGACGGTCGGCCGCCTGATCTTCAACGAGCCGATCCCGCAGGACCTCGGCTTCGTGGACCGCAGCGATCCCGCGCATCTGTTCGACCTTGAGGTCAGCTTCCTCGTTGGCAAGAAGAAACTCGGCGTTATCATCGACAAGTGCATCCGCCGTCACGGCTTCACCATCGCCACCGAGATGCTCGACCGCGTCAAGGCCCTCGGCTACAAGTACTCCACGAAGGGCGCCATCACCGTCTCCATCGCCGATATGGCCATCCCGGAGAAGAAGTACGCCCTCATCGAAGAGGCCGAAAAGCAGACGGTCAAGATCGACCGCCAGTACAAGCGCGGCTTCCTCACGAATGACGAGCGCTATCGCCTCGTTGTCCACCAGTGGGAGCAGACGATCAAGGACGTCACCGGCGCTCTGCAGGAGAACCTTGACCGCTTCAACCCGATCTATATGATGGCCGACTCCGGCGCCCGCGGCAGCATGAACCAGATCCGTCAGCTCGCCGGTATGCGCGGCCTGATGGCAGATACGAACGGCCGCACGATCGAGATCCCAATCAAGGCAAACTTCCGTGAAGGCCTTTCCGCTCTGGAATACTTCATCTCCTCCCGAGGCGCCCGTAAGGGCCTGACCGACACCGCGCTGCGTACCGCCGACTCCGGCTATCTGACACGCCGTCTGGTCGACGTCTCGCAGGAGGTCATCATCCGCATCCCCGACTGCGGCACGACGCATGGCATCCACCTGGCCGAGGTCGTGGAAAAGGGCCAGGTCATCGAGTCCTTCGGCTCCCGCATCCACGGCCGCTTCCCGGTGCATGATATCGTCGATCCGGAAACGGGCGAGGTGCTCATCCCGAACAACCGCATGATGCATGAGGACGATGCCAAGATGCTCGAGGCACACGGCATTCACTCTGTCTATGCCCGTACCGTGCTCGGCTGCCGCGCCCGCAGCGGCGTCTGCGCCAAGTGCTACGGCATGAACCTTGCAACGTCCGAGCTTGTGAACCTCGGCGAGGCGGTCGGCATCATCGCCGCTCAGTCCATCGGCGAGCCCGGCACGCAGCTGACCATGCGTACCTTCCACACCGGCGGCGTTGCCGGCGACGATATTACGCAGGGCCTTCCGCGTGTTGAAGAGCTCTTCGAGGCCAGAAAGCCGAAGAAGATGGCGGCCATTGCCGAGATCGACGGCGTCGTCGAGATCGACGAGAGCCACCGCAGCGCGCTGCGCGACATCACGATCACCGCGGACGACGGCGAGGTCAAGCTCTATCAGGTCCCGTATTCCGTCGGCCTGAAGGTCGAGCAGGGAAAGCGTGTGCGCAAGGGCGAGCCCATCACCGACGGCGCGCTCAACCCGCATGATGTGCTGCGCATTTCCGGTGTCGAGGCCGTGCAGGAATATCTGACGCAGGGCGTTCTGGCCGTGTACCGCCAGCAGGGTGTTGACATTAACGACAAGCACATTGAGGTCATCATCCGCCAGATGATGCGCAAGGTGCGCGTTGAGGATCCCGGCGATACCACGCTCCTGAGCGGCACCGTTGTGGATGTCTACGAGTTCGAGGACGCCAATGCCGTCGTACAGGCGCGCATCGACGCCGGTGAGACGGACCTCCGTCTGGCCACGGATTCCCTCATCCTCATGGGTATCACGAAGGCTTCCCTTGCCACGGAGTCCTTCCTGTCCGCAGCCTCCTTCCAGGAGACGACGAAGGTCCTGACCGAAGCCGCCATCAAGGGCAAGGTAGACCATCTGGTCGGCCTGAAGGAGAACGTCATCATCGGCAAGCTCATCCCCGCCGGTTCCGGCCTTGATATCTACCGCGATTTCGAGCCGACCAACTGGCCGGAGTCCTCCGTGACGCAGAGCATGATCGATAACGAGCAGAAGTAAATACAGCCTAAGTCTTCGAAGGCCCGTGCAGGGAATCCCTGCGCGGGCCTTTCAGACTATCGAAAAAGCCTCGCAGAGTTTGCGCCCGCAGGCGCAAAGAAAATGGAAATCATTTTCTCCGGCGGCGTGTACGTCGGAGAAAATACCGCTCAGTCCGCCAGTGTGCGAATTGTCCGCCCTTGGCGGGCGATTCGTGCGCGCAGCGGACTGCAAGCCTTTTGCCGGAAAAGCCCGAAGGGGTTTCCCGGCAGTTGAGCCCGTGCAGTGGATCGCTGCGCGGGCTTTTTGTGCGCCTTGGGGCTTGTTACCATAATATAGACAAACATATGTTCAAAAATTAGGATTTTCCGGGTTTCTGGGAAAAATTTCCGGAAAAATCTCGGGCAGAATCCGAAAAAGTGATTGCATTTTTGGGGCAGGAATAGTATACTACAAGCGAAGTGGAGCGAAATGGATGAAATGTGAGCAAAATGGAGCGGAGGTGAGGGAATGTTCGGCAAATACAAGCACACGCTTGACCCCAAGGGACGGCTGTTCGTTCCCGCCAAGCTGCGCGAAGAGCTCGGCAGCGCGTTCTATGTTGCCCGTTCACTGGACCCCTGCCTGACGGTCTATACCGAGGAGGAGTGGCAGCGCATCGTCGAGCGCAGCAAGGCTGCGCCGTCGTCCAAGGCCCGCGGCCTGCGCACGTTCTTTGCCAACGTCGTCCGCTGTGAGCCGGACAAGCAGGGCCGCTTCCTGCTGCCGGACGATCTCCGCAAGTATGCCGGGATCCAGCAGGAGGTCTATTTCCTCGGGCAGGCCGGCCGCGCTGAGATCTGGGCGGCAGAGCGCTACGAGGAGGAAGAGGCCAATGTCTCCGCCGAGGAGCTGGCCGCACTGATGGAAGAGATCGGGATCTGATGGAATTTCAACATAAATCCGTATTGCTGCAGGAGTGCATTGACGCGCTGAACATCCGCCCGGACGGGATCTACCTCGACGGGACGCTCGGCGGCGCAGGGCATTCCAGTCAGATCGCCCGCCGCCTGACGGAGGGTGGGCGTCTCATCGGCGTGGACCGCGACCGCACGGCGCTGGCCGCCGCAAAGGAGCGCCTGGCCCCCTATGCCGACCGCGTGACACTCGTGCATTCCAATTTTGCGGAGATCGACGCGATCCTCGATTCCCTTGGCATTCCGGCCGTGGACGGCATGCTGTTCGACCTCGGCGTTTCGTCGCCGCAGCTCGACGATGCTTCGCGCGGCTTTTCCTACATGGCGGACGCCCCGCTCGATATGCGTATGGATAAGGACGACGCGCTCACGGCGGGGGCGGTCGTCAACACCTGGCCGCAGGGCGAGCTGCGCCGCATTCTCTATGATTACGGCGAGGAGCGCTATGCACCGCAGATCGCGGCAGCCATTTGCCGGGCGCGTGAGAAGGCACCCGTCGAAACGACGCTGGAGCTGGTGGATATCATCCGCTCGGCCATGCCCGCGCAGGCGCTGCGCGAAAAGCAGCACCCCGCCAAAAGAAGCTTTCAGGCCATCCGCATCGCCGTGAACGATGAGCTCGGCGCCGTCAGCCGCATGATGCAGGCTGCGGTCGGCCGCCTCAATCCCGGCGGCAGACTGGCCGTCATCACCTTCCATTCGCTCGAGGACCGCATCGTCAAGAGCGAGATGCAGCAGGCGGCGCGCGGCTGCACCTGTCCGCCGGAATTCCCGGTGTGCGTTTGCGGCAAAAAACCGCTCGTGAAGCTCGTTACGCGCAAACCCATCGTCTCCGGCCCTGCGGAGCTGGAGGAAAATCCCCGCGCCCGGAGCGCAAAGCTCCGCGTTGCGGAAAAACTTTGACAGAAAGGATGAGCCACCATGGCAGACCCTTATCGCAGCAACGGCTCGGCGGCCTATGATGTCCGCCGCCGGAATACCGCACAGCCTCTGGAGCAGCCGGAGCGTCTGCCGGACGCGCCTGCGCGGCGCAAGCCGGCGCGCCATGTCCGTGCACGTCTGGGTATCTCGCCCCTGACGGCGCTCGGCGCGGCCGCCGCCGTGCTGATGCTTGCTCTGGTGGTGTTCAGCTATATCCGCCTCTATGAGGCGCGCAGCGATGTCGGCAAGCTGCAGACGCAGCTCAGCACGCTGGAGGAGCAGCAGGCCAGACTGCAGTCGCAGTATGACAATGCCCTCGATCTCGAGCAGATCGAAAAGCGCGCCAAGGAGCTTGGCATGCGCCAGCCGGGCAGCTCGCAGATCATCTATGTGCAGGTCGATGCGGACGATACGACGGAGGTCTATGCCGCGCCTGCGGAGAAGAATGTGTTCGTCCGCGTGATCGACGCATTCCGCAGCGCCTTTACGGACGCCATCAACTACTTCTCCTGAGCCTGCCGCAGAATTTCGGGAGGGACGGCCATTTCAGGCATGGTCCCGCCGCCCGATTCATATCGTATACAGAGCATGGGCGGTGAGTGAGAATTGCCGCCCATCTTTTTTCCACTGTTTTGCCCCGGGAGGGAATACTATGAAGCAGCAACCGCAGAGAAGACGCCGCCGCGCGCCGAAGCGCGAGGAGGTCTCGACGACCCATGTGCGCAAGGGCATCTTTTGCCTGATGATCCTGCTGGGTGTCGTCAGCTTTTGCGCCGTGGCGGGCATGCTCGTGAAGCTCATGCTCGTCGACCACGATTATTATGAGGCAAAGGCCATCCGCAACCAGACCCGCAGCACGAGCGTCACCGCCTCGCGCGGCACGATCTATGACCGCAACGGCAATGTGCTGGCGGCCTCGTCGAGTGTGGAGAATGTTTTCCTCGACCCGCTGGAGCTGTCGCAGAACAAGGTCGACGTCCCGGCGCTGGCAAAGAAGCTCGCGGCCGTGCTCGATCTGGATGCGGGCTGGATCGAGGAGCAGGCCGCCGATACGAGCCTGCGCTACAAGGTCATCAAGCGCCGCCAGGCGCAGGAGGTCTGCGACAAGGTCCGCGAGATCATTGCGGAGGATAAGATCATCGGCGTGCATCTCGAGCCGGATTCTCAGCGCTACTATCCCTATCACGATGTCGCGGCGCAGATCATCGGCTTTACGAACACCGAGAACGTCGGCTCCGAGGGGCTGGAGGCCTATTATAATGACGAGCTGCAGGGCACGGCCGGAGCCGTCATCACGACGAAGGGCAACTACGAGACGCAGATGCTCTATTCCTATGAGAAGTATTATCAGGCGTCCGACGGCGACAGCATCCACCTGACGCTCGACACGACGGTGCAGTATTATCTGCAGAAGCAGATGCAGGACGCCGTGGACCGCTATGACGTGCTCAACGGCGCGTTCGGCATCGTTATGAACTGCAAAACGGGCGAGATCGTCGCCATGTGCACGCTCGGCAGCTATGACCCGAACGATTATCAGGAAATTTATGACGAGGACCTGCGCACACAGATCGAGGAGCTTTACACCAAGGCGGAAAAGCAGCCCGAAAATTCCACGGCCCGCACGGAGGCCTTCAACGCCTATAACGCCGCCGTGCGCGACGCCCGCCTGAAGCAGTGGCGCAACCGCTGCGTCTCCGACGGCTATGAACCTGGCTCGACGTTCAAGATCCTCACGCTGGCGGCGGCGCTCGATTCCGGCGCAGTCACGGCCGATACGTTCTACTGCGGCGGCTCCGAGAAGATCGAGGGCCGCGAGCAGATCCTCAACTGCTGGAACCATGTCGGCCACGGCAGCGAGACCACGGCGCAGGCCCTGCAGAAATCCTGCAACATCGCCTTCGCCCACATCGGCCTGCGGACGGGCGGCGGCACGCTGTATGACTACTGCCGCGCCTTCGGCCTGATGGAGCAGACGGGCATCGACCTGCCCGGCGAGGCCTCCGGCGTGTTCCACACGCGCGAGCGCCTGGCCAACACCGCCTCCTACGGCACGAGCTACCTCATCGCAACGTCGTTCGGCCAGACCATCAAGCCGACGCCCATCCAGCTCGTCACGGCTATTTCCGCCGTGGTGAACGGCGGCTACCTGCTCGAGCCCTATGTCGTCTCGGAGATCGTCGACTCCGAGGGCAACGTCGTGCAGCAGAACTCCCGCACCGTTGTGCGGCAGGTCATCTCCGAGGAGACGTCCGCCACGATGCGGCAGATCATTGAGTCCGTCGTCACGGAGGGCACGGCAAAGAATGGCAGCGTCGTCGGCTACCGCATCGGCGGCAAGACCGGCACGGCCGAAAAGACCGACCAGACCGATTCGAACGGCCAGCAGACGAACGACAAGATCGTCTCGTTTGTCGGCATTGCGCCGATGGACGATCCGGAGTATGTGGTACTCATCGCACTTGATACGCCGAACCCCGCCACCGGCACCTATATCTCCGGCGGCGTTATGGCCGCGCCGACCGTCGCCCGCGTGATGGAGGATATCCTGCCCTATCTCGGCGTCGAGCCGGATTATTCCGAGGTGGATATGTCCCGCGTGACGGTTCGCATGCCGAATCTGGCCGGGAAGACCGAGTCCGAGGCGGCTGCCATTCTGGAGGAAGATCACCTGAACTACAAGATCATCGGCGACGGCGACAAGATCGTCAGCCAGATCCCGGCCCACGGCCGTGAGCTGCCCGGCAATTCGACCGTGCTGCTCTATACGGACGATTCCATGCCGACCGACGAGGTCGAGGTGCCGAATCTGACGGGTATGACCGTGGCGCAGGCCAGCACGACGCTGTCCCAGCTCGGGCTCTATCTGCAGGCCAAGGGCACGGATTCGAATGCATGGTACGTCTTGGTGACAAAGCAGGACATCGACGCCGGGACAAAGGTCCCGCGCGGCACGATGATCGCCGTCACATTCACAGATACGACCGCACTGGATTAAAGAAGGTTGAATGCAATGAAATTACACGAGCTTTTGCAGGGCATCGAGGTGCTCGAACAGAACGCCGACCCGGAGCTGGAGCTGACGGGCGTGAGCTATGATTCCCGCTCGACCGCGCCCGGCGAGCTGTTTGCCGCCATTTCGGGCTATGCCACGGACGGCCACCGCTTCATTCCCGCCGCCCTTGCGCGCGGCGCGGCCTGTGTGCTGTGCGAGCACGACATGCCGGAGCACACGCCGTGGGTGCGCGTGCGCGATGCGCGCGCGGCGCTGGCGCAGCTCGGCTGCAACTGGTTCGGCCATCCGGCGGAGCGCCTGTGCATGATCGGCGTGACGGGGACGAACGGCAAGACGACCGTGACCTGCCTTGTCAAGCATGTGCTCGAGCAGACGCTCGGCGCGAAGGTCGGCCTCATCGGCACGATCGAAAACCGCATCGGCGACACCGTCGTCCCTACGGAGCGCACGACGCCCGAGAGCTTTGCCCTGCAGGGCCTGCTGCGGCAGATGCTCGATGCGGGCTGCACGCATGTGGTGATGGAGGTCTCGTCCCATGCGCTGGCGCTGCACCGCGTGGACGGCATCCCGTTCACGGTCGGCGCGTTCACGAACCTGACGGAGGACCACCTCGATTTCCATAAGACCATGGAGGCCTACGGAGCCGCCAAGGCCCGCCTGTTCCGGCTTTGCCGGACGGGTGTGCTCAATGCGGACGATCCGGCCTACCGGACCATGCTGCAGGGCGCGGCCTGTGCGCTGCTGCTCGTCGGCACCGGGAAGGACGCCGCGCTGCGCGCAGAGCAGGTGCAGCTTGCGCCGGACCATGTGGCGATGGGCGTGCGGGAAGGGGAGAAGGCGGCGCATGTCCGCATCGGCATCCCCGGCCGCTTCACGGTCTCGAACGCGCTTCTGACGCTCGGCATTGCCCGCGCCCTCGGCATTGGGCTGGAGGACGCCTGCCGCGCGCTCGGCACGGCGGCGGGCGTAAAGGGCCGCATCGAGGTCGTGCCCACGCCGGGCCGCGATTACACCGTTCTCATCGACTATGCCCACACGCCGGACGGACTGGAGAACATTCTCCGTTCCGTGCGCGACTTCTGCCGCGGCCGCCTCATCGTGCTGTTCGGCTGCGGCGGCGACCGCGACCGGACAAAGCGCCCCATCATGGGCGAGATCGCCGCGCGGTTGGCCGACGTGCTCGTTGTGACGTCGGATAACCCCCGCACGGAGGAGCCGATGGCCATCATCCGCGAGATCCTTGCCGGGATCCCGCAGACGGAGAAGCCCGTCTATGTGGAGGAGAACCGCCGCAGGGCCATCCGCATGACCTTGCGTTTCGCGCAAAAAGATGATATGATAGTGCTCGCCGGAAAAGGACATGAGACTTATCAGGTCCTCGGTACGGAAAAAATTCACTTTGACGAGCGCGAGGAAGTCGCCGCTTGTCTGCAAGAGGAAGACCATGAGCAATAAGACCCTGACGCTCGGGCAGGCCGCCGCGTGGTGCGGCGGTCAGATCGCCCCCGAGCTGGAAGAACGGCCGTTTTTCGGCGCAAATTTTGATTCTCGCCTGATCCGGCCCGGCGAGCTGTTCGCAGCCCTGCCCGGCGCGCGCGACGGCCATGACTTTGCGGCCTCCGCGCTGGAGCGCGGCGCGGCTGCCGTGCTGGCCAGCCGCCCGGTGGACGGCCCCGCGATCTATGTCGAAGACACGTCCCGCGCCCTGCGTGACATCGCCCGCGGCTACCGCGAGAGCCTGCCGTGCCGCTGCGTCGGCATCACGGGAAGCGTCGGCAAGACGACGACGAAGGAAATGATCGCCGCCGTCCTGCGCACGGCACTGCGCACGCAGCGGACGGAAAAGAATTATAACAATGAGATCGGCCTGCCGGTCAGCGTCCTGCGGCTGAAGCCGGACTGCGAGGCGGCCGTGCTCGAGATGGGAATGAACCACTTCGGCGAGCTGTCCGTGCTCACGCGCATCGCGCAGCCGGACCTGGCCGTGATCACGAACATCGGCACGATGCACATCGAAAATCTCGGCTCGCGCGAGGGCATCCTCCGCGCCAAGCTCGAGATCCTCGAGGGCCTGCGCCCCGGCGGACGCGTGATCTTCAACGGGGACGACGCCCTGCTGCGGCCGCTGGCCGCGCGGTATCATGCCGTGTGCTTCGGCTTGTCTGAGGGCTGCGACGTGCGCGCCTCCCGCGTGTGCGAATCGGCGGAGGGAAGCAAATTTACGGTCCACGCCTTCGGAAAGAGCTTTGAGGCGGCGCTGAACGTGCCGGGCCTGCACAATGTGCTCGACGCACTGGCAGCTGCGGCCGTCGGCCTGCTGCTCGGGCTGAGCCCGGAGCAGATTGCAGAAGGCCTGCGGTCCTATGCGCCGCTGCGGCAGCGGGTCAGCCATGCGGCGGGCATGACGATCATTGATGACTGTTACAACGCCGGACCCGAGTCCATGCGTGCCGCGCTGCGGGTGCTGGCAGGCACGCCGACGGAGGGGCGCCGCATCGCTGTACTCGGCGGCATGCTGGAGCTGGGCGATTTTGCGCCGGAGCTCCATGCCGGGGTCGGCCGCGAGGCCGCAAAGACGGCGGATCTGCTGCTGGCCTACGGCCCGTGCAGCGAATGCTATGTGCAGGGCGCGCACGAGGCGGGCCTTGCCGGGGCACGGGCCTTTGCCACGCACGATGCGCTCGTCGCTGCGCTGGAGGAGACCTGCCGCGCAGGAGACACGCTGCTGTTCAAGGGCAGCCACGGCATGCATATGGAGCAGGTGCTTGCGCGCCTTTTGAAAACGAAAGAACATATGGGGGAATAAAAAATGGAACCTACGCTGATCTGGATCCTTGTTTCGGTGCTGGGCGGCTTTGTCCTGGCGCTGCTGCTCGGCCGGGGGCTTGTTCCGGCGCTGCGCGCGCTGAAGGCGGGCCAGTCCATCCGGGAAGTCGGCCCGAAGTGGCATCAGGGCAAGGCGGGCACGCCGACCATGGGCGGCATCGTCTTTATTCTGTCGTCGCTTTTGTGCATCGTCACCGGCTGGCATGCCATGCGCGAGACCGGCGACTATAAGCACCTGCTTGTGCTGGCGCTGGCGCTGATGTTCGGCCTGATCGGCTTTGCCGATGACTTCATCAAGGTGAAGAAAAAGCGCAATCTCGGCCTGACGGGCCTGCAGAAGCTCGTTCTGCAGGTGCTGGCGGCCTGCCTGTTCCTCGCCGGCATGCATTTTACGAATGCCCTGACGTATGATCTCTATGTCCCGTTTGTCCGGGAACCGCTCGTCCACATCCCGCCGCTGGTCTATCTGGCGCTGTCCGTGTTCATCATCGTCGGCTGCGTCAACGCCGTCAACCTGACGGACGGCATCGACGGCCTTGCCACGGGCGTGACGCTTCCCGTGATGCTGTTCTTCACGCTCGTGTCCATGACGGCAAAGCAGTGGGGCCTTGCCACGTTCCCGGCGACGCTTGTCGGCGCGCTCGGCGGCTTCCTGTTCTATAATTTCTACCCCGCCAAGACATTTATGGGCGACACCGGCTCGCTGTATCTCGGCGGCGCGGTGTGCGGCCTTGCCTATGCGCTCGATATGCCGCTCGTGCTGCTGTTCGTGGGCCTCATCTACATCATTGAGACGCTGTCCGATATCCTGCAGGTGAGCTACTTCAAGCTGACGCATGGCAAGCGCATCTTCAAGATGGCCCCGATCCATCATCATTTTGAAATGTGCGGCTGGTCGGAGAAAAAGATCTGGGTGGTCTTCGTCTCCGTCACCGTGATCATGTGCGTGATCGCCTGGTTCGGCGTGCGCATCTGGTTCTGATCTGATTTCTGCACGCTATCCCGCGGAGAGGAGGTGCGGCCATGTCCCACAGAGAAAAGCAACTGAAAAAGAGTGCGGTGCGTGTTGTGGAGAGCGATCTCGGCGTCATTGACCTGCCGTACCTGCTGCTGACGCTGCTGCTGGTGGCCATCGGTCTGCTGGTGCTGTTCTCCGCAAGCTATGCCCGCGCTTATTACGAGACGAAAAACGCGGCCTCAGTCTTCGTGAATCAGCTCATCTTTGCCGTGATGGGCATCGGTGTGATGTGGCTCATCAGCCGCGTGCCATATGAATGGTATCAGAAGCTGTCGCTCCTGATCCTGGCTGCGTCCATCGGCCTGCTGGTCCTCGTGCCGGTCATCGGCACGGAGAGCGGCGGCGCGACGCGCTGGCTCGACTTCGGCTTCGTGAGCTTCCAGCCGTCCGAGATTGCAAAATTCGGCGTCATCTGCTCGTTTGCGGCCATTATGGCGGCGCACACGCGGGATATGAAGACGATCCGCTACGGCGTGGCGCCCTATGTCGTGATCCTCGGCATCATCGCCGTGCTGCTCTACCTCGAACCGCACATGTCTGCGACGCTCATCATTCTGGCACTCGGCTTTATCCTCATGACGCTCGGCGGTACGGACTGGAAGTATTTGGTCGGTCTTGTTATTCTGGGCTGCCTGCTCGTTGCCGTTTATCTTCTGACGAAGGGCTACACCGGCGGACGCATCAGCGCATGGCTGCACCCGGAGAACGACCCGCTCGACAAGGGCCTGCAGGTGCTGCAGTCGCAGTATGCCATCGGCTCCGGCGGCCTGCTGGGCCTCGGCTTCGGCCGCGGCCGCCAGAAGTATCTCTACCTGCCGGAGGAGCATAACGACTATATCTTCGCCATTGCGTGCGAGGAGCTGGGCTTTGTAGGAGCCATCGGCATCCTCATCCTGTTCGCTCTGCTCATCATCCGCGGCTACTGGATTGCCATGCATGCGCGCGACCGCTTCTCCATGCTGCTGGCCGCAGGCCTGACGACGCTTTTGGCCCTGCAGGTGTTCCTGAACGTCGCCGTTGTGACGAATCTTCTGCCCTCCACAGGCATTTCGCTGCCGTTCTTCTCCTATGGCGGCACCGCGCTCATCATGCAGCTCGCCGAAAACGGCATCGTGCTGAATGTGTCGCGCAGCATTACCCAAAGTCCCAGATAAGTCAAAGGAGGCAGGCCCATGAAGGCCGTATTCACCTGCGGCGGAACGGGCGGACACATCAATCCCGCCCTTGCCGTTGCGCGCGTGCTGCTCGAGCGCCGTCCGGACAGCGAGATCCTGTTTGTCGGCGCAGAGGACGGCATGGAGGCCACTCTGGTCCCGCGCGAGGGCTTCCGGCTTGAAACGCTGCAGATCTCCAGCTATATGCGCAGCCTGAAGCCGAGCGCCATCCGGCATAACGTCAGGGCTGCGCTCTCCATCCGCCGCGCGCTGAAAAAGGCGGACCGCATCATCCGCGATTTCCAGCCGGACGTCATCCTCGGCACGGGCGGCTATGCCAGCTATCCGATGCTCCACGAGGGCGCGCGCCTCGGCATCCCCACGGCCGTGCACGAGTCCAATGCCGTGCCGGGCCTCGCCACAAAAATGGTGGCCGATAAGGTCGACCGCATCCTGGTGAGCTTCGCGGACAGCCGCTCGGCCTACCGCGACCCGTCCCGTGTTATCGCGGTCGGTATGCCCGTGCGGGAGGAGTTCGTCTTCACCCGCCGCGCCGACGCCCGCCGCGCTCTCGGCCTCGACGAGAAGACGCCGATGATCGTCTCCGCCTGGGGCAGCCTCGGCGCGCGGGAAATGAACAAGAAGATCGCGCAGTTCATGAAGCTCGAATGCGAGCAGGACTGTTGGCGGCATATCCATGCGACCGGCTCGTTCGGCTGGCGCTGGATGCCGGACTATGTGAAGGAGCAGGGAGTCGAGCTGGAAAAGCACCCGCTCATCACGATGCAGGAATATATCTATAACATGCCGGAGCTTATGGCGGCGGCCGATGTGGTCATCAGCCGCGCCGGAGCCTCGACACTCAACGAGATCGCCGCAGCGGGCACGCCGTGCATCATCGTCCCGTCGCCGAATGTGACGAACGATCATCAGGAGAAAAACGCCCGCATCCTCGAGCAGCACGGCGCGGCCGTCGTACTGCATGAGAACCACTGCGACGGCGAGCTGCTGTTCCGCACGACGCAGGAGCTGCTGGCCGATGCTCCGCGCCGCGCATCCATGCGCAAAGCGCTGCAGGAGCTGGCTGTCGTCGATTCCGCGTCCCGCATCTGTGATATCATTCTGAATCTGGCTAAAACACACAAATCCTGACCGCCGCATAGGATGGGGCATCTTCCCATCCGGAGGTCGGTCATGGACATATTCTGCATCCGCGGCGGAACGCCGCTGCACGGACGCATTGCGCTGCACGGCGCAAAAAATGCTGCGCTGCCGCTGCTGGCTGCCACGCTGGCAACCGGCGCGCGCTGCGAGCTTCTCGATTGCCCGGATATTTCCGACGTCACGGCTGCCTGCGCCATTCTGCGCCACCTCGGCTGCGCGGTGGAGCAGCACGGCGGGATCGTTGCAGTCGATGCCGGCTCCGCATGCCGGTCAGATATTCCGGCAGAACTCATGCGGAAAATGCGCGCTGCCGTCCTGTTCCTCGGGCCGCTGCTCGCGCGCTTCGGCACGGCGGAGCTGAGCCTGCCCGGCGGCTGCGTGCTCGGCGCGCGGCCGATCGATCTGCACCTGCGCGGCCTGCGCCGGATGGGTGCGGAGATCACGCTTGACGGCGAGCATATTTCGGCCCGGACCGACGGCCTTCACGGCTGCACGGTCGCACTGCCGCTTCCAAGCGTCGGCGCAACGGAGAATCTCATCCTTGCGGCGCTCGGCTGCCGGGGAACACTGACGCTGTGCAACGCCGCGCGTGAGCCGGAGATCGGCGACCTGATCGCCTTCCTGCGCGCCTGCGGCGCAGACATCCGCGGCGAGGGAAGCCTGCTGCGCATCCGCGGCGGCGTTCCGCTCACCGGCGCGTGCCACACGGTCCTGCCGGACCGCATGGAGGCGGCGACGTATCTGGCCGCGGCTGCCGCAACGCGCGGCGACGTGACGCTCACGAATGTCCGGCCGGAGCATCTGACGGCCGTTCTGGCCGCACTCGAACGCGCGGGCTGCACGCTCACGCAGCAAAACGGCATGCTCCGCCTGCGGTGCAGCCGCTTGCGGGCGGCGGGGCCGATCCGCACCGCGCCGTATGACGGCTTTCCGACGGATGCGCAGGCGCCCCTGATGGCCGCCATGGCCGTTGCGGAGGGCGTGACGGTATTTGAAGAAAATCTGTTTGAGAACCGCTTCCGCCATGTCCCGGCCCTGCGGGCGCTTGGTGCGCACATCCATGCCGCACGGCGCTACGCCGTTGTGACGGGCGTGCGGGAGCTGCACGGTGCAAGCATGACGGCAACAGACCTGCGCGGCGGGGCCGCGATGGTCATCGGAGCACTCTGCGCCCGCGGCGAGAGCGAGCTTGCCGGGACTGCGCACCTGAAGCGCGGCTATGCGGAGCTCGTTCCGACGCTGCGTGCCTGCGGCGCGGACATTACAGAACGCTGACAAGACCCACGGAGGGGTGGACACCATGGAACACGAGAAAAACGAGCCGCGGCGCAGGCCGCCGGAGCGAAATTCCCGCGCAGCACAGGCTGCGCAGCAGCGCCGTGACCAGCGGCGCGAGCAGGCGCATCTGGAGGAGCTGCGCCAGAAGCAGCGCAAGCGCGCGCGGCACCGCACGCGCCGCCGGATCAATCCCGGCGTCTGGAAGCGCATCCTCATCATGGCGGCGGTCGTCGCTGCCGTCGTGCTGAGCATGGTGCTGTTCTTCCGCGTGCGCTCCGTGGAGGTGACGGGCTCGGCATATTATACTGCCGACGAGATCCGCGCCGCCTGCGGCGTGGCTCAGGGCGACAACCTGCTCACGCTCTCCCGCGCGCGCATCGCCGGGAATATCATGGCGGAGCTGCCCTATGTCAGCACGGTGCAGGTCACGCGCCGCCTGCCGGACACGCTGGAGCTGACCGTGACGGAATATGACGTCACCTATGCGGCGCAGGGCGCGGACGGTGCTTCCTATCTTATCACGGCGGACGGCAAGATCACGGAAAAGATCGACGAGACCGCCGCGCGCGGCCACATCGCCGTGACGGGCCTGCAGCTCGCCGACCCGGTCGTCGGCCGGCAGCTCACAGTCGCCGGGGACGATGACGTCGCCGCGCAGGGCCAGCACGACGCGCTGTGCGCGCTGCTGCAGGCGCTCGAGGAGGCTGGGCTTACGAAAAAGGCCGCGTCCGTCGCCGTGCCGAGCTCCTATGAGCTCTCGTTCTGGTACGGCGATCAGTACGAGGTCAAGCTGGGGAATTCCGAGAATCTCCCCTATAAGCTGGCCTATCTTGAAAAGGTGCTCGAAAGCCTCGCGGATTACCAGACCGGCACGATCGATCTGTCGTTCAGCGAGGGAAGCGAGGCCAGATTCACCCCGAAGCAGTGAAAACGATACGGAAAATGTAAATTATTTTTTGAAATCCGAGAAAGTCTATTGACCTGCGGACCATTCCACGATAAAATAAAACGGTATAAATCTGCATATATTATGTACGGCGCGCCGCGCCCGAACAGTGGATACATAGGAGGAGATTGTCAATGTCTGAAACTTACACAGATAAGGTCGTAAATATCAAAGTGATCGGTGTCGGCGGCGCCGGCAACAACGTTGTCAACCGGATGATCACCAGCGGCATCGGCGGAGTCGAATTCGTCGTTGTGAACACGGATCGTCAGGATCTCAATAAGTCCAAGTGCGATAACAAGCTGCAGATCGGTGAGAAGCTGACGGGCGGCATGGGCGCAGGCTCCAAGCCCGACATCGGCAAGAAGTCCGCCGAGGAGAGCCGCGCGGCCATCTCCAAGTGCCTTGAGGGCGCAGACATGGTCTTCATCACCGCCGGTATGGGCGGCGGCACCGGCACGGGCGCAGCCCCGATCATTGCGGATCTCGCACATGAGGCCGGCATCCTGACCGTCGGTGTCGTGACGAAGCCCTTCAAATTTGAGGGTGCAAACCGCATGAAGCAGGCAGAGTCCGGCATCGCCGCCCTGTCCGATAAGGTCGACTCCCTCATCATCATCCCGAACGACCGTCTGAAGTACGTTACGGATCAGAAGATCACGTTCGCCAACGCATTCGGCATCGCAGACGATGTGCTGAAGCAGGCCGTGACCTCCATCTCCGAGCTCGTCGGCTACTCCGACCGCGTCATCATCAACCTCGACTTTGCGGACGTTTCCTCCATCATGAAGAACGCTGGCCGCGCACACATGGGCGTCGGCATTGCCTCCGGCCGCGAGAAGGCTGAGCAGGCCGCCATGGCCGCCGTCGCCAGCCCCCTGCTGGAGACCTCCATCAACGGTGCAACGGGCGTCCTGATTAACGTGACGGGCGCTGCGGACCTCGGCCTCGACGATGTCGAGACTGCCGCGAACATCGTTATGGAAGCTGCGAACCCCGAGGCGAACATCATCTTCGGCGCGACGTTCTCTGAGGACTTCGAGGACGAGATGCGCGTGACGGTCATCGCAACCGGCTTTGACGAGAAGAAGCCGGAGTCGAAGGGAATCTATTCCTCTTCGAAGCCGGCCGCGGGCAGCAAGCAGCAGAGCATTCCCGCAGATGCCGCTTCGGACATCAACGATATCGACGAGATCTTCAAGATCTTCAACAAGTAAAAAACGCTTTGATCTCCCCCGGCGCTTTGCGCCGGGGGAGATTTCTGCGCAATTTGCCGTAAATATCCGCAGAATGCGGTTTACTTTCACAATATAGTGTGTTAAAATAAAGATATCCAAATATCCGGAGGTGTTATCCCATGGACAGCAGGAACAAACGCTCAGATAAAAACAGCGAGCTGTATCGCGCGATCACCGCGCTGGATTCGCTCGATGACTGCTATGATTTTCTCGTCGACCTGTGCACACAGCCGGAGCTGAAGGCCATGGAGCAGCGCTATGAGGTCGCCCGCATGCTCGATCGCGGCATGATCTACAGCGACATCCTCGCCGAGACGAGCGCCAGCTCCGCAACCATCAGCCGCGTGAACCGCTGCCTGACGGGCGGTACGGGCGGCTATGAGCGCGCTTTTGCAAAAGTCGATGCGGAGGAAAAGAAATGAACCCCGAAGCAAGGGAGCCCTATGAAACGCTCGCGGGCGCGTATGACGGGCTGACGACCGATGTGGACTATGCCGCCGTGCTGCAGTTTTTCGAGACCGTCCTGCAGCGCGCGGGGCATTCGCCAAAGACCGTGCTGGACCTTGCCTGCGGCACCGGCTCTATGTCCGTGCTGTTGGCGGAGCGCGGCTATCGCGTCATCGGTGCGGATATTTCCGAGGAAATGCTGACGGCCGCCGCACAGAAGGCTGCAGCCATGGCGGAAAACCCGCCGTTCTTCATTTGCCAGCCCATGCAGCGCCTGACCCTGCCGGAGCCTGTGGAGGCCATTGTGTGCCTCCTGGACAGCCTGAACTATCTGACGGAGCCGGAGGACTGCCGCAAGACGTTTCACCGCGTCTGGCGCGCGCTGCGGCCCAGCGGCATGTTCTTTTTCGACATCAACACGCCACAAAAGCTGCGCGGGCTGGACGGACAGGTCTTCCTCGATGAGAATGACGAGTCCTACTGCGTCTGGCGAGCGGAATTTGACGAAGAAGAGAACTGCTGCTACTATGGCATCGATCTGTTCCGCCGCAGGGGTGCACTGTGGGCGCGCAGCTTTGAGCAGCACTGTGAATATGCCTATGACCCGGACACGCTGGAGCAGTGGCTCCGCGAGGCGGGCTTTGCGCGTGTAGAGTGCTTCGGCGACCGCACGCTGACGCCGCCCGGTCCGGACGAGCAGCGCATGTATTTTGCCGCATGGAAGGAGTAACTGCAATGCAGGATCATATTGTTCGCGCCATCACGAAGGATGGCTTTCTGAAGGCGACGGCCATCTGCTCCACGGGGATCGCGGAGCGCGCCCGCCAGATCCACCACACCACGCCCACGGCCACGGCCGCGCTCGGCCGCGTTCTGACGGCTGCCTCGATGATGGGCAACATGCAGAAGGTCGAAAACGGCACGCTGACGCTGCAGATCAAGGGCGGCGGCCCTCTTGGGACGCTGCTGGCCGTTTCGGATGCCGAGGGCAATGTCCGCGGCTATGTGCAGAATCCCGGCATCACGCTGTTGGAGAAGTATGCGGGCAAGCTGGATGTCGGCGCTGCCGTCGGCACGGACGGCATGCTCACGGTCATCCGCGACCTGCAGATGAAGGAACCCTATGTCGGCTCCGTCGCGCTCGTCTCCGGCGAGATCGGCGATGATGTGACGGCATACTTTGCCCAGAGCGAGCAGACGCCGACGGCCTGTGCGCTCGGTGTGCTCGTCGGCCGCGACCAGACGGTCAGCGTAGCGGGCGGCTATCTCATCCAGCTGCTGCCGGATGCGCCGGACGCCCTCATCGACCGGCTCGAGGCCGGTATCCGCGCCGCAGGCGCCGTGACGCCCATGCTCTCCGAGGGGCTGACGCCGGAGGCCATGCTGCGCCGCGTGCTGGACGGCTTCGAGCTGGAGTTCCTCGAGAATACGCCGGTGAGCTATCGCTGCTACTGCTCGCGCGAGCGCGTGACCTCGACGCTCATTGCCATCGGCCGCAAGGACCTGGAGGAGATCGTCGCGGAAGGAAAGCCCATCAATCTCGAGTGCCAGTTCTGTGATCAGGTCTATACCTTCACGCCGGAGGAGATCTCGGACCTCCTGAAAGAGATTTGAAGAAACTTGAAAAAAATCGAAAAAAGTGCTTGACAAAATGTGGACCTGCGTGTATAATAAGACCCGTCGCTGATGAGTGATCGCCACTCAGAAGGACGCAGGGGAGCATAGCTCAGCTGGGAGAGCACATGCCTTACAAGCATGGGGTCACAGGTTCGAGCCCTGTTGTTCCCACCATTTATCTGGCCCGGTGGTGCAGTCGGTTAGCACGCCAGCCTGTCACGCTGGAGGTCGACGGTTCGAGTCCGTTCCGGGTCGCCACAAAAAAGCACGCTTTTGGAAGCACTCACTTAACGACAGTTCAAATTAACCGTTTTTAGTGACGTCTTCAAGCGGAACCACAACAGAAAAGGCCACATCTTTGGAGTAAAACCCTTGGATGTGGTCTTTTCTTTGAAATTATGATTGTTCAAATAGCGCCAACATATTTAGCGCCAACATATTGTTAATTCGTTTCAATAATTCATCAAAGCCGATGACGCGAACGGATCTGAGTTCGTTTCTATAAGATTCAAACACTTCTTGAGATAATGCTCCGACGGTCCGTAAGCGCTCAATAACCCCCCGCCTGGCAATTGTTGCCGATCCGCCCAATTCGACAAGCACTGCAAACAACGGTTCCACCAGCTCAAGATCACTCCCTAAAACTGATTTACTTATTCCGTTTCCAGCATTTCGAGCTGCCTGTCAATGTCTCTGCCGCCGTACAGGATGCGCGTGACTGTAACCGTGGTGTCATCGTGCGTGGGGACATAGAAGACAAGATAGTTGTCCACCGGCATGACACGCATATTACGCTCACGCCAGTTTCTTCTGTCATACGCACGGTAGCGCTCCGGCATTTGGTCGAGAGAGGCGATTGCCTTTTCGATGCGGGAGAGTTGAGCGTTTGCGTTCTGCGCAGACTGCAAATCCACTGCGATGTATCTGAAAATCGCAGAGAGGTCAGCCTGGGCAGTTTCGGTCAGAACAACGGAATACTTCATACACCGAATTCCTTACGGACATTCGCAAACGCCTGCTCCATAGGGATCGTGCGTCCGGCTTTCGCGTCTGCATAGCCTTTCTCCAGTTCTGCATCCAACTGCGCCGCCGTCATGCGACTGACGTCCAGAGGGTGCTCCGGCAATTTCACTTCAAACGGGAGCCCGTTCTGAAGGATGATCTGCTTATAGAACATGGTAATGGCATTGGAGGCAGGAATGCCGAGCGCGGTCAGAATGTTTTCGGCCTGCTCCTTGAGGTCCGGCTCGATTCGTGCATACAGATTCGCTGATTTCGCCATATCAAAAACTCCTTTCGGTCTTATAGTATTCATCTGCGCTCTTATTATACACGAATGTGCGGACAAAAGCAATACATTTTGTGAGTAGATTGGTAAATTCTCTTTGAACTCAGATTCCATATCAGATTCCATAGAGGATAATTTCGTCAATGGTCAAATTCTGCTTTGGCTTAGAGATGCCGTTATACTGACGATGGCCTTCCCAGAGATCCATGAACAGGCCAAATGGCATCAGTCAGAATTCATCCTGCTTAATACTATTTCTCAATAAAATGATTTCATCATTTTATTTAAGCCGTTCCACGGCAGACCGCCTGGGCGGCGGTAAGAAATGTATTGACTTCGTTTT
>OFMX01000864.1_pt1 | contig 26846 bp, 19 predicted proteins | sample 1541901 | NCBI WGS metagenome assembly OFMX01 (sample SAMN04209222, study PRJEB22552) | human gut metagenome | biome: gut; material: feces | host: Homo sapiens | place: USA: Oklahoma | reverse complement strand
AAAGCAATCAGGCCGCCATCTTCCGGCGCTTCTATCGTGAGGAAGAAGTACACGAGCAGCAGGGCGTGGGCATTGGCCTGTATCTGGCCCGCGAAATCGTAACGTGGCAGGGCGGCTATATCAAGGTGATTTCGGAGCCGGGCAAAGGTTCGAAATTTTCTATTATGCTCCCTACAAAATGAAAGTAAATGAGCGAGGTGTTTCTATTATGAATGAACGAGAAAAAACGATCCGACTGTGGTTTGATATGTGGCTTTATCAGAAAGATATGGGTATTGATGATATTTTTACAGAAGATGTCCTCTATACAGAAAGTTGGTGTCCCCAGTATAGCAATCGTAAAACCGTAAAGCATTGGTTTCAGGAATGGAATACCCGTGGAAAAGTGGTAATTTGGGAAATCAGGCAATTCTTCCATAAAGACAATCAAACGATTGTAGAATGGTATTTCAAAAATGAAATGAATAATGGGGATATAGAGGAATTTGACGGCGTTTCTTTGGTCGAATGGACAGAGGACAATAAAATAAAAGCATTAAAAGAGTTTAGGTGTAACCGTAATACTTATAATCCCTATCAAGAAAGCGACATCCCTCAATTTAGAAATCAAAAGGCGAATTGGTTTTAGAAGTGTATGAAGTTCTACGCAATTCGGAGAGGCTTGTATTTTCTTAAAATACAAAAATAATGATGGTTGTCTTGTATTCGATTGAAAGCAAGACAACCATCATTATTATGTACTGAGATTGCACATATCTAAAATATAAGATTTTCTATCGTACGTTACGCTCGTAAATATGCAGCATGCCTTTGAAAATCAGATCAGGGTCATAAATGTCGATCATGTCGGTATCGTCGGCGAACACGCGGCTTAATCCACCCGTCGCAACCACGCGGAAATCCTCGTCGATTTCACGATGGAATTGCGCGATCGTACGTTCGATGCCGCCAAGGAAGTTGTAATACAGGCCGGCCTGCATGGCTGGCCTGGTGCTTTTCGCCAGAATCGACGAGGGGCGCGTGATCTCCACTTCCGGCAACTGGGCCGTGGCATCCCACAAGGCGGCCGCGCCTGTGCGAATGCCGGTGGTGATGAGCCCGCAAATCACCGACGCATCGGCGGTCACATAGTTGAATGTGGTGGCCGTGCCGAAATCCGCCACCAGAATCGGCCCGCCATACTCGTAGTAGGCTCCCGCACAGTCGGCAATGCAGTCCGCGCCCATATTCTGCGGATTGTCCATGCGAATATTGATGCCGGTTTTGACTCCCGGTCCAACAATCATCGGATCGATATTGAGGAATTTCACAATGCTGGCACGGAACGAATGCATGACCTTCGGCACCACCGACGTGATGATCACATCGTCCACATCGCCCGGCGCATAGCCGCTCAGCCGCAGGAATTGCGTGATCATCAGGCCATATTCATCCGACGTGTGGTTCGCCTTCGTGGTGATGCGATACGTGCCGGCGATATGCCCGTCATCGAGAAAGCCGATCACCACATTGGTGTTGCCGATGTCGACTGCGACCAGAAGCATGTCGAATTCTCCTTACGATTGCTGTATTGACGCTATTTCCTGTGATGTTGGTTGATAGTTACGATGCTTGCGATTCAGCGGATTCGGTATTGCGCAACGCTGCCAATTCGGTGAGGATGCGTTCCGCCAATTCCTGCTTGCTCATCTTGTTCCAATGCTCGATGATCGGTTCGTCGGTGGTTTCGCCGGGTTTCAGCACGGTCACCACATTCGTATCCACCGCGAATCCGGCGCCGGGAGTGTTGAGATTGTTGGCCACCAGCATGGAACAATGCTTGGATGTGAGTTTTTTCGCTGCGTTCGATTCAAGATCCTGCGTTTCCATGGCGAAACCGCACAAGGTTTGACCGGCGGTTTTATGCGCGCCTGCCCATGCGAGAATATCGGGATTCGAAGTGAGCCGCAGATCGATATTGACGCGCCCGTTCTTCTTGATTTTCTCCGAAGACTGCTCAATCGGGCGGAAATCGCCGACGGCAGCGGCCATAATCGTCAAATCGGCCTGCGTGAAATGCTCTTGCACCGCGTTGAACATTTGCTGCGCGGTGATGACATGAACCGTATCAATGCCGCGGGGAGCGCTCAATGTGGCAGGGCCGGATACCAGCGTCACATCCGCGCCCATATCGCGTGCCTGCTCGGCGATCGCATAGCCCATTTTTCCAGTGGAATGATTGGTGAGGTAGCGCACGGGATCAAGCGGCTCCTGTGTGGGGCCGGCGGTGACGAGCACATGCAATCCGTGCAATGGCAACGTTTCTGCGGGCTGGTTCGCACGCAGCAGATCAGCTACGGCAGCTTCGATCGCAGCAGGCTCCTCCATGCGCCCCTTGCCAACATCCTGGCAGACAAGCATACCGGATCCCGGCTCCACAATGGTCCATCCAAGTTCACGGCAGGCATTGAGATTGCGTTGCGTCACGGCATTCTCATACATGTGCACGTTCATGGCAGGGCATAGGATTTTCGGTCCCTCGCTATAGGCAAGCACGGTACTTGTCAGCTGGTCGTCGGCAATGCCGCATGCGATTTTCGCAATGATATCGGCGCTCGCGGGAGCGATGACGAGCATGTCCGCCCATTTCGCATCATCCACGTGATTGATATGCAGCGGATCGGATGGCGTATGCGCAACATCGCCGTCATTGCGCTGTGCTGCGAACATGGACGTGCGCGTCTGCGTATGCGTGAGCGAGCTGAACGTCAACGGGGTGACGAACTCCTGCGCGGCCGCGGTCATGGCCACGCGAACCTCATGTCCCTGCTTGCTCCAGTCGGAGGCGAGATGGCAGGCCTTGAATGCGGCGATGCTGCCGGTCACGCCGAGAAGAATATGCGCCATAGCCGATATTGTCCTTCCCTTGACGTTGGCAAGACTTACGAAAACTGCGTCAAGTATATATCGAACCGGCTGAGGCATGCGGCATTGCGGCATTGCCGTCAGATGAATCCTGCGGGCATGGCGGATTGTAGAATCAGGCTTTGGTGATCGACCCGTACAGGCGGTCAACCAGAACAAACACATAATCAAACAGGAGCAATCATGTCGCAATCTTCAGGTGCGTACGGCGAAGCCGACGCAACCGAACAGAAGAACGAACAACACAACAATCAGTCCGCAAGCTCGGCAAGCACCGACGCAACTTTGAACGCGCGTGCCAAATCACCGAAATCCAAGGGGCCCAACAAGTGGATCATCGCCATCATTGCAGTGATCGCAGTGGTCGCCATCATTGTGGGCGTCGTCGTGTTCCGTAACAACAACGCATCCAGCGATACCGCGGAAAATGGCGCCTCCAACACCGTGACCATTGGACTGAAACTCGCCCCCGTAAGTCTCGACATTCGTCACCAGTCCGGATCGGCGATCGAACAGGTGCTGATCGGCAATGTGTACGAAGGGCTGCTGTCGCGCGATTCCGACAACAAAGTGCAGCCGGGACTGGCGAAAAGCTGGGATATTTCCAACGACGGCACAACGTATACGTTCCATCTCAACGAGAACATGAACTTCTCCAACGGAGACACGTTGGACGCCGAAGATGTGGCCTGGTCCATTAACCAGCTCAAAGAACAGCAGTATTACAACGCCAATCAGGTCGAAAGCCTCGAAAAAGCCGAAGCGGTCGATAGCGACACCGTGAAGCTCACGCTCAGCACCCCCGATTCCAACCTGCTGTGGTACCTGACCGGACGCCCCGGCCTGGTGTTCGATAAGGACGCCGAATACAACGCGAAAACCGAAGCCGTCGGATCGGGCCCGTACACGGTGGAATCCTTCGATTCCGCCAGCAAAATGGCGCTCAAAGCCAACCCGAAGTATTGGGGAAGCGCACACAAGGCCGCAACCGAAAACGTGATCATCAAATTCCTCACCGACGATAACGCAGCCGTCAACGCGCTGAAAAGCGGCGAAGTCGACGTGCTTTCCCCGGTGAACGCCACGCTCGCCAAATCGCTTGACACCAACACGTATCAGGTGTCCGCGGCGGACGGCAGCGACAAATACGTGCTCGCCTTCAACTGCGCGAACAGCAAGCTTGCCGACAAGCGCGTGCGTCAGGCAATCCGTTACGGCATCAACCATGAGGAAATCATCGCTTCGCGCGGTAACGTCGACTATGCGCTCGGCGGGCCGATCCCATCCGTGGACCCGGGCTATGAGGACTTGACCGACCTGTACCCGTATGATGTGAACAAAGCCAAGGAACTCATGGCTGAAGCCGGCTATTCCACCGATAATCCGCTGAAACTCACCCTCACCTACGCCAACACGTACGGCACGGAACTCGGCGACCAACTGCGTAGCCAGCTCGCCAAAATCGGCATTGATCTCAACATCAACTACGTGGAATTCTCCACATGGCTGCAAGACGTGCACGCCAACGGCGACTATGAACTTTCGTTGGTGGACCACGCCGAAAGCCACGACTTCTACAAGTGGACCACGCCCGACTACTACTTCCACTACGACGGCAAGCAAGCCCAAGAACTGTATGCCAAGGCGCTCGCCGCCACCGATGAGGAATCCAGCGCAAACTACCTGAAGCAGGCTGCGAAAGCAGTAAGCGAGGATGCCCCCGCCGACTGGCTGTTCGGCTATCGTGTGACGGTGGCATACCACAAGAACGTGCAGGGATTCCCCAGCAAGCTGAGCCAGACGGTGCTGCCATTGTGGCAGATCACCAAGGCGCGGTGAATCGACGAAAAACGATGGAAAATCGGCGGAAAACAAGTGATGAAAACTGATGTGTGGCGGTGTTTGCAGCGGCATCGTTGCGGCACCGCCACACGTTGGCGCGATATTGTTGGATAGGGTAATGACGGTGAATAGGTGCGTATCGCTGCAAACGCACGGATCGAGCGATAGACCAATGGTGGTTCAACTATGAGATTTGTAGTCAAACGGCTGGGACTGTTCGTCGTGGCCCTGTTCGGTCTGTCGCTTCTGGTGTTCGTGCTGTTGCGCATGCTGCCGGGCGATGTGGCTGCGGTGATCGCAGGAACGAACGCAGCCCCTGAACGTATCGCGTCGCTTCGTACCGAACTTGGCTTGGACAAATCGTACGTGGCACAATACGGCGATTGGATGCTGGGATTGCTGCATGGCGATCTTGGTGTGTCCACCATCGGAGGCAAAGCGGTGTCGGCACAGGTTGCGTCTCGTGCTTCGGTAACGTTTCCACTGATCATCGTGAGTTTGCTGATCGCATTGGCGATTGGCCTGCCGCTTGGTTGCGCTGCTGTGCTGACCCGTAATGCCCGCTTGCGTGGGCTTTGTCACGGTATTGCGATTGTTGCCGGCGCCATTCCCGCATTATGGGGCGGATTGCTGTTGATTCTGCTGTTCTCACGCGGTTCAGGACTGTTGGGATTGCTGCCTGCTCAAGGTTTTCCCGATAATGGCTGGGGCGCGCCCTTGCAGGCGTTGGCTTCTTTGATACTTCCGGCGCTCGCCACCGGCGTTACCGCAGGCGCGTCCATTATGCGTTACACGCGTGCCGCCGTGGGGGACAAGGCCTCGTCTCAGGCGGTCGACATGGCCATGGCATGCGGCATGACCCGCAAACAGGCGGTATTGCGCGTCGCTTTGCGTCTTGCCACACCGCAATTGGTGTCGGTGATCGGTTTGACGTTCGCCCAGATGGTCACCGGTGTAATGGTGGTTGAGAATCTGTTCGCGCTTCCGGGGCTTGGCACCATGCTGGTCACCGATGTTGGCAATCGAGATCTGATTGCAGTGCAGAGCGAATTGTTCCTGTTGGCTACGTTCTTCCTCTTGCTTGGATTAGTGGTTGATGTGGTGCATCGTGCGCTTGATCCGCGTCTGAAAGATGCCGGATTGGTGTCGGGGGAGGTGCTTGCATGATGAAACAGTCTGCTGAGAAAACTACTTCGAAAAACGCTGTGAAAACCGTGATTCCCTCCATATGGCGTACCGCTGGTGGCAAGTATTCGCTGATCATGCTTGCGATATGGCTGGTTGTGTCGGCTATTTCGCTGGTGTGGACGCCATATTCGTTGCTTGATACTGACGGATTCAACACGTGGGCTTCGCCGTCCGGCGCTCACATGTTGGGTACTGATGGTGTTGGCGCTGATGTGTTGAGCTGGCTGATGGCCGGTTCCCGTACGAATCTTGCGATCGCGCTGCTTACCGTGGTGGTTGCCGTGGCCATCGGCCTGCTGCTGGTGGCGGCCATGGTGTCTCGCCATGGCGCATTGGCTTCCACGTCGGTGGTTGTGGTGGATGCGTTGATTTCCATTCCAACAGTGCTGATCGCCTTGATGCTTTCCGTGCCGTTCGGCGCGTCGGCAGCGGTGATCATCGCCGCATGCGGACTTGCATACGGGCTGAATTTGGCGCGTATTCTACGCCCCGCGGCCATGCTCGCCGCACGTTCTGACTATGTGGAATCGGCTTTGTGGTCGGGTGCGAGTTCGTTACGCGTGTTTTTCACGCATATTGTGCCGAATACGGTTCCGGTGTTATGCGTTCAGCTGTCGATGAGTGCGGGCACGTCGCTCTTGGCGGAGGCTGGATTGACGTATCTGGGTGTTGGCGTCGGTGCGGGAGTGCCCAGTTGGGGACATTCGCTTGCCACGTCCGTGAAATTCATCAGCATTTATCCGATGGCTGTGGTGTGGCCGGGATTGGTGGTCACCTTGATGGTGATAGCGCTGAATCTGTTTGGCGATGCGTTGCGTGACGCCATCGATCCGCTGACGAATCCGGCATTGCGGCAAGGTGAAGCCACCCATGTTGAATCGGAGGAACGCGCATGAGCGTCAGCATCCGTAATCTCAATATCGTCATCGATGGAATGCCGATTGTGCATGATGTCGATATGGACATCGCCGATGGTGAACGTGTGGGTTTGATCGGTTCGTCCGGTTCCGGCAAATCCATGATCGCCAAATCCATCATGGGCTTGCTGCCGCTTTCCGCACAGGTTTCCGGCAGTATTGACATGGGTGGTACTGAAATCGTCGGAGCGTCGGATCAAGCGATCGCCGATCTGCGTGGCCGTTATGTGGGCATGGTGTTCCAGAATCCTTCCGCCGCATTGAATCCGGTGATGACCGTGGCGCAGCAGGTCGCGCTGCCACTGCGTTTGCATTACGATCTGACCCGTGACGAACGGTTGGACCGTGTCAAAGCAATGTTCGCCAAAGTCAGGCTGCCGGAAGATGTGCTGAACAAATATCCGCATGAACTTTCCGGCGGACAACAGCAGCGCGTCGGCATCGCGGCCGCATTGGTCACGTCGCCGCGCCTGATTATCGCCGACGAGCCAACCACCGCGCTGGATTCGATCACGCAACGGCAGATCGTCGATCTGCTGGCATCGTTGGTGGACGATTCCGGCGCATCCATGCTCTTCATCACCCACGATTTCGCGGTACTCAATCATGCAACCACACGCTGTTATGTACTTGCTGATGGACGTGTTGCCGAATCAGGACAAACCGCCGATATCCTGCAGTCGCCGCACACTAAAGTCGCTTCGCAATTGGTGACTTCGGCACGTGCGCTGTCGTTGCGGATCGATGCCGAAACCAAATAAGGAGAACGGTTGTGACGGGCGAAAACGAAAAAACCACAATGCTGCAAGGTCGCGGCATCAACAAATACTACGGTGCGAAACAACAGCGTCGTCAGGTGCTGCACGATGTTGATATCGACGTACGTTCGGGGGAGTGCCTTGCGGTGATCGGCGGATCCGGATCCGGCAAAACCACCCTTACACGAGTATTGCTGGGGCTCGAACACGCTGAAACGGGCGAGATTACGTATTTCGGCAAGCCTGTGCAAGGCGAAGTCGCCGGCGAACTGCGGCGTAGCTGCGGATTGGTGTTCCAAAGCCCATTCGGCTCGTTGGATCCGCGTTGGAGGGTCGGCAGATCCGTTGCCGAACCATTGCGGTTGCATCACCCTGATTGGTCGCAGGAACGGATTGCGGAACGCGTGTCGGAAGCCTTCCGCATGGTGAGTCTCGACCCTGCCGCATATGAAAATCGGTTCCCCGTGGACCTCTCTGGCGGTCAGGCGCAACGCGTGGCCATCGCACGTGCCATTGCGGATCATCCGAAAGTATTGCTTGCCGACGAGCCGATGAGCGCCGTCGACGTGGCCGCACGAACGCAGATTCTCGCATCGTTCGCTGCGATTCGTAGCGGCGAACCTGATATGGCGCTGATCATGGTGTCACACGATTTGGGAGTGGTGCAGCATATCGCAGATCGCATTATGGTGTTGCACGACGGTTGCGTTGAGGAATGCGGACTTACGGAAACCGTGTTGCACCATCCGACCAGCGATTACACCAAACGATTGCTGGACGCGGCTTCGCTCTGATTTGTGACACTGCGCAAAAAGCCTGCGATCATGTTGAAATCCGCATGATTGCAGGCTTTTTTGCCGCTATATGAACAGGTAAGACACGCCGATGTCGTTACGTGTGCTATTGTGTGAGCCATGTTCAATTTCTCTTGTTGTTGCTGTCGCTGACCAACCGCCCGAGGGGCGCGTGGTTCATCGAAGCATAACTTGAGACAGGGCATTCTTTTTCGGCATACGCAACTTGCGTTGCATGCCAGAGTATCGCAGAAATCATCCCATAACCAGTGCCTTACGCGGTTGGTATTACGCGGCATATGTGGATGAACCGCAGCGAAAACACCATCACAGGTCCCGTTTCAAATCATTGCAAGTGATAAACGCGAGCTTCTCGAAATCAAAACAACGAAATCATTCATCGGAAGCCAACGGAAATCACTCTTCGCAAGGAAACGACATGACCATCCACAACTCCCTTTCCGAGCTCATCGGCAACACTCCGCTCGTCAAACTCAACCATGTGACCGACGGCATCAAAGCCACCATCGCAGTCAAAGTCGAATATTTCAATCCTGGCGGCTCCTCCAAAGACCGCATTGCGGAACGCATCATCGACGCGGCCGAACGCAGCGGCGAACTCAAGCCGGGCGGTGTGATTGTGGAACCGACCTCCGGCAACACCGGCGTAGGACTTGCCCTCGTGGCCCAGCAGCGCGGATACCGCACCATCTTCACCCTGCCAGACAAGGTTTCCGAAGCCAAGCGTGCGGTACTCCGCGCATACGGTGCAGAAGTGGTGGTAACCCCTACCGATGCTGGTCCGGATGGTCCGCGCTCCTACTACCAGGTGGCGGAACGCCTCGCCAAAGCGATTCCCGGCGGATACCGCCCGAACCAATACGACAACCCGAACGGACCGGAAAGCCACTACCGCACCACCGGTCCGGAAATCTGGGAAGCCAGCGACCATCAGGTCACGCATTTCGTGGCTGGCATCGGCACTGGCGGCACCATTTCTGGCACCGGACGCTACCTGAAGGAAGCTTCCGACGGCGCAGTACAAGTGATCGGCGCCGACCCGGAAGGATCCATCTATTCCAATCCGAACGACGTGCATCAGTACAGCATCGAAGGCGTGGGCGAGGATTTCTATCCGAAAGCGTTCGACCGTGAACTTCCCGACGAAATCGTGCAGGTCAACGATGCCGAAGCATTCGAAATGACCCGCCGTTTGGCTGCGGAAGAAGGTCTGCTGGTCGGAGGCTCGTCCGGCATGGCCGTTACGGCAGCGCTTAAATACGCACGCGAGCACGATTTGGACGAAGACCAGCTGGTCGTGGTGTTGCTGCCGGATTCCGGTCGCAGCTATATGGAAAAGATCTTCAACGACGATTGGATGCGTGCCAACGGATTCGCCGACGTTGTGGAACGCACGTCCAAGCCAAGTCTTGCGGAGCGGTATCTGTAGACCGCCAATTCATATCTCAACATCATGCCCATCATTCGTTCAACCCAAACCATTCGATATTTTCAAGGAGTTCCCATCATGACCATCTCGACCAACACCGAAGCCCTGAACGCCACTGCACTCGCCACCCGCGCCATTCACGCAGGTCAGGAGCCCGATCCGACCACCGGAGCCGTGGTCACTCCTATTTATATGACATCCACGTTCAAGCAGGATGGTGTCGGCGGCCTGCGCAACGGTTATGATTACAGCCGTTCCATCAATCCGACCCGCAACTCTTTCGACGAGCAGCTCGCCGCGGTCGAAGGCGCGAACTACGCGCTGAGTTTCGCTTCCGGACTGGCCGCCATCGACGTGCTGTTGCGTGCCACCCTCAAGCCGGGCGACAATATTCTGCTGGGCAATGACGTATATGGTGGCACCTACCGTTTGCTTTCCAAGGTGTTCGTGCCGTGGGGCGTCGGTCTTGACGTGGTGGACATCACCGACACGGCGGCCGTTTCCGTGGCGCTCAGCCAGAAGCAGTACCGGTACATTTGGGTGGAAACCCCGTCGAATCCGCTGCTCAACATCACTGATATCGCGGCCACGTCAGCGGTCGCTCATGCGCATGGCACCAAAGTGGTGGTGGACAACACCTTCGCATCCCCGGTATTGCAGCATCCGTTGTCGGATGGCGCCGACGTGGTCGTATATTCCACCACCAAATACATCGGCGGCCATTCCGACGTGGTCGGCGGAGCGGTGGTGCTCAACGACAGGGAAATCCGCGATGAAGTGGCGTTCCTGCAGAACGCGGCCGGAGCTGTGCCATCTCCGTTCGACTCCTGGCTTGACATTCGTGGCCTTAAAACGTTGGATCTGCGCGTCAAGCAGCACAGTCGTAACGCCATGAAGGTGGCGCAATGGTTGGAAACCCGCCCTGAAGTGGAACGCGTATGGTACCCGGGACTGGAATCCCATCCAGGCCACGAGATTGCCGCACGACAGATGCATGGCGGATTCGGAGGCATGATCTCCGTGCAGATCGCAGCCGGATTCGAAGCGGCAAAGAAGTTTGCCGGTGCCACGGAAGTGTTTACCCTGGCCGAGTCGTTGGGCGGCGTGGAATCCCTGATTGAGCATCCGGGTGCCATGACCCATGCTTCTGTCGCCGGTACCACGCTGGAAGTGCCCGCCAATCTTGTGCGACTTTCCGTCGGTCTTGAAGATGCTGACGATTTGATCGCGGACTTGGAGCAGGCATTTCGTCGTGTTTGAGATAAGATCGCAGCCTCGTTACGGTTTTGTGTAATCCGTCAAAAAGGCAAAACGTGCATAAATCCTCGCCATCGGATTCGCCAAAAGCGTATATTATGCTATTTCGAATCTGCTTATGGCGAGGGTTTTGCCATATAATACTTTCGACAACGTTCGTGTTCATCTACCAGCGCATTCTCTGTGGAATCGAACGCCCATGATTATCGAGACGAGGCGGCATGCTGCAAATTCAAGGCATCTCCAAACAGTATAAAACCGGCGACTTCGTGCAGCGGGCGCTGGATAACGTCAGCCTTAACCTGCGTGACAGTGAATTCGTGGCCATTCTCGGACCTTCCGGCTCCGGCAAAACCACACTGCTCAACATCATCGGCGGACTTGACCACTATGATTCCGGCGATCTGGTGATCAACGGCATTTCCACCAAACAATACAAAAGCCGCGATTGGGACTCCTATCGCAACCACACCATCGGTTTCGTGTTCCAGAGCTACAATCTCATTCCCCATCAGACCATTCTGTCGAATGTGGAACTTGCCCTAACCATTTCGGGCGTATCGCATTCGGAGCGTCGAGAGCGTGCGCGCAAGGCGCTTGAACAAGTGGGTTTGGGCGAGCATGTCAACAAAAAGCCGAACCAGCTTTCCGGCGGTCAGATGCAGCGCGTGGCCATTGCGCGCGCGTTAGTGAACGATCCGGACATCGTGCTCGCCGACGAGCCGACCGGTGCGCTTGATTCCGATACTTCCGTGCAGATCATGGATCTGCTCAAAGAGGTTGCCAAAGACCGCCTCGTGGTGATGGTGACGCATAACCCCGAACTGGCCTACCAGTATGCCACGCGCATTGTGGAGCTCAAGGACGGTGTGATCCGTTCCGACTCCGACCCGTTCGAACCAGCCCAGAACGAAACGGCCACCGCTCCCGTGCACAAGACCATGGGCCGCGCATCCATGTCGTTCGGCACGTCGTTGGCATTGAGCTTCAACAATTTACGCACCAAGAAGGGCCGCACGTTCCTTACGGCATTCGCAGGATCCATCGGCATTATCGGCATCGCATTGATTATGTCCGTTTCGGCAGGCGTGAACACTTATATCGACAATATTCAGCGCGAGACGATGACTGCTTACCCGATCAGTATCGACGAACAGACCTTCGACCTGACCAGCATGATGACTTCCGGTCAGCAGAGTGCGGACAATCAAGGCAAGAAGCATAAGAGCGACGCGATTTATCCGGATGATGCCGCCATCAAGGGCACCGCTTCGATGACCAGCAGCATTACCGAAAACAATCTGAGCGCGTTCAAGAAATACCTTGATAATAAGGACAGTGACATCAATCGGTATATCGGTTCCGCGGGAATCCAGTATTCGTATGATACGAGGTTCTCCGTATTCTCACACGATCCAGACGGCACGCTTGTCAACGCCGATGGTGTGACGGTGGGCAAAACCGGCACCAAATCGATGGCCGACCAGATGGCGGATGGTTCGCTGATGTCTGCCGACTCGTCCACCTTTACGTCGACGCGCGTGAGCATGCTCACGGGTAAAACCGACCAGAATGCTGCACCGAGCTCGTTCCATGAGATCATGCCAAGCGCTGATGGTAAAAAGAACGTCGGCAAGGTCATTTCCGACAATTATGAGGTAGTCGAAGGATCCTGGCCAAAGAACAAGAACGAGGTTGTGCTCGTACTTGACGAGAACAATTCATTGTCGTTAACCGCTGTGTATGAGCTAGGCCTCAAATCCGCCAGTGAATACCACGATATGATGAACCAGCTCAATTCCGGCGACGATGTGAAAACCGATACCAAGAAGATTGACTATTCCGACGTTATCGACCGCACGCTGAAGCTGCTGCCGGCCTGCGACCAGTATGTCAAAGGCGATAACGGCCATTGGACGTACGTGGGCGACGATGTGGACCAGATTAATGCGCTGATCGACTCCGACAAGGCCATCGATCTGAAGATCGTGGGCGTGGTTAAGCCGGTAGAGGATGCTGACGCAACCCCGCTTTCCTCCGGTGTGGGCTATACGCGTGCTCTGACCAATGAGCTGATCGACCGTGCCGAATCCAGTGAAATCGTCACCGAACAGCAGTCCGATAAAGACCACAATGTACTCAACGGCATGACGTTCTCGCCATCCGACGATGCCACCAAGGCCCAGGATGCCCGCGATTACGTCGCATCCCTCGGCGTAAGCAGCAAGGCGCAGATGGCGCAGAACATGATGGCGGCCGCAGACGCATCCGGAGGTGACTCCCAGCAGGCCGCGGCCATGGCTCAGATGGGCGAACAGCAGCTCGCCGACCAATTCGACGCCTATATCGCCACCGCCGACGAGGCCACGCTGGTCGCCATCTACAACCAGTACGTGTCCACCGGCTCCTACAACGATAATCTCGCTGATTTCGGCGTGGTCAGCCGTGACGCACCAAGCTCCATCAACATTTACGTCGACAGCTTCGAAGACAAGAATTCCATCAACGACGCCATCGACGAATACAATAAGACCGCCAAGGAAAAAGACAAGATCACCTACACCGACTACGTTGGTCTGATGATGAACTCGGTAACCACCATCATCAACGTCATCACCTATGTGCTGATCGCTTTCGTGGCTGTGTCATTGGTGGTCTCGTCGATCATGATCGGCATTATCACCTATATTTCCGTACTGGAACGTACCAAGGAAATCGGTATTCTGCGCGCCATGGGCGCATCCAAACGCAATGTGTCGAACGTATTCAACGCGGAAACCGGCATTATCGGCCTGCTGGCCGGTCTGATCGGCGTTGGTGCCACCGTGCTGCTCAACTTCCCGATCAACATCGTGCTGCACCACTTCATGGGTACCACCGAGGTCAGTGCCGTGCTGCCGGTCGGTAATGCCATCGCTCTGGTGATTCTCAGCGTAGTGCTCACCCTGATCGGCGGCCTCATCCCAAGTCGTGGCGCCTCCAAGCAGGATCCCGCCACCGCCCTCCGCACCGAGTAGAGGCGGTGGATACTAGACTGCTGCGTATGACAGAGTTTACGTCGGCGCGTGACGCCCTACGCACCTACTTCGGATATGACGCCTTCCGTTCTGGTCAAGAAGGCATAGTCAATGCGATTATCCAAGGTCGTGATGCGCTCGGCGTCATGCCCACCGGTGCAGGCAAGTCAATCTGCTACCAGATTCCTGCCACGCTTCTTCCGGGCATGACCGTCGTCATTTCCCCGTTGATCTCGTTGATGCGCGATCAGGTCGACGCGCTCAACGACGTGGGCATTCCAGCCGCATTCATCAATACCACGCAAAGTCCCGACGAACAGGATCTGGTGTTCGCACAGGCGTTGTCGGGACGGATCAGACTGCTGTATGTGGCTCCGGAACGTTTGGAAACCGAACGTTTCCGCACGTTCGCCAGTCGTGTGCCGATTTCTCTGGTCGCCGTTGACGAAGCGCATTGCGTGTCGCAATGGGGTCAGGATTTCCGTTCGTCATATCTTGGTATCGGCGATTTTCTGAAGGCATTGCCGACCCGTCCGACGGTTGCCGCATTCACTGCGACCGCGACGGAACGGGTGCGTCGCGATATTATCGGAATTCTCGGATTGCGCGATCCGTCCGTCACCGTCACCGGCTTCGACAGGGCCAACCTGTATTTCGATGTGATCAGGATGGAAAGGAAACATAAGGCTTCGTGGGTGGCTTCATATATTGCGGATCATCCTGACGAATCCGGCATCGTGTATTGCGCGACCCGCAAGGAAGTGGAGTCGCTTGCCGAATCGTTGAATATCGCCGTGCGCGAGCTGCGTGCAGCGAAAGGTGAGGATGCGACGCGACTTGGCATGGTCGCAGTCGCCTATCATGGCGGTATGTCGGCCGAAACGAGGGAACGGGCACAACGTGATTTCGTAACCGACCGTGTGCCTGTGGTGGTTGCCACGAATGCGTTCGGCATGGGCATCGACAAGTCGAACGTGCGTTATGTGATCCACCATAATATGCCGGAATCGATCGAAGCGTACTATCAGGAGGCCGGTCGTGCGGGGCGCGACGGCGAGCCGAGCCGGTGCACGTTGCTGTGGAACGAATCTGATATTGCTACGAGGCGAAGGCTGCTTGATTCGGATTATGAGAACGAGCGTTTGACCGCCGAAGAGCAGGAGGTCGTGCGTGCGTCGAAACGGCGTCTGCTCAACGCTATGATCGGTTATTGCCGTACCACGGATTGTCTGCACGAGTATATGACCAGGTATTTCGGCGAGGCCGGGGGAGCGGCCGTCCGTGATGACGGCACATGCGTGGGAGGATGCGCGAACTGCGGGAACACGTTTGAAACCGTTGACGTCACGGATATCGCGCGGGCCATCAGCCGCTGCGTGCATGACGTGAACCAGAAGGTCGGTTCGGGGAAGATCGTCAAAGTGCTGCGAGGGTCAAAAGCGCAGGATTTGAACTATCTTCATCCTGCCGATCTGCCGACGTACGGCATGTTGAGCGCGACTTCGGAGGCGCAGATTCGTGACGTGCTCAGCCAGATGGCGACGGATGGTTTTCTTTCCATTTCGGAAGGTTCCATGCCGATCGTTCGCTTCGGTGAACGTGCGGCGGAAACGGTCGCGCCGAATTTTCATTATGAAATCAAGAAGATCGAACGGAAGCACGCTGCGAAACGTGCGGAATCGCCGTCCGTGGGCTCTCAGACTATGGGATCGTATGTGCCGGGCGACGGAGACGAGGAATTGTTCGCCAAACTGCGTGCGTTGCGGCTTGACATCGCCCGCGAACTCGGTAAACCCCCGTATATCGTCTTTTCCGATAAAACGCTGCGCGATATGGTGCGTATCAGGCCGGTCACCGGCGAGCAATTCTCGCAAGTCAATGGCGTTGGTGCGCTCAAATTGGAGGCGTATGGCGAACGGTTCATGGAAGTGATCCGCGATTTCGTTGCATGAATCAGGTGACGTGTCAGCTTGAGGAATAAGCGTATCGATTATTGCAAGATCATACGTTTTATATGATACGTAACACGTTATCGGCAACATGTATGGCGGTGAGGTTGACGTATGCCGGCAAAACGGCGACAGTAGAGACGAACAGTTGTTGAAGAAAGGATTGATGATGGCAGAAGACAAGCCGGTTGTGGAAAGCTTCCAGCTCGACCACACCAAGGTGAAGGCTCCGTATGTGCGTTATATCGACACGCAGACCGGTCCGAATGGCGATGTGATTTCCAATTATGATTTGCGTTTGGTTCAGCCGAATGAGAATGCGATTCCGACCGGTGGCCTGCACACCATCGAACATACGATTGCGGTGCTGTTACGTGAACGCATCGACGGTTATATCGATTGTTCCCCGTTCGGCTGCCGTACCGGTTTCCACCTGCTGACGTGGGGTGAGCATTCCACAGAAGAAGTGGCGCGCGCGTTGAAGGAGGCGCTGGAATTCATCGCATATGAGGCCACATGGGATGACGTTCCTGCCACCACCATCGAAAGCTGCGGCAATTACCGCGACCATAGCCTGTTCACGGCGAAGGAATGGTGCAAGGATATTCTCGCCAAGGGCATCAGCTCTGACGCGTTTGAGCGCCGTCTGGTCTGATTTGCGTGCGATTGCACGTCTTTTTTCGGGCATATTGCGAATACTGTGCCGTGGGCATGGTATTTTTGACGCTCGGAAGAAGACAAGGCGATGCAAAGGTGAACGAGATGGGTGAGGAGAGCGTCATTACCTCTGAACGGCGGTTCCGTCGCGCCACTATGGCTGATTTGCCGACCATGCAGAAGATTTATGAGCATGCCCGCAAGTTGATGGCCTCCAATGGCAATCCCACGCAGTGGGGTGATAAGTTCCCTCGTGAGGAAGTGGTTCGTGACGATATCGAATCGCAACGCACTGTGCTGCTTGTTGATACGGTTGATGGCGAGGAACGTGTGCTCGCCCAGTTCGCATTGTGTCCGGGCATCGACCCGACGTATGTGAATATCGATGGTGCCTGGCTGGATGACGATCCGTATGTGACCATCCACCGGATCGCCTCGTCGGGTCTCGCCAAGGGTGCGGCGAAGGACTGCATCAACTGGTGCATCGAACATTACGGCAATGTGCGCGCGGATACGCATCCCAACAACAAGGCCATGCAGCATGTGCTCGAATCGAATGGTTTCGCGCGCTGCGGCTTGATTCAGTTGCTTGACAGGCCGTCCGACACCACGCGTATCGCCTATCAGCGTCATGAATGGTGAGATTTGCGGATTTATATGGATTGATATCAATCAATATAAATTTCATTGCAAATAATCACAGATAATCTGCGATATTGAGAAACAAAAATCCCGTTGAATATCATATTTCAGATGTTCAACGGGATTTTTATATCCGATTGTGTTGCTTTCGATATATCTTACGAAAGATATATCGAAAGCAACCGTATCGTCGGTTTTTAGAACAGTCCTGGCTCGTTCAATGCGGAATGCTTGCGGCTGTACACGAAATACACGATCAAACCAAGGGCGAACCAGATTGCGAAACGCACCCAGGTTTCCCAATTCAAACCGCAGATCAGGATGAAGCAGAAAATGATCGCGCAGATCGGCGTGAACGGCACGCCCGGGGCGCGGAAGCCGCGGTGTGCGTCCGGCTGGGTCTTACGCATCCACAGAATGCCTGCGGACACGATGATGAATGCCGACAGCGTACCGATGTTCACCAATTCGAACAGCACGTTGATGTTGATGAAACCGCCGGCGATGGCCGTTAGAATACCGAAGAACCATGTACCTTTGAACGGGGTGCGGTACTTCGGGTGCACTTCGCCGAAGAACTTCGGGAACAGGCCGTCGCGGCTCATGGCGTAGCAGATGCGGGACTGGCCGTACAGCTGCACCAGCATCACCGTGGTCATGCCGATCAGAGCGCCAAGATTGACAACGAACGCCAGCCAGTTGAGACCGGTTTCGAGAATCACGCCGGCCACCGGAGCATCAATGAAGTTTGCGAACTCCTTGTATGGCACCACACCGGTCATGATCAGCGTCATGACGATGTAGAGCACGGTGGACACGGCCAGCGAGATCAGAATGCCGCGCGGCAGTGTCTTGTTCGGATTGATGGTCTCCTCGGCGGAAGAGGATACCGCGTCAAAGCCGATGAAGCTGAAGAACACGATCGACGCGGCCGGCACGATGCCGTACGGCTGCGTCGAGCCCGGCTGGAACGTGTAGATGCCATACGGGGAGAACGGCTTCCAGTTGGCGGGATTGATGTACCAGACGGTGCACACGATGAACAGCACGATGATGGCCAGTTTGATTATCACCATAATATCGTTGGTTTTCTTCGTCTGGTTGATGCCGATGGACAGCACCCAAGTGATGATGAGCACGATCACGAAACCAGGCAGATTGAAGTATGTGGTCACGCCTGGTGTGGTGCCGTATGCCGCGGTCAGCTCAACTGGCAGATGCAAGCCGAAACCTTCCAACAGTTTGTTGAAATAACCGGACCATCCGGCGGACACGGTGGCCGCCTGCAATGCGTATTCCAAAATCAAATCCCAGCCGATCACAAATGCGATCAGCTCGCCGAACGCCAAATACGCGTACGAATATGCGGAACCGGACACTGGTGCCATTGCTGCGAACTCTGCATAGCACAATCCTGCGAAACCGCAGCAGATCGCGGCCAGGAGGAAGGAGACGCACAATGCCGGACCTGCGGTGAGGGCGCCCTTGCCAGTGAGCACGAAAATGCCGGTGCCGATGATGGCGCCGATTCCCAGCATGGTAAGGTCAAACGTTTTCAATGTGCGTTTCAGTGGAGTTGACTCGGATACGAGCTGGTCCACTGACTTTTTGCGAAAAAGATCCATGGTCTTAATTCCCTAAAAGTGGTTTTATATGGGCTGGACCGGACGGATTTCCGGGACTCTGGCACGCCTCAAACGCCAGAAATCAAAGAAGGGCTGAACGCCTCATGTATGGGAGGTATACGCGCCTTATGTAAAGAGAGTGTAAAAACCTGGCGCGGACAAAACCGTGAAAACCCCGTGAATCGTCTCACCATGTGTGCGCGTCTTTTCGAAGCCGTCATATGGGAGCGCAACAATAGAGCCATGACTTTCAATGCTGCCCGTGAATGGAAATTCTCATCCGAACAAGGCAAGGCCAATTATGAGGCCGCCCAAAAGCAATACCCGGCGCAGGCCATCGTCGATATGGCCGCATTGCGAAACAACATGCGTCATTTGGTGAGCGTGGTTGGCGGTCCGAATTCCGGCACTGCCGTGATGGGTGTGGTCAAGGCCGACGCGTACGGGCATGGTCTTATTCCGGCCGCGCTCGCGGCACTTGCGGGAAGTGCGACCTGGCTGGGTACGGCGCAGTCGCATGAGGCGCTGCTGCTGCGCAAGGCGGGCATCGGGCCGGACCGCTGTCACATTCTGACATGGGTATATAACGGCATGGCGGTGCCTTTTGACGAGCTGATCGACAATGATATCGATATTTCCGTAGGCTCATTGCCGGGCATTGACGGCGTTGCGGCCGCGGCGCGTCGTCTTGGGAAAACCGCGCGTGTGCATGTGAAGGTCGATTCCGGTTTCGGACGTAATGGATTCACTCCGGCCACGTTTGACGCGGCGCTCGCCAAGCTGGTGCCTCTCGCTAAGGAGGGTGTGCTGCATATCGTCGGCCAGTGGAGCCACTTGGCGGTGGCCGACGCTCCGGACGTGCCTGAATTCGTGGCGTCCACTGATAGGCAGATCGAGAATTTCAAGGATTTTACCCGTCGTATGGAAGTTGCCGGCATTGCGCCGGAGATTCGTCATCTTGCCAATACGGCGGCCACGCTTTCGCGCCCGGAGATTCATTTTGAGCTTACCCGCCCGGGTATTGGCTTGTATGGTTATGAGGCTGATCCGGCTATGGGCACGCCTGGCACGTATGATTTGACTCCGGCCATGACATTGCAGGCGCAGCTTGGCACGGTCAAGGATGTGGAGGCGGGACATGGCATTTCCTATGGCCGCACGTACCTGACTCCTACAGACACGTCCACCGCAATCGTGCCTGTAGGCTATGCGGACGGCATTCACCGTTCCGCTTCCGGTTTCGATATGGAAGGCGCGAAGCATGTGGTCAAGCCTGGCGGTCCGGTGCGTGTGATGACTACGGAAGGTCCGCGCCTGTACCGTGTGTCTGGCCGCGTGTGCATGGATCAGTTCATGCTTGACCTGCACGGTGCCGCGGAAAAGCTTGGCGTGCATGAGGGCGACACCGTGCAGCTGTTCGGTCCGGGCCGTGGCGAGGATTATGCCGAACCGACCGCCGACGATTGGGGTCGTGCCGCAGGCACCATCAGCTATGAGATCTTCACCTGTCTGTGCAACCGCATCCCGCGCCTGTATGAGCACGCTACGGAGGTGCTGCCGGCAGAGGACCTCGCCAAGCTCGATCCCGCAACCATTCTGTAAGGAAACGGGCGTGGAAAACAAGGCACGCCGTGAAAGTCGATATGGTGGGCGCGGTACGTTCGATGGTTGGTCAACGTGCCGCGCTTGCTGTTAAGGTGGTGAGCTATGCCAGGAATGATTCTGAAGGAAGATATCGAAAAAGTTCGCGCCACCGCCGATTTGTACGACATTGTGTCTGCAACGGTTACGCTCAAACCTTCAGGAACTGGCACATACGTGGGGCTGTGCCCGTTTCATGACGAGAAAACGCCAAGCTTTTCCGTGCGTCCGGCGCTCGGTGTGTGGCATTGCTTCGGCTGCGGTCTTGGCGGAGACGTGTTCGGTTATGTGGAGCATCAGGAGAACGTCGACTTTCGTGATGCCGTCGAGCTTTTGGCCGACCGATACCATATCGAATTGCGTTATGACCAGTCGAACGCCAAGAAGGAGCATACCGGTTCGAAACGTGCCCGCCTGTTGGAAGCCAACGAGGCCGCGCAGGAGTTTTTCGTCTCGCAGCTGATGACCAAAGACGCGCTCGCCGCGCGCAAACTGCTTGATGGCCGTAATTTCAGCCAGGCCGATTGCCAACGATTCGGTTGCGGATATGCTCCGCAAGGCTGGGATAATCTGGTGCGGTACTTGGCAGGCAAGGGCTTCACACAGCAGGAAATGTTGGACGCAGGTTTGGCCCGTCAAGGCCAGCATGGGGTGTATGACTATTTCCGTGGCCGCGTAACGTGGCCGATTCGCGATTCGACCGGTCGTACGCTTGGTTTCGGCGCTCGCAAGTTGTATGAGGATGATTCGATTAGCGCGAAATACATTAATACTCCCGACACGCAGTTGTATCGGAAAAACCAGGTGCTGTATGGCATTGATATGGCGAAGTCGGCGATTGTGAAGAAACGTCAGGCGGTGATCGTCGAAGGGTATACGGATGTGATGGCCATGCATTTGGCCGGCATTGATACCGCGATCGCGACATGCGGCACCGCGTTCGGTGCCGAGCATGCCAAGATCGTGCGTCGTCTGATCGCCGACGATTCGTTGGGTGCGGTACAGCTGGTTGGTCCGTTGAAGGTTGAAGGACAGGCGTTGAGTTCGCGTATCGTGTTCACCTTCGATGGCGATGCGGCCGGTCAGAAGGCTGCGATTCATGCGTTCGGCTTGGATTCCGCTTTTTCGACGCAGGCGTTCGTTGCTGTGGCCGACGACAATCTCGACCCGTGCGATTTGCGTATCAAGCGAGGTAATGAGGCGGTTCGCGCGTTGATCGATCATGCCGAACCACTGTATGATTTCGTGATCAAAACCGCGATCGGGCGTTTCGACACCACTTATACCACTGGGCAGATGGGCGCAGTCAAGGCGGTGGCGCCGTTGATCGCACAGATTCGTGACCGTTCCCTGTTGGATTTGTATTCACGCAAGGCGGTGCGCCAGATCGGCGTCGACTTGGATATCATGCAGCGTGAAGTGCGTGACGCACGACGCAAACTGCAGGTGCGGGACGAAGATGCGTACGCTCCGAAACGTCGTTTTGCAGGCAATGCCGGAGCTGCGGTGGAACCGCGTATGGAACAAGGCGCGAATCCGTATGCGAATCCTTCCGCGCGGAAGGCGTTGGAACATCGTGATGCGGCGGAGCAATCCTACTATCGCATTGATGATGCCGTGTTCATTTGCGAACAGCAGTTCATGGCAACCCTGATTCAAGTGCCGCTTGCCGTTGATCCGACACTGTTCGCCAGTCTTACGCTGTCGAGCTTCATGACCCCCGTATTCCGCACGTTATTCCAAGCGGTCGCGGCGGCCGGGGGACTGCCGTCTGCTGATACCCCGCAAGGATTGTGGATGCACAATCTCACCAAAGCGGGTGGTCCGATGTTGGAATCCGTCATCAACGAGCTTGCCGTCATGCCATTGCCGCTTCCTCCGAGCGATACTGACGCAGAACGTGCGTCGCAACAATCGCAGGAAGGCAACGTGCAATTGCGCAAGCCGACCGATGACGAACGCAGATACGCGTCTGAACTCATCATTCGACTGCTTGACACGGGTATCATGCGCAAAATCGGCGCGGACCAGCGTCGCATGGCGCAACTGCCGGACGGTGCCGAGAAAATCGAGCTGCTTGGCCAGATTACCAAGCTGGAAACGTTGCGCAAGGATCTGCAGACGAGGGTGTTCGGCAATAACGTCGCCTGAATATTTGGTGTGCCGGAGCGTCAACCCCCGAACGTCTTTGTCGTTCACCTGAATTTGCCACATGCCTGAGTGCGGTATGAACAGCCGGCGAACGTGTGGTGAACGCAGGAAGAATACTTAACGAATTCTTGGCTGGTGCACGGTATCCTTCGGCGTGTTTTGCAATTGTAAAACAGTTTTGCCGGTTTGCAAAGTCAGGGAACAGTAAGGCGCATGGGCTGAAAAACGTTGGAATGGTCGGAAAAATAGTATGCCAAGGGTATGTGGTACGCGATTTTTCGGGTAAAGTGAATACGGCGTTTCTTGAGTAAATCGCCCGGGTCTGCAAACGGTTTGCAAACTGGATTCACGGAGGAATGAATGCGACGATTGGTCGTCAAAATCCTGAAAAACGAGACCATTCTCGTAGTTGCTTCCATACTTGCTCTTATTTCATGCTTTATCGTGCCTCCTGACAAGGAGTATGCCGGATATATTCATGCCAGCACCATTTCGCAGCTGATCTGCCTGATGCTGGTGGTGTGCGGTTTCCAGCGCATCGGTGTGTTCCGCATCATCGGTTCGCGGTTGCTGCATCATGTGAGCACCGCCCGCGGATTGGTGATCACGCTGATTTCGCTCACCTATTTTTCCGGCATGCTGATTACCAATGATGTGGCGCTGGTCACGTTCATTCCATTCGCGATCGCGGTGCTCACCATGGCTCACATGGAGGAGCATGCGGTGCTGGTCGGTACATTGATGACGGTCGGTGCGAACGTGGGCAGTATGTTGACGCCGATCGGCAATGCGCACAACCTGTATTTGAAAGCGTTGACGGGCATGCCGTCCGCTGAAATGATCGGCATTATGGCACCGTATTCCGTTGCTGCGGCGGTATTGCTGGTGATTATCGTCTGTGTGGTGTTCGGTAAGAAACCTGTTTCCGAATTTTCCTCTATCGACGGCAGCGGCATCGAACAGAATGTGCTCGCTCCGAATTCCGATCAGCCGCAGCCGGATGAGATTCGTGTGACCGGCTACGGCGCAGGTTACGGTGGTTGGCGCACGATCGTATATTGCGCGCTGTTCATCGTGTGTTTGCTGGCTGTGAGCGATTTCATTCCGCTATGGGCCATGTGCGTGATCGTGGTGGTGGCGTTCCTGTTCTGCGATCGCCGCGTGTTCCGCAATATCGACTGGGGATTGCCGCTCACGTTCTGCATGTTCTTCATTTTCATCGGCAATATGAAACGCGTGCCGGAATTCTACGAGCTGGCCGCCTCCTTGGTGGGGGCGCATCCGCTGGAAGTGTCCGTGGTGTCCAGCCAGTTCATTTCCAACGTGCCGACCACGTTGCTGCTGTCCGGCTTCTGCGACCAGTGGCGTGAACTGATCATCGGCACCAACCTGGGCGGCATGGGTACGCTGATCGCATCCATGGCCTCGCTGATCGGATACAAGAACGTGACGCGTAAGTACCCCGATAAGAAGGGGCGCTATCTGGCCGTCTATTCGGCGGTGAATGTGCTGTTCCTTATCGTGCTGGTCGGTTTGAGCTGGATTATCGAGCCGTGAACCCATGCTCCCCGGTCTTGATGACTTGCTTGTTTGGGATCGGGGAGCCGTTGGTTCCATGGTTTTGCCGTCGGTATGATCGCTGCTCAGCGCGTTCGAGTTGGCAAGAACGTGCGAACTGGCTATACTGATTCAAGTTTGGCCCTGTAGCTCAGCTGGATAGAGCATGTGACTTCTAATCTCAAGGTCGGGAGTTCGAGTCTCCCCGGGGTCACCATCAAGCCCTTACGTCAGTAGGCGTAAGGGCTTTCGTATATCGATAGGCGGCTGCTTCGGCTGTCGCTTGGGCAGCGGGAGGAACCCATGAAACGAATCGTCATCGGCATTCTGGCGCATGTTGACGCAGGCAAAACCACGCTGTCGGAAGCGTTGCTGTATGCCACGGGCAGCGTACGCAAGCTCGGTCGCGTCGATCATGGAGACGCGTTTCTTGACACCAATACGATGGAACGGCAGCGCGGCATCACCATCTTCACCGAACCGGCGATCATCACCACGCCGGATCTCACCCTCACGTTGCTTGATACGCCGGGGCACGTCGATTTTTCGGCGGAAATGGAACGTACCCTCGCCGTGCTCGACTATGCGATCCTGGTCATTTCCGGCGCGGACGGAATCCAAGGGCATACCGAAACGTTATGGCGATTGCTGAAGCGCTATAACGTGCCCACATTCATCTTCATCAACAAAATGGACGCTCCCGCAGCCGATAAAACGAAACTTCTGCAGCAGCTGAAGAAACGTTTCTCTGACGGATGCGTAGATTTTACCGGATCGCACAACGGAACCGAGGCGCTTGCCGATGTCATGGAAGACATCGCCATGCAAAGCGAAACCGCCATGGAATCGTATTTGGAAGAAGGGACGATTCCGGACGAAACCATTCGCGAACTGATTGCCGAACGTGCCCTGTTCCCGTGTTTCTTCGGTTCCGCGCTGAAAATGGAGGGCATCGACGAATTCATCGCAGGATTCGAATGGTATGTGCGCGAGCCGGAGTATGGCGGCGAATTCGGCGCGCGTATATATAAAGTATCGCACGACTCGCAAGGCAATCGACTGACTTGGCTTAAGGTGACGGGCGGCGAATTCAAAGCGAAAACAATGCTTTCCGGCACTGCGCGGGTTGGTTCCGATCCTGGCGAGTCGAAAATCGGTGATGATGGCCTGTGGCATGAGAAGGCCGATCAGGTGCGCGTGTATTCAGGCGCGAAGTTCAGTACGGTCGATTCGGTTGTTGCGGGCACCGTGTGCGCCGTTACGGGCTTGACGCGAACATTTCCCAGTGCCGGGCTTGGGAAGGAGCCTGACGGCGTAAATCCGGTGCTTCAGCCGGTGCTCACGTACACGTTGCTGCCGGGGGAGTGCGATATTCATGCCTGCCTGGTCGCGTTGCGTGAGCTTGAGGATGAGGATCCGTTGCTGCATGTGGTATGGCAGCCGCATCTTGGCGAAGTGCATCTGCAATTGATGGGTGCGGTGCAATTGGAAGTCATCCAGCAGATGATGCATGACCGGTTTGGCTTGGATGTTTCGTTCGGTCCGGGCGGCATCCTATATAAGGAGACGATTGCGCATCCGATCGAGGGCGTGGGGCATTTTGAGCCGTTGCGTCACTATGCGGAAACGCATGTGCTGCTTGAGCCGTTGCCTGCCGGCAGTGGCATGGCATATGCGAGCGTGTGCAGCGAGGATGTGCTCGACCGCAACTGGCAGCGGCTGATTCTGCAGCATTGTCAGGAGCGTGAGCATGTGGGCGTGCTTACCGGCTCTCCAATCACCGATATGAAGATCACGTTGCTGGTTGGCCGTGCGCATTTGAAACATACGGAAGGCGGCGATTTCCGTCAAGCCACGTATCGTGCGATTCGTCAGGGGTTGATGGAAGCGAAGGAGCGCGGCGATTGCCGTTTGCTGGAGCCATGGTATGGCTTCCGGTTGGAGGTTCCGCAAGATATGGTCGGCCATGCGATGGCCGATATTCAGCGTATGAGCGGCTCGTTCGACACGCCTGACGGTGACGGCGAATACATGGTGCTTGAAGGTGAGGCGCCGGTTGCGCAAATGCGTGACTATGCGATGGACGTCAACGCCTACACGCATGGGCGTGGGCATTTGAGTTGCGTATTCGCAGGGTACCGGCCATGCCACAACGTCGATGAGGTGATTGAACAGGCCGCGTACGACCCGGAATCCGACTTGGAGAACACGCCGGATTCGGTGTTCTGCGCGCATGGCGCCGGATATCCGGTCAAATGGTACAAGGTCCCCGAATTCATGCACCTCGACTACGCCTGGCACGGCGAAGAAGCGTAAAACATGTAGATAGGCTGTCGACGCCGGACTGTGCAAAGTTCCGCGTGTCGGCAGTTTTTTTTTAAAAAAAAACGCGAGTGGAGTAGATGTGTGAGAAAAAGAAAACCCACACGAGGTGGGGCTTGGTGGAGCGGACAACGGGACTCGAACCCGCGGTCTCAACCTTGGCAAGGTTGCGCTT
>OFMX01000857.1_pt1 | contig 27007 bp, 20 predicted proteins | sample 1541901 | NCBI WGS metagenome assembly OFMX01 (sample SAMN04209222, study PRJEB22552) | human gut metagenome | biome: gut; material: feces | host: Homo sapiens | place: USA: Oklahoma | reverse complement strand
TGGGCGGCAACAAACCAATGGCGTCGTAATGGTGCAGCGTCCGGACACTGACACCGGCCAGCTTGCTGACTTCGTGAATGGTCATCATAGCAATCCCTCCGCCATGTGAGTTTAGCATACACTATGACGTTACGGGAGAGTCAAGAGGGAAAACGAATTTTATGAGTTTTCATTGCAGCTAAAATTGCACACACGCTTTGTTTCCTTGCTTTCCGCACCAAAATATGCTATCATACAAAATAACGATAAATAACGCCGTCAAGTGTTGAAATTAGCCTTGGCAGTATAGCTGTGATGAATTGAATGCTCTGCCAAGCGGCAGGGCATTTTTGCATATCGGTTCACAGAGAACCGTGTTAGAGAGGAAATGGGTATGGCAAGAATTATCAGGAATGCAATCAGATGCAGAAAGTGCGGAGATATTATTGAGAGCAAAACCGTCCACGATTTCAAATTTTGCAGCTGCGGGGCATGCGCCGTGGATGGTGGTCACGACTATCTCCGCAGGTGCGGCAATCTTGAAGATTGGGAGGAACTGTCCAAAGCTGAAAAAGTGGAGGACGATAACAGATTGGCTTGATTCTGGATTTAGGGGCTGGCGCTGCCCGCTTTTAATTAGAGTTTGCTGGAGCGTAATATAAAATGGAGAGGAGCGGCTTTTCGTGTATTATTCTGAACTTGTGAAAAAGGCGTGCGTGATCATGTATGATGCCCACAAAGAGGATAAGGATAAAGGCGGATATCCGTATGTGTTCCATCCGTTTTACCTGGCGACTCAGATGGATGACGAAGACTCCACCTGCGCAGCGCTGCTGCATGATGTAGTTGAAGATCATGGTTCCAGATATTCGTTTGCATATCTGGAACAAGCTGGGTTCCCGGAAGCTGTCATACATGCGCTTCATCTGTTGACGCATACGACCGGTGTGCCCTATATGGACTATGTCAAGGAACTGGCAAAAGACCCGATTGCCAGAAAAGTCAAGTTGGCAGACCTCAAGCACAATCTGGATGCCAGAAGACTGAACGCAGCGCGACCGAGAAAATATGACCTGTATTTGCAAGCAATTCGTTATCTGGAAGAAATAGAACAGAAACCCAACGTGAAATAAGACAGGAACGTAAAAACATGACCTTTATCTGTTACCCCAAATGCACCACTTGCCAGAAAGCAAAAAAGTGGCTGGATGAAAACCAAATTGCCTATAATTTTCGTGACATAAAGCTGGAGAATCCGACTTATGACGAACTGTCCGCATGGTATCAGCGCAGCGGGTTACCGCTGAAAAAGTTTTTCAACACCAGCGGTTTACTCTATAAATCAATGAAATTAAGAGACAAACTGCCAAAAATGAGCGAAGATGAAATGTTGAGTCTCCTTGCCACAGACGGCATGCTGGTCAAGCGCCCGCTTCTAGTGGGCGATGACTTTGTCCTTGTTGGTTTCAAGGAAACAGAGTGGGCGGAGCACCTGAAAAACAAATAAAAGAAGCGTTGAAACAGAGGACATCTGACCGTCCCCGTCAATTTTTTATCAAAGTTTGTGGCGCAATAGACAAAGAATATTCAAGCCTGTATCTGCTGCGTCCAAAGCATCTGGATCGCCAAATCCTGAGTTTCAAATTTTCGTATCATCTGATTCCTTCCTGTTCGCTGTTTTCCTGCGAATTTTGGGCTTTGTCAACTCATAACTCACGTCCAACAGCAGCTCGATTGTTTCTGCCGGCACGCTGCCGTCCAGCGCGGCTGTGATCCAACTGGCTTTGTTCATATGGTACGCCGGAAAAATGCCAGTCTCGCCGCGCAGCGATGCAATCAGAATCGGATCGCACTTGAAATTGACGATATCGAGCTTCTCTGTTCCTGCAAGCCCCAGTTTGTCGCGCGGCACTTCCATGACCAGTGCGAACCACTTCCGGTTGCTTGCATGACGGAACACAGCCGCCCGCGGCGTATCCGCCCAAGGATAATCCGGTTGGGCAACGTAGTGATTCCGGATGTATGCTTCTAATTCCTCACGATTCATTGCAGACCTCACAGCGCCTCAAAGTGATATCTCGTCTGACCGACGCTCTTTTTGCCGTACTCGATCGCGCTGACCGGGCAGTAACAGATGCACGCCATGCAGTGCGTGCAGGCTTTGCCCCAAACCGGCTTGTTGTTTTTGAGCGTGACGTTATTCATTGGACAGCGCTTCACGCACTGCCCGCAGCCGATGCAGGCGTCCGAGACAGTAAAGGCGTCCGCCTTGACGAAGTATTTGTAGAAAATCGGATTGACCGGGCCGCTCATGAAGCGGTCGTAGAGGTTGTTCCGCGTCGGCACGAACGGCTGATTGCTTTGAATCGCCGCAATAGCTCGGTCAATACTGGGTTCAGCTTTGGCGACGATTTGCCGTGCCTTGTCTGCCTGCGGTGCAGAGAACATCGCAATATAGTTCTCCGGCATGACGATCTGCGCCGTGCCCATGCAGGCAAGGCACTTTTCCGCGCAGATGTCCCGATTATATTTGGAGGCATTGCCGATCTCACTGCCGCAGGTCATGACGAACCAAGCCCGTTTTGTACCACGTAATTCCGTTTTCAAAAGCCAATCGCGCACGACGCGCGGAATGCGCCAGGCATAGGTCGGCGTGACGATGATAACCCGCTCGCCGGTTTCAACGAGCGAAGTGTCGGAAGCCTTGATGCGGTCGTTCAGATTCACAAGCGCATCGCCCAGCGCGTCCACAATGCGTTTCGCAACGTATTTGCTGTTTCCGGTGCCGGAAAAGTATAAAATCATATCAAAATCCCCTCGCAATGGTCGATTTCATGCTGAATGATCTGCGCCGTCCAGCCGGAGAACGTCTTGATGCGCGTCTGGAACTGCTCGCTCTGCCACTGGACTTTGATGGTCTGATAACGCTTCGTTTTCCGCGTGCCGGTCAGGGACAGGCAGCCCTCCTCCGCGTCATAGGGCGCGGATTTTTTGACGATCACAGGGTTGAACATGACCATGTACTCACCAATGTTGTCGAAAGCAATAATGCGCTTGTTGACGCCGATCATATTCGCCGCCATGCCCACGCAGCCATCCTTGTGCGCGGTCAGCGTGTCCAATAAGTCCTGCGCGATTTCCAAATCGTCCGCCGTGGCAGGTTCCGCCTTTTGGGATAGGAAAAATTCGTCTTTGCAGATTTCACGGATCATGGGAAAACCTCCGTTGCGTTTTTCTTATTGTACTTATTGTAATTGTAACAGAGAAATGGGAAAGGCTCAACTGCATTTGTGGGAGTTTCGGTGAAGACACTCATTTTCGCACCCGCTGCTGATATTCCTCGATTGTCACGAAATGCCCATCCACGTCGCGAATGTGGCGGAGATTCAGTCGATAATCCGGAAAGAAAAAGCGGACGGTTTCCAAAAGCTTCGGGAAACGGTCTCCATCGGCAAATGGATATTCGGACACATAAAAGACGCGGTATCGGTTGGCTCGTTCCGTGTCCACGTGGACGATTTGCATGGCGTAACCGGCATCATCTATGTAAGACTGGAACAACTCCGTGAGATTTTGCAGTACCGCTTCCGTGGCTGCTTCCTGCGCCCGTTTCATACGCTGAAGCTGTCTCGCCGTTCGCTTTTGTTCTTTCTTGCGATCACACTCTTTCCAATAGCCTGCGTCCCCGTATTTTTCAAAGTACCTGCAGTTCTTCCCAAGGCAGTCATGCTGCGTCATAAGCCGTTTCGTCAGCTTTCCGGGATGCAGCAGGTTGTGGCAGCAGCCGACAATGCGCGTTTGCGGCAGGATCACGCACTGATTTCCAAGCAGCCGCGCTTTTACAAGCTCCGACTTTCCTGTGCCCGCTTCTGCATGTTCTTTCAGCGGCCGGTCAATGATCGGCTGCAATTCGGGGTGACACAGCTTGCAGGGGCGCCGATTTTGGGAAGCTGTCTGATAGTACACGCTGCCAAGGAGTTCTTTCACGCGCAGAAGCTGCTTGCAGTTTCGGCAGTGAAATACCTCAGAATTTGGAGCGTACAGGTAGTTATAGCTCGACGCCGCGATGATTTTTGCGTTTCGTTCCTGCCTGGGGATCGGCTCTTTTGCTGGCGCGCGTTTGGGCGCTTTTGTCTGCGCAAGTGTAAGCGCCCGAAACAGCATCTGCATGACGGCGACATCGTTGCTGGATTGATGCTCTGGCGCGGGAGTTGCAAGGCCGCACGCTTCTGCAATTGTGTAAAGAGAACGCGCCGAAATTTCGCGTGCCTTGATAGCGGCATAGACCTTTTGGTTCATACAGCGTACCGTTGCGGAAAACGTTCCGAACAGACAGCGGCGGTACAGGGCTTTCAGTGTGTTTTTCGTTTCAACGTGCCAGCAGCAAATCACGTCGTCCGGCTGAAGCCAGCGGAAGAAACGCTGGACGCAGCTTTTCTCTGAATCCGACGCGCAAAACTCAGCGGGAGCGTAGCCGTTGAACGCCAGATGCTCCCACGGCGCAGTTCTCGGGTCGCGCGGACAGACCAGCGCGTCAAACGCACGGATGGTATTCCATTTCTCATCGACCCGCATAGCATATAGCTGCGTCAAACTCCGATAACCGTTACGACCTTCAATCCACTCCATATCCAACAGGACAAACATTGCGCTCAGCCCCTTCTCTATCTTGGTAGGAACATCATAGCACATGAAGTGTCCAATAAAGCGTACTTCTCAAGGCGATGCGGAAAATCCATTAAATGTTTGTCCATTCGGTATGAATACAATAGAGTTTTCGCATAGCAAACAGCATAATTCATACGCCTTGAGATGCAGAATTTGCGCGGCAATAAACAAAGATAAGGGCGAATTCGATAAGTGACCTGCGAAATAAAAATCGTTCGTTTTTATCATTTCCTTGCATTTTCCATTCTGTTTTGATACAATAAAATACAACGCTGCGAAGCGCTGTTGTTAGACTTGGCAGCTTTGCGCAAAAGTGTTCTGCCAAGCAGCAGAGCACTTTTTTCATCTGGAGGAATCGAACTATGGCTGTGAGCTACAAAAAGCTTTGGAAACTGCTGATTGACAAGGATATGAAAAAGAAAGATCTGTGCGCGAAAGCGGGCATTAGCCCGGCGTCCGTCACGAAAATGGGTCGAAATGGTCATGTTACGACGGAAATACTTTTGAAAATTTGCACGGCGCTGGACTGCGGTGTGGAAGATATTATGGAAATTGTGCCAGACTCGAGCAAAAATACATAATTAAGTCCGCTTTATGGGACAGTCAATATGATATGATAACAATGGGCTTAATAAAATCTGTCGTTTGGGAGTGGCTGTAATGAACGTAAGACCGCCAGCGTGGGATAAATATGAAGCAGTGATCCTCTTGGAGGGGATGATTGATATAAAGCAGCATGATATGCCGCGCAACATTGTAGTAGAGCGGGTATCGCAGGATTTACGAAAAATGGCTCGAAATCGCGGGATAGAAATAGACGAGTTATTTCGTAATGTAAATGGAATAGCATTTCAGCTTCAAAGCATGGAATCAGCTTATTGCGGATACACCGTATTCAAGCCAGCGTCTAAATTATTTACTGAGATTGCCGGGGTATATAAGACAGATCACACTAGTTATGAGTTGCTGCTGAAAGAGGCTAAGAAGATGATAGCAGGAAGTAGCTCTGTTGAATCTCTATTTTTCGAATATCTTGCCTCAAAGGTAACTCCTGCGCAACTTTCTGCTTTGTATCCTTGCTATTCGGAAATAGAAAATTTTTGCACAAAAGCAAAAGTTCTTCAGAAACCATTGTTTGAGACCACCGAACGCGATGTGATCCAAAATGTCCAAAGAACAATTGAGCAGAATAAGATTTTTCGGGTTACCCACAGAAAGCAATATGACAAAATTCTGTCCGCGGGCAGATACTATTTTGATTTTGTGTATGAAGGAAGCTTTCTTAAAAAAGGATCGCTTGCTGTAGAAAAAAAAGAGACCAAAGGCTCTGCGTGTCCAGAGGTAAAAACTACATTAACGCGTATTGACGAAAAACAAGGGGTAGAACATAATTCAGTTGATGCAGATGCGGTCCATACCCTGTCCTTTTCATCGGCTAACAATCTTGCATATACGAAACCGGTTCGATTCGTATTTTTTGGCGAAGAAAAAGAATTTGAGCCTAACTGGACGGCATTATATGTCTGCTTTGTTTCGAGTATGATTGAAAAGTACCCACACAAGTTTAGGGTAGGAATGTCTTTTTCAAAGAACGTCGGCAAGCGTATTGAGCTAACAGAAAAAGATAATTCCAGTTTTATGATTGCGCCGAAGTTTATCCCCCAAACCGACTATGTTTTGGAGACCAACATAAGTGCGAGTGATATTGCGGCAAAAATAAGGTTCATACTCGATTGGTGTGGGGCGGATTATGAGGATGTTTTAATTGACTACGAGAAAAGAAAACGATCATCTGAAAGAAATACTTTAAAAACAAATATTGCACATGTTGCTGATGATAAGACTTGTGCTGTGGAAATCGTCAATAGTGCAGCATTCATGTGTTATTTGAGAGACGAGCTGAAAATGGCCGAGGCAACGTGCAGAAGCTATTCCTCTGCAATTAACAACTGTGAAACATTCGCCAAGGAACACGGCTTTTCACCGTGGAAACTTTATACTGGCGATAAAGTCGCTGCACAGGCGACCATAGCGCAACTTCTTGAAGATGATGGCTTCTTAGAATACAATGCAAAACAGCATAATCGGTTTCGGGCTGCATTGAGCAAGTTTGTGCTTTTTATAGGTGCGGCTCAAATTACTGTGCCATCGAAGCTACCTAAGAGTGCGGAACAGAAAACAGAAGAGAATACCCAGATTGAGGAATATGCTTCTGTACTGAAAGAGAACTTTGGAAAAGGATTCCGCATGGAGTCGTCTCTGGAAATTAGAAGGTTCCGGAAATACTATTCAGCAATCAACGGAAAAGAGTTGGAGGATTCTGATGAGTTAATAACTCAAAATATCAGCAAGATCTGTCTTCTATACGACGGGAAAGCGTATTTGCCAGATATCATGTTGCGTGAGGATTTAAAGGAATCGCTGTTGCGCTATATTGATGAAAGTTTTGCTTGTGGAAAAGACGCTGTTTACTTTCAAGCGCTTTATAACAAATTCTCTGAGGATTTTCTTGATTCGCACATCCATGATGCAGATATGCTGCGGGCGTATTTGATGCACTTGGACCTAAAAAATGTCTTCTTCAACAGAAACTTTATTGCCCAAAAAGCGAATGTGGAAATCGACCCATTAACCGAAGTTCGGGATTGTTTGCGAGAACATGCACGACCGATGGCGTATGAAGAAATTTTTTCTGAATTATCTCATCTCCCGGCAAGTAAGATAAAGTTTATTCTTGCAAGCAACAGCGAATTTATCAGCAACGGTCAAGGGACGTATTTCCATGAAAGCGCTGTTAGCCTTTCAGCTGAAGAACTTGAAGATATTGCAGCAATTATCACTTATTCCATCGAGGAAAAAGAGTTCGTCGGCGGCAATGAGTTGTATGATGCAATCGAAGCAAAATACCCATATATCGTTGAAAACAATAACTTCTGCTCCGTGTATGGATTCCGTGATGCGCTGAAGTACAAGCTGGGAAATCGTTTCTCATTTAAGGGAAATATCATTAGTCGTACTGGACAAGAGCTCTCCATGGCAGATGTATTTTCCAATTACGCGAAGAAACACGATAGATTTTCGTTGGGCGAACTTCAGTCTTTGGCAAGTGAACTTGCAACAGTGATTTATTTTGAACAGATATATGAAAATTCCTTACGAATCAGCAAGGAGGAATTTGTTTCGAAGAATCAGGCCCGGTTTGCGATTGCGGAGACGGATGCCGCGCTTGATCGGGTATGCGCAGGTAATTATATTTCCATTCAGGACATTACGAACTTTGGCACATTTCCGTATGCAGGATTTCCGTGGAACAGCTTTTTATTGGAGCATTATGTGGCGGAATACAGTCAAAAATATATGCTTTTACATAGCTCTTACAATGGCACAGAATGTGCAGGCGCCATTGTAAAACGGGGCGCTGGGCTGGAAACATTTGATGATTTTATTGTTGATCTTCTGGCAAACAGCAATATTGAGTTGAATAAGGCATCTGCGCTTCAACTCTTAAGCGATAGAGGATACCTCGCTCGGCGTAGATATTCCAACATTGAACCGCTTCTCATTCAGGCAAACGCACAAAGAAACAGGAAGGACACTGATTGATATGTACTCGTATAGCTGGGATACCGAGACCGGCGGTCTATTGCTGAATAGCTCACCGCTTTCGTTCAGCAAGGAACCTCGTCCGGTATACTATAAAGAGCTTGATATATTGGGGTTTGATCAATATTGGAATTACGAAAAGAACGATGCTTACCCTTATATGTGGGCAGAGGCCAATAACTATTTTTACAGGGGGAGGTTGGTTGCAAAGACGAAGGGTGGGAGCATGTGTACCGCTCCGGAGATTGTGCTTCTTGAAGAACCCGAACCGAATGGAACGCCCCTACGCTTCGTTGACATCCCTGCTATGGTCGAGAAGAATCGTGACCTTCTTGAAAAGCTTGCTGCAGAGACAATTAAGAAGATTTACAACACCTATGTTGAATACATGGCAAAAGTGGATGTGTTCTATGTTGCATTCAGCGGCGGCAAAGATAGCATTGTTACGCTTGATTTAGTCCAACGATCCTTGCCGCACAACAAGTTCAAAGTGCTGTTTGGGGATACCGGCATGGAATTTCCGGACACATATAGAATCGTGGATACTATAGAGCGAGAATGTAACGAAAACAATATCACATTTCTCCGCGCAAAATCCGATTATAACCCGTCACAGACGTGGAAACAATTTGGCCCGCCAGCGACAGTAACAAGATGGTGTTGCAGTGTCCATAAAACGGCCCCGCAGGTGCTAACATTACGGGAATATACGGGACTGCACAATTTTACTGGCATGGCTTTTATTGGCGTCAGGGCGAGCGAAAGCATTTCCCGCAGCGAGTACGATTATGTCAGTCTCGGTGAGAAGCACAAGGGTCAATATAGCTGTAATCCTATATTAGAGTGGAATTCTGCAGAACTATATTTATATATCTTCATGCAAAATCTCCACATGAACGAAGCCTACAAAAAGGGAAATCGTAGGGTTGGGTGTCTAGTTTGCCCTCGTGCAGCCGAAAGAAATGACTATATGTGCAGGGCGTGGTATCAAAGTGAGTTTGATTCGTTGATTGGCACGGTTCGCTCTTTATATGAAAAGTCATTTGCCTCCGCAGAAAAGCTGGATGAATTTATATCTAATGGTGGATGGAAAGCACGAAAAAATGGCAGAGACATTTCCATCAATTTGAATTATGCTGAACTATTAGAGGGCGGAAGACCAACCATTCGAGTTGAAAACCCCAAAACAGACTGGAAAATCTGGATAAAAACAATAGGCGTACTTATAAATGATACCAGCCCATATAGGGTGTTATTCCGTAATGAGCAGTATTTACTTGATGTAAAAGAAAAACAAGGCGTTATTTGTGCAAGCTACTCCCCAGATTTGGCGAAACAGAATCCACTGTTTGTAAAGCTGTTAAAGAACGTTTTTAGAAAGTCGGCTTGTTGCATTCGCTGCAGAGAATGTGAAGCAGATTGCCCGTTTGGGTGTATTAGCATGCAAGGGGGGAGTTTAAGCATCAGCGAAGATTGCCACCATTGCGCCTCGTGTCATAAAGTTGAAAAAGGGTGCCTTGTATATAAATCACTGGAAATGCCTAAAGGAGGATTGAAAATGAGTGCAAATAAGAGTTTGAACTGTTATTCCCATCATGCTCCGAAGCTGGATTGGTTTGTCCAGTACTTCAATTTCAAGGACACTTTTGATCAAAATCATTCATTGGGTTCACAAATGTATAGTTTCTTCAAACGTTTCCTTCGAGATGCCGAATTGCTTGATGAAAATGGATACAGCGACTTCGCTCAAATCGTTAGCAATCTTGGATTGGATAATCTGTCAAGCTGGGCGTTAATGCTTACTAATCTTGCATATACGCCCCAAGTAAACTGGCTGATTAAGCGCGTAGAACTCCATGAAACTGTGAGCAAGGAGTACACCTTGTCGTTGCTCGTATCTGACGGTGCAAAAGAAAGTTGGGTAAATGATATCTGGAGCTCCTATTCCAGAATACTTGATCTTCCATTTAGTGAAGTCGGCTTGGGAATCGCAAACCGCGAAAAGGGGAAAATGGTTTCAATCACCAAAACGCCCTGGCAGAATCCTGACCCGCGGGTGATCCTGTACTCCCTATTCAAGTTTGCTGAAGCGTGCGGGGACTACTATCAGTTCACGCTGTCCAGACTTTTGAACCATGATATTGATAGTGACGGCGTAAGTCCTACTGAGATTTTTGGGCTTGATCGTGATCAAATGGAGAAGATCCTAAACGGCCTGTCCATCAACTATCCGGACTTCATCAATGCCAGCTTCACTCTGGACTTGGACAATATTACCCTGAATAGTGAAAAGTCTTCAAAAGATGTTCTGAATTTGTTCTAAGGAGGTAAAGACCATGCCGATGTTAGAAACATACCGCCATTATTTTGATATTGACCCAGACTATTTTCCTGCTGTAAACGAAGCAGTTATTACAAAGAACCCTGATATGTGGAAGAAATTCTTCCCGCACGAAACGTTCATCAAGCTGGTGAAAAATACAGTTGATGTACTTTCACGCAAGCAGAAACTCTGCCTGTGGGTTGAAGGCGCTTATGGCACTGGTAAATCCCACGCTGTTCTTACGCTGAAAAAGTTGCTGGATGCAAACGAAGAAGATACTCGCGAGTATTTTCAGCGTTACAACATGGATAACGATTTATATAATCGGTTCCAGTCAGTTAAAAATAGTGGTCGTATTCTAACCGTTCATCGGTATGGCTCTGCAACGATTCGCGGCGACCATAATCTCGTATTTGCCGTGCAGGAAAGTGTAGAAAAGGCGCTTGCCGATGCAGGTATTGAGAATAAGGGCGGAAATGCGCTGAAAGATGCCACTGTCGCATGGCTGTCTGACAAGGATAACAGGAATTATTTCAACGGCTTGATCACAGGCGCTTACTCTGATTTATTTGGCGGAGATACTGTGGATGCGGTCATCGAAAAGCTGAACACATTTTCTGGTGACGCCTTGACCAAGGTGATGGATAACATTTTCAAAGTGGCTGATGAGCGTCAGATCAAGGCCCTTTCTTTAAGCGTCGACGATCTCTGCAACTGGATTCGTGAGGTTATTCGTGCCAATGACCTGAAAGCTATCATGTTTATTTGGGACGAGTTTACTGAATATTTTTACAATAATGCCCGCAATTTAACCGGCTTCCAGGAGCTTTGCGAAATCAGTGAGACTGAGCCTTTCTATTTCATTCTTGTTACCCATGTTACACAGGGCCTGTTCCATGAGCGAGATCAGGATTTCATCAAGCTGAACGGACGTTTTGTTAGTCCGCACAGCTTAATCAGTCTGCCCGAAAACATTGCCTTCCAGTTGATGGGCGCGGCAATGGAGAAGAATGACGACCCGGAAGTCACAGCGGACTGGGAAACTGTTCTGAGCGATTTGGGTGATAGAACAAAGGATTCCCGGAAGGTCGTAAAAGCTGTTGCAAGGATTTCTGATAAGGAAATGGTAGATATCTTGCCAATTCATCCTTATGCAGCACTTTTGCTGAAGCACATTTCTTCTGCATTTGATTCCAATCAGCGTAGTATGTTCGACTTCATCAAGAATGACCGTGGTGATGAAATCAAGGGATTTCAATGGTTTATTGATAACTATGGCCCAGATGACGATAATCCGCTGCTCACCGTGGATATGCTTTGGGAGTTCTTCTATGATAAAGGCAAAGAGTATCTTGCCCATGATATTCGTTCCATTCTGGACTATTATAATCGTGCAGGAAATCAGCGCTTAGATTCCGATCAAAAGCGAGTACTTAAGACGATCCTTCTGCTCCAGGCAATTTCGCAGTATGCGGGTGATTCCGTAGAGCTGTTTATCCCGAATGAGAAGAACATCAACAATGCATTTGAAGGCACGGATATGGAGGGCTCTGCCTCTCGATGTGCAGACCAGCTTGTCCGTGATAAAATCTTGTTCTCGAAATCTTTGGGTTCCGGGAAGTTCCAGTATGCCGCCTACAACAATGAAGGCGAAGTTGATGTCAAGCCGTTTGAAGATCAGATTGACAAAAAGAGCACTTCTGCGTTCATTACGGAGGAGCTGTCCGATAAGACAAGAATTGTCGATGCAATCATGCTCAGCGGCGCACTGAAGCTGCGTTATGAGCTGAAATATGTTTCCGCTTCAGATTTTGACTCTACAATTAAACAGCTACGGAACACAGAAGAAAAGTATGAAAACAAAATCGTTGCCGTTGTTTGCTTCGCAAAGGACGACGCAGAAAGCGTTTTAATTGGCAAAAAAATTCGCGATGCGCTCGCAACAGGGACATATAATATGATCTTTGTTGATGCGTCCCGTACTCCGTTTGGCGCAGACGGTTATGGTACTTATCGCCACGATATGGCGCTCTCAATGTCCCAGCAGGGAAAAGATAATACGCTCGCGAATCAGTATGCGAGCAATGCAAAGGAATCCTTAAAGAAGTGGAAATCCAGAATTGCTGCAGGCGAGTTTATTGTTCACACCGCTGAAAAGCCAGATGGAGAGCGTGCTACAACTCTTGATGCCCTGTATCTGCTTCTGGCAGAAATCAATAAGAAAAAATTCCCGCAGTGCCTTGAAGGAACATATACCGTTATAGCGAATATGTACACACCAAGCAGCATGAAGCAGGGTGTCGAATGTGGTTGCAATCAGAAAACTGCCGGCACGTTCTTGTCTGGTAGCCCTGCTACAAAACTTGAAAATGCGCTTGATGGTGCATGGAAAGTAGAAAGATACTGGGAAGTTGACCCGTACTTGCCGATTTCCAAGATTAAGCGCTATGTTAATGGGATTATCAACGATGGTTTTACGAACGGCGGCGGGCGCGTATCCATCAAGAGTATTTTCGACGCATTGAAGGTTGCACCATATGGCTTTATGCCGTGTAATCTATCGGCGTTTGTGATGGGCTTTATCCTGAAGGAATATACAGATGGAACGTTCAGTTGGAGCGACGGGCTTACCAATGATGTTTTGAGCGTTAATAAGCTTAAAGAAATGGTTGATGAGGTTATCCATCTGGAAATCACGCCAAACGCACGGTATAAGGACAAGTATATCGTTGCAATGACTCCAGAGGAAAAAGCCTTTAACGAAATCACATCTGTTGCCTTCGGCATTCCGCTTAATATGTGCACGTCAGTTCCGAATACCAGAGAGCGTATTCGCAGCAAGATGAAAGAATACTCGTTCCCAATCTGGACACTGAAGTCAATTCTTGCAACAGAGTCCTTAAAAACAGATGCCACTATTCTTGCCGAGATTATTGACTGTTTCTGCGGTATCGCGAATAGCAATAATATGGGCACTGCAAAATCGGACAGCGACATCGCCATGACAATCGGAAAACTCGCAAATGCAAATCATGATGCAGCCGAAGATTTGAAAGTGCTTCTGTGCAAGGAAAAATGCACCTTGGGAATGGTCGAATATCTCAAAACTTTTGATAATGGGGCATTGGTGTCTCTGTCGGAAGAAATTGGTGATGGTGAACAGTATATCAACGTTCTTCGTAAGAAATTTGACGCAGATGCTGCGAATTGGGTATGGAATGTTGATACTGCCCAGCAGAAAATCAGAGAAGTTATTCTGGAATATACGATTATTGCAGAAAGCAATAAAGTAATTTCCAAGAACGTTTCTTTTGAAGCTACTATTCAAGACTGGTGTTCCAAATGCAACTATATTAGAATTTCTTATGCAGCAGCAAAAAATTATTTGGATGATCTCGGACCATTCCTGACACTTCTACATACTGTCAAGAAATCCGGAACGCTGCTTGATTCTCAAAAACAGACATTCTTAGATTTGCTGCGAACGAGCGGAAACGCATTCCGTGCGTTCTACAATAATCAGGTAAATCTGTTCAAGCGTGTTTGCGGATATTACTTGGACGGGCTTTCGGACGAGGAAATTAGAGAAGTCTTCGCTGCTATGCCTGCTGGCTCTTTCACCTATGAGAAAGCTGACTACTTTAACACAGTTGAAGCGAAAGTGAAAGCCTACAAGGAGGGACTTAAGAGCGCCCAATTGAAGGAGATTTGGCGTAATAAGACTGGCACAGAAACACCACGCGCGTGGTCCCAAAAGAATAAGATGCCAATTCTCTGCATGGTTCCGGACGGTGAAGTTTCAAGGGCTAAGGCAGCCTTTGCGGCAGTCAATCGGACAAAAGCAGATGAGGCAGCCATTGATAAAGCGCTGGAGTATTTTTCGGAAGCGCACTTTTTCAACCTGTTATCCGATGAAAAGGCATTGGATAAGGCGTTCCGAGACGGTATTATTAAGTCATATGCGGTGATGCTTACAGACATCCACGAAGTGAAAGATTATCTGGATTCCCATGTTACGGCTGAGCCTTATGATTGGTTTGGCTTACCTGAAATTGATAAAAAGCTGAGACAGATGGCGGAGGCAAAATATAATCAGGGTGGTTGTGACAAAGCACTTGCCAAAATTGATGAAATGGACATTGCGGATGTTAAGAAATATCTAAAAGACCTTATCAAAGATAATATGATTGTTGGCATGGAGATTATTAAGGGCAACTAAGGAGAAGCAATATGACAATTGATGCGGCCTTCAAAAAGATCGACAGATATCTAAAGAAAGAGAATATTGGACCTTTAGTTGTAGATGCGCAGAATCGGAATGATTTGGATGCAATTGTAACGCACTATGATCTTCCGCAGAATCGCTTTATCTATGCATCAGATTCGAAGTTTTGCAAAACGGATGAATTTCCGTCTATGGCTGCTCTTTTGAATTTTCTCGAAAAAGGAACAGAAGTATATTTTGTTCGTGAAATTTCATCCTTCTTTCACATGATGGGTGAGAAGGAACTTAAGCAAGCCCTTACGGAACTGCTTTCCGTGAATAGTTCCGGGCATGTTGTGATTCTCACCTATCAGTGTGAAGTATTTCTGAACACCATCATCAAGGGCGACCGACGCATGGGCGAACGGATTTGCATTGTAGAGGGCGAAAAAACAGAGTTTCCACAGTTCATTTTCATAGGGAAAAATATGCGTTCCGAAAAATCCGGTTTAACTATTTACGGGATCAATAAAATTGCTGGGGTTGTCGAATCAGGTGCTACCGGTTCGTTTGTCGTTGAAACTGAGAAAGGAAAGCGTAGCTTCCCGTGTTCTTTGTATGCAATTAGCGAAATGCGAGATGCTTATGAGATCCTTTGCAGCGAAGACTGCTTGACTGTACAGCTTTCAAAATCAATTGGTTCTGAAGAAGATTGGAAGTATGTCCTTTCAGAATTTCATGCTTATCCGTCTTGGGAACAACTGATCTCTGCGAAAATCGGAAATGTGCACAGCCTGGAGATGGCCATTTTCAATTACAAGTATAAACAAAATGATGCAAAATGGCTGTGGCTTTACTTTATCGGCTTAAAGTTATTTGGCGCGCCAAAAGATAAATATTTAAATGCAGTATCAAAGGAATTGGATTATCCAGCCAATTTGATCCGTAGCTTGTTCCGAACTATTCTCAATTTTGACCCCAAAGACAAGGAATTCCTCACTCTATATGAAAGCCGCAAGGCGATACTAAATGCAATAGGCAATCCGGTAGATGAAGTCGTAAACTATTGTCAGATTGTTCTTAGCATGGAGCAAAATGCAATACATTACTTGACAGACAATACGCTGCAAGAACGCGAATTAATTTTTAGAATCTTGGATAGGTATGGTCTTGATTACAATAAAACCGACCTGATGATGATTTTAAAAAGAGTCTATCCCGACTTGTATGAGTATCTCCTGCCGTACAACTTCAAAAATGACCTGTTAGATAACTATTTCCAAGAATATAAATTTCAAAAGGTCATTAATAAGATATTCCCTGAATTTATGGAAATCGTTGAAAAACAGGCTGTATTGCGCGATTATAATGCAATATTGCAGCCGAGAAGCTCTGTGATTGAAAGCATTGACACCAGAAATTCACAAACATTTTTTACAGATGCCATGGGTGTGGAGTATCTTGGCTTTATTATGTCAAAGTGTCATGAGTTGCGCTTGATGGCAAAAGTGACCGTATGTCGGTCTGAGCTTCCCTCCATTACAAGTAGAAATAAGGAGTTTTGGGAAACTCTGTCGTCAGAGAAGTACCCGATCATTACATTTGACAAAATTGACAAGATTAAGCACCACGGTGAGGAAGGTTACGATTACAGTAGAGCCGACAGAAAATTGCCATTTCACTTAATTCGTGAACTTGAACTGATTGGGGGATTACTGGAAAAGATCAAAGTGGCTCTTGCCAGTGGATCATCGTACAGTAAAGCAATACTGATTGCTGATCATGGTGCTAGTAGATTAGCTGTAATTCACGAAACAGAAAATCTTTTGGAAATGGCCTCGAGTGGTCAACATTCAGGAAGGTGTTGTCCGAAAAGCGATGTGGATGTAAAACCTGATAATGCCACTGACGCAGATGATTTCTGGGCGCTTGCAAACTATGACAGGTTTAAAGGCAGTCGTCGGGCAAACGTTGAGGTTCACGGCGGTGCCACACTTGAAGAAGTAGTTGTTCCGATCATCGAACTTTCATATCTTGACAGAGCAATAGAAGTGAGAATTATGCCCATTGACGCACCAGCGACATTTGCCGGAACTCCTGAAATTTTGGTGAGTTTCCGTAAAAAAGCTGCTATAAAGATTTTTACTACACAGAAACTCATGGATGTGTCTGTCCGGATCGACGGACATTCCTATGATGCGAAGGATATTGGGGACAACTTCTACATTGTAAATGAAATGCCAGAAATTCGACGAGCCAAAACATATGAGGTTGACGTCTTTGCATGCGGAAATATGGTAGCCTCTGCACTCCCACTTCGGGTAAAAAAGGAAAGTGGCAGTGAAAAGAGTATTCTATGAGGAGGGATATAAATGATTGATAAACTAAGAGATTGCTTTGACGAAATGGTCGTCTATAAGGATTTGCGAAAAAGCAACTTCTTTTCGGCTCTTGGCCTTCCCTCCTTCTTGCGCGATTGGCTCTTGAAGAAGTTTGCAGATGAGGAAGGCAATCTTGATCTTGATGCATTAACCGATTTTATTCATACCTATCTTCCTAATAAGGATGAGTGGGTTCGTATTAAGGATAGGATTATAAACGATAACGAGCGCGTACAACTGCTTACAAAAATATCAGTCGATATAAGTATTAAAACCGGTGAAATTACTTTCTCGCTCCCGGATTTTGGCTTAACGAACAAAGAAACCATGATTGATAATTCTACATGGGATCAGTATCGTGGGGAACTGGTTAGCGGGCAAGAAGTATGGGGCGTTGTGGAACTGGGTTATCGTCCGCCAGATGATACGGTAAAGCCTAAATTACCAGGAAAAATTCGTCTAACTAGCTTTACAAACTTCTGCCCGTATACCATTGACCTTGATTATTACAAGGATGTGCGAAGTGAATTCACAATTTCCGAGTGGATTGATGTACTATTAGGCGCAATGGATTATAACGCGGCAGGCTACGAAAACGAAGATCAAAAGCTTGCAATGTTGACTCGCATTTTACCGTTTGTAGAGAAGCGCCTCAACTTGATAGAACTGGCTCCAAAAGGAACCGGCAAATCGTATGTTTTTGGACATGTAAGCAAATATGGATTGCTTACAGACGGTGGCAAAGTGACTCGTGCAAAGATGTTCTACGATACTGCACGAAAAACGCCGGGATTCATCACTGGAAATGATTTTGTTGCCATTGATGAAGTTAAACTCGTCCAGTTCGGCGATGTAAATGAGATGCGTTCCATCATGCAAGGCTATATGGAGTATGGGCAATTTAATATTGGCGGCTATGAAGGAAAGTCTGACGCTGGCGTGGTTTTTCTCGGAAACATTGCGCAGGATAACATGGATGAATATCAGAATATGTTTTCTGAACTTCCGACGCTTTTTCAGGAGAGCGCACTTGTTGATCGCATCCATGGCTTTATTAAAGGTTGGGATATTCCGCGAATGAATGATGATCTCAAAATATCGGGTTGGGCCCTTAACTCTGAATATTTCTGCACCATCCTGCATGAGCTTCGCAACGATGTAAGCTATCGTGCGATCGTTGATCAGATTGTTGATGTTCCAGACAAGGCGGATACTCGAGATACAGAGGCAGTAAAACGTATTACAACTGCATATTTGAAGCTCCTGTTTCCAAATGTCAGAACTGTTCAGGATATTAATCCGAGACAGTTCCAACAGTACTGCCTTCGTCCCGCTGTTCGCATGAGAAAAATCATCAAAAGGCAACTTGGAATTCTAGATGTGGAGTTTAAGGGAAAAGATGTTCCGTCCTTTGCTTTGAGGGAGATTACAAATGAGAGCTGATTGCGTTATTTGTGGAAAAGAAAAATTGAACAAAGACACAATTGGCATCAACAAAAAACTCCTTGGTGAATCTATCGAAAACTTCTATTGCATGGACTGCCTTGCAGAATATCTGGGGTGTACAGTACAAGATCTCTTAGATAAAATAGAAGAATTCAAAGAAGAGGGTTGCAAACTGTTTGTGTGAGGTGAATGGCGTGAGACGTTTTATCTATGCTGATAATGCGGCAACAACACAACTTGACATGGGTGCTTTTGAAGCAATGAAACCATATTTACTAAATGAATATGGAAATGCTTCACAACTATATGCGTTTGCAAGAATGCCCAAAAAAGCACTAACGGAGTCCAGAGAAATAATTGCTGAATGCATTGGAGCAAAGCCAGAAGAAATCTATTTTACCTCTGGAGGAACGGAGAGCGATAACTGGGCCATAAAAGGAAGTGCGTTTTCTGGAATTGAAAGGCGTAAAATTATAACCTCTTCAATAGAGCATCATGCTGTTTTGCGGGCATGTGAGGACATTGAGAAACTTGGTTATCCGGTGACATATCTTCCGACTGATACGCAAGGTCATATACAAGCGCGTGATCTATCTGAGAAAGTTAACACCGATACTCGACTTGTATCAATAATGTTCAGCAATAACGAAATTGGCACAATTCAAAATATAGTGCAGCTTGCCGAGATTGCTCACAAAAAAGGTGCGCTGTTCCATACTGACGCTGTTCAAGCTGTTGGCCATATTCCTATTGATGTTAATGCTCTAGGCGTAGATATGTTGTCTGCTTCAGCACATAAATTTAACGGGCCAAAAGGAATCGGCTTTCTATATATTCGCGAAAACACCGGAATTGTTCCTTACATGAGTGGCGGAAGTCAAGAACGTCACATGAGAGCTGGCACTGAGAATATCGCCTCAATCGTTGGTATGGCACACGCTTTGAAAACAAACATATCATCGCTCAGTGATACTATGGAGCGCCTGAGAGCATTGGAAAAATGTCTTTTGGGGTTGCTGGGGGAAAGTGGTGTGCGTTTCATTCGGAATGGTGGACACAACACTATCCCTGGAAACATGAGCCTGTCCTTTCCGGGATACGACGGAGAAGCAATCCTGCATAGATTGGACTTAATGGGGATTTGCGTTTCAACTGGTTCTGCATGTGACAGCAAAGAAACGCAAATCTCGCATGTACTTCAAGCTATCCATCTTGATAAGGAGTTTGCAAAAGGAACAATCAGAGTGTCTCTGGGAAAGAATAACACGATCCAAGATACAAAGGACATTGCAGATGCGCTGATTAAAATTCTTGTATAACGCTGCTTATAAGGGGGGTGAGAGCAATATGCGCTGTCCGTGGTGCGGAAGTCCGGTTATGATACGCGGGTCATCTTGGGAATGCGGCTGGTGCGGAGACTTTGGAAGTCTGCAAAGAACACCGGCAAAAAAGTCACAGAATACGGCACAGATCACGCTGACGCTTTCCTTCGTTTACCACGTCGATCTACCCGAAACGTGGAACGATCTGAAAAAGGCGCTGGGTCAGCTTGCGCCCAAGAACACCGTGCTTTCTCAGCTTCTCGGAAAAGTGCTGCTGCACAACATTTCCACCGGAATCCAGCGTGCGGGAGCGTTGCCGGATAAGAAGAAGGCAGAGGAACTGCGGTCATTCCTGCATAATACCAATGACCTGAATCTTGGTGAGAGCGCAGAGGAAATCATGCGCGATGCAAAACGCGGCGTTCTGTTCCGCGAAGAAGCTGCCCTTTCCGAAACGGACTGCGGTACGTTCTGGACAGAACTACTCTCGACGCGCCCGGTGGAAGATTACTATAACCACGTCGATCCGGACGGATTGTTCGAACTGTTCTCCGAATTGTCCTCTGCTTATGCCTACTTCGGCGGGAAAAAGGATGAGGAAATGGGCGAGGCGCAGGACTATCAAAATGCGCTGAAAGAAGCCTATAATACCCATTGGCAGAACAAAGTGCTGCTGCATCCGGACGCAGAGCGCGCGAAACGCCTCTTGGCGCAGGGCGAGTTTCCAGATTATGAGGATATTTGCCGCGAGATTTTACTGGTCGAATACCCGGAGGAAGTCCCGCATAAAACCACCGAGGATTTCGATGAATTGTCGTGGGAACGTGTTCTGGATGATGTGTTTGCAGACGACCCGGAAAAAGGGATGGAGATGTGGCGCCGGCTTCTGGACATCGCAGAACCGTCTCTGAAAACCGACGCTAAAACTGCCGAGAAACTGCTTCTGGACTGGGACTGGCTGGAGTCTCCAACGGACGATCAGGCGCTTTTGCTTTTGGCCGCGTTGGATGACGAGCGGTTCGCGTCGCAGCTTTTCGAGAGCGCGTTCCTCGACAGATTGCAGTTCAATGTTCTGGAGATCTGTCTGGATTGTGGGGAGAAAACGCTGGCGCGGCATTGTATGAACCTTGCACTGAAAAATCCCTGTCTGGAGGAGCAGTGGAGGAAACGGTATACACAGGTCCTTGCGGCTGCACCTTCTTCAAAACGCACAAAGCCACCTGCCCGTGCACTTGCAAGACCGCCCGTCAGCACACAGAAAAAGCCGACTGGCGAAAGCTATTATCAGTTCTGCAATGTGCAGTTCAAGGAGGATGGAGCGGCGTATGCCTATCTGACCGGAGGAATTTCGCTGAAAGCGGGCGATTTTGTAGTCGTTCCGATCGGCGATCATCAAGCAGAAAAGCTTGCTCGGGTGACAGAGGTGTTCGTTTGCAGCACACAGAATGCGCCATATCCGCCGGAGAAGGCGAAATTTGTGCTCCGCAAGTCTGAACGGACAGCCTTTCCGGAACGCAAAAAGCCGCAGCATCCTGCTCCAAAGCAAGCAGACGTGTCAGCACCGACTGAATCGAAGCGCGCAGTTTCGCCTGTGCAGTCCGCACCGACCGCAAATCCGCAGAAGTCTGCGCCGACTGTACAATCGGCAATCACACCGCCGATCGTCAGCCAGACGCCGACGGAGCTAGAAATAACCGAAAAGAAATCTACGCTGTCAAAGAAGCCGTTTCCGCTTGGAAAGCTCATCGCGGCAGTTCTGGCAGTAGCCGTGATCGCGGGTATCTCTGTTTCCGTCTCAAACCGCAATAAGCAGAGAGCGGCAGCTTATGACGCAGCCCTTCAAGAGATGTCAAACGGCAATTACACTTCTGCCGAACAGGGCTTCTCTGCGCTTTCCGGGTATCGGGATGCGGCATCGCTGTCCGTCTACTGCAAGTACGCCGATATGTACAAAGACAGGACGGACTACGCAGGCGGGCAGGATGAATTGGCGAACATCACACTGCAATATGACACGGGCTGGCAGCAGAATATTGACGCGCTGGAAACCCGCGTTAAAAGCTACAAGGCGGAGAAAGACGCCGCCGAGGAAGCCGAGCGTCAACGCATCGCTGCGGAGAATGCCGCGAAGCGGGAGCAAAGTCTGAAAGATCAGTATTCCGGAAAACTGCCCGTGGATGGCATGCCCGTGAGCTGCTTGAAGTACACGTCAATCGGATCGCCTACTAAAACCGAAAAATGTCAGTTCTATGACAGCATGGATGTCCATAGGCGGTACAAAATCCTGCATTGGTACAACAGTGAGGGACAGACCGTAGCATACTGTCATTCTCATCAGCCAAAGGGTGAGTATACAGAAGTCATTTATGCCTTCACTTATTATGAGACGCCCATCGGTCGTCCCAACTCTGCCCCTGCTTGGACGCCGCCGAGTACATCGGGCGGTAGCAATTCCGGAAGCGTCCGGGATGACTACGATAATCCGGAAGACCTCTGGGAAGATAACCAAGATTGGTATGAGGACGAGGATGAAGCTTGGGATGAGTGGGAGAATGGTTGACATTATCCTCTGACTTTGCAACATACAGAATCTTCAAATGTAGATAGACGATCCTCGTTCATAGAAAATGCAAGGGACATTCTCAGAAGTATAGAGAATGTCCCTTGTATACACATCAAGCCCTTTTGCAAAGATATAAATTTCTGAAGGAAAGTCGATGAAATATAATCCGGTTGCGCATTGACAAGGCTTGTCAACCTGAACTAGAGTATAAACAGGATATGCGCATATCTGCTTGGAGGGATACCATGAAAACAGCTTTGGCGGTGATTCGGACACGCTGTAACTACTCACAAACGACACTGGCTTCGGTGCTGGGTCTTTCGCGCCAGGTCGTCAGTGCGTGGGAAAACGGAAATAAGAAGATCCCCGAGGGACGGCTTGCCGAACTTGCTTTGCTGTTTGGTGTCCCGGTAACGCTTTTAACGACGAAGGAACTTGACGTTGTTGAACGCTGGTGTGACAGGCCGGTGTTTCCCACGCAAAAGCAGGGACGGCAGGTGTTTTCGTTTGAACCAGTTGGAGAGAATCGGAACGTAATCCTGAACGAGCCGTCAGCCCCGATGCCGGCCGTGCAAAGCAGGGATCTGATGCAGCGCAGAAACTATACCATGCGGCAGCTTGCAGCATGTACGCAGATTCGCGCAGAGCAGCAGACGAAAGATCTGAGCATCGCAGAACCCTGTATTGCAATTTTAGAGCAGATACGGCAGCTCTTTGATACGGCCTTGAACGCAGAACCGCGTGTTCAGGAACAGATTCTGCAGTTCGTGCTGGAGCAAATTTTACTGCTGTGCCAGGTGCTTTCCCCGGATACACAGGACGCTGCGAACCTTACGGATTGGCAAAAACAGCAGCTTCAGATGCTCCGAACCCATTGGACCGCTATGAACCGTGAACGCAGAAAGCGAGAACAAAAACATGCGATCACAGAAACAAAGGATATCAAAGAATGCAGTCTGACGGAACGGCTCAACACACTCTACCATCACGCAATGACGCAGGGAATGGATCGTCGGGATCTGCAGTTCTATCTTGAACGGATTTGGGAGGAGGAATATGAAAGAGCAGATGAGAATTGAATTACATAATGAAACAGAATATACAGAGCGTATTTCATTTCAGAATATTTGGACACACGCAAATAGGCTGAAGTATGCCGGTTGCCGCGTGGCTGCAATCACAGACCGAAATTCGGTGGATGGCATTCACATGGCAGAGTACGAGTTTATGCGGAGAGGAATCCAGCCGATTTACGGCGTAACGCTCAACTGCATCGATGTTGATGACCGCTATGATGTGGTATTGCTCGCGGCAAATCTGACAGGCCGAGACAATATTTTTCGCTTGATCGAACTGCTGGAGAGCAACCGGTTTTCGTTCGGGCGTGCCGTTACCAGAGAGCAGTTGGATACTCATCGCAAGGGAATCCTTCTGGGGGCGGCTGCAAAGAACGGTCAGATCGTTCGTGCCATTCTGCATCGGCGGGATCAAAGGTATCTGGAGACGATCACGCAAGACTACGACTATCTGGAATTTACCAGTGAACCTTACGATATTGCAGCGACGGTGGTTCAGCTTGCCGCGCAGGGAAATCTGCCGCTGTGTGCCGTCCAGTATGCCGTGCTGAACGAGCCAAGTGTGCCGCTGGAGAAATACGCCTACCTGACACTCTGCCGTTATTACTGGCAGGAGGCAGATGCACAGTATTTCAAAACGACAGAGGAGCTGCGCGAGGAAATGGACGCTCTGTATGTTCTGCCCGTGGAAAAGTTGGTCGGTCAAAAGGTCTTGTACGATGATCCGCAAAGAGTATTTTCACGAGTGGAGCCGATGCCGACGTTAGAAGAAATCCTGTGCACAAACGCCGCCTCTTTTCATGCAGCGCGTATGCAGGAACTGAACATTCGCGTCAATTGTGCGATACAGGAGAAATACGGCACGCATTGCCCGGCGCAGGTTTCAGAACGAGTTCAAAGGGAGCTGGCAGAAATCGATGTACAAAAACAGGCGCATGTGATGTTGATTCTTGCAGATATGGCAAAGCAGAGCGGCAACTCGCAGGAACATATACTGGTTGCCGGAGAATATGCGAATTCTGAAATCCTCTATCTGCTTGGTGTCACAGAGTTCGACCCATTGCCGCGCCATATTTATTGCAGGGCTTGCGGGTGTTGGCTGGAAACACAAGCCGAGATCGGCGAGAGCGTTGCTTGCCCGCGCTGCGGACAGATGGCTGTTGTATCCGGGCTGAATGTACCGGGGGAACCGATACACGCATTATTAAAAGACGGCGCACACTTTGAGATTCGCGCTTCTGCTGAACGCATTTCACACTGGAAGCAGGAGCTTGAGGAAGCAAACTGTATTGTATTGCAGGCACAGATGGGAGATCAGAAGCCACAGGAAGCCAATATGGATGCGCTATATAATATAGCAGCAGAACTCGGGGCCGGGGAATGGCGTAAAGAGCGTGAGTTTACATATCGGTTAACTTCTCATCTGCCGCGAAATCGGGACAGCGGCACATCACAGCGATGGCTGTTGCCGAATACGAGCACATCGGACTTTATAAAACACCTGCCAGCGCGAAAGATTGCGAAGAACATTTACCAGCTCGAAATGCAGCCGAGCTATGCGGTTGAATGTGCGAGTGTTTATCCGATTCCGAGCAAAACATTGTCATTCCTTGCGGCCTGCGAAAAGGCTGCCGGTACTTCAGCAAGTGAGATCTCGCTCAGTGCGCAAGAAGTTCTTGCGTATATCAGAGCGGTTGTGCTGCGTGAAAAAGAACCGACGGACGCTGCTGCGTATGCGCTTTGGGTATGTGGTTTCAGTTCGGAGGAACCGTATGAAGAAAATGACCTGTACCCATCGGTTCAGGCAGTTGCGCAAAAAATGCCGCTAAAGAGTTTCGCGGATCTGACGAGAGTCTTTTCGATGCAGCATGGAACGGGAACATGGATAAACAATGCAGAAAGTCTTTTGTTCACCGGAGCAGTGACGACGGAACAGGTTATTGCTTGCAGAGAAGATGTGCTGGAATATCTTCTGGCTCACGGCGTCGAGAGAGAACAAGCTTATGAAATGATGGAAGATGTTCGCAAGGGACGAGCAGATGCGCTTTGGAACCCAAGTAATTCTTCTCCGAAAGCCAAGCGGCAGCAACAGATTCTACAGGATTGTGGGGCAGAGGTTTGGTTCATAGAGAGCTGCAGAAAGATAAAATATCTGTTTCCACGCGCCCACGCAGCGGCCTTTTCTGCAAGTTTGATTAGAATTATGTGGTATTGCATTCATGAACCGGAGCGTGCTGCGCAAATCATGAAAGAACAGTAATTCGGTGGGCTAAAGGGAAGATGTTACTCGCGGTTGTACAAGGAATGATAACGCTTACAGAGGAATGCAAAAAGGCGGAGCGTAAGTTCCATAAACGACTGACTTGCCTTTATGTAGCTGTAAATGAAGCCAAACCGGCTTCTTCATTACAAACAAGTTTCTGAAAAAGGAGAGATGGATCATGGCTAAAACAAATCCCCTGACTTTCGATGATATTGAATTTATCATGCAGATGCTAGAAAAGCAGAAGGCAAGCACTACAGATCCGGCAGAGCGACAGCGAATTGAAGGAATCGAGGAAAAGATAAGAAATATTGCATTTTAAGCAGTTAGATCAAGAACTTCTTGATAATGCACACCATTGGTGAGCAACTTAAAAATATGGAGCGGAAACACGGCGCAGGTTCTGCTCCGCTATAGACAAAGAATACGCGGCCGACCGCTTGTCGACCGCGTAGTTTTATATTTTCGAGTCGCGGAGCCACTGCTGGAACTCCTCCAGCGAGATGATCTCGCGGTCGCATTTTTTCTTTTCTTCTCTGGCTTTCTCGCTCCACGCATAGAACTGCTCGTCGGTGATGCGGCCTGCTTTGATCCACGCGAAGCGCTTTTTGTACTCCTTGCGGTATGCCTTGAAAATGGGATCGTCGGTCTGCTTTTTTGTCCACTGACGGAATGCGCCGATCTCGCGGCAGCGCTGCTCACCGTACTTTACCGGGCGCTCACAGTACTCCGCGCTTACGCGCCCGGTCTGCGGGAACCAGCGGCCGCAGTTCTTGCAGCGGCGCACGGTCACGCCGCGCTCGACGCAGCTTCGCAGCGAATAATCGATCATGTCCCGCACGGCAGAGGAATACAAAACAGGCGCGCAGCGGCCCGGTTCGACCGGTTCAAAGCTCAGCGGGATCGGCTCAAATCGGAACAGCTCCGGATTTCTCGGCTGGTCGTGATGGTAGTTTTTCGCCGCCTGTTTCTGCGGTTCACGCCCGGCGGAATCCACGTCCAGCACGCATTCCAAAAACTTCTCAACCTGCTTCCTTGTCGCTGAAAACTGCTTTACAAACTCTTTTAGATCCAAAGTAATTGCCTGAAGCGGCGCTTTGCCCAAGTCCCTTCGGGAACTGCAGCTGTAGCAGCGCGTATATAAAAGGCGAAGGTAAATGTGCTTCTCTGCCAGCATAC
>OFMX01000855.1_pt1 | contig 27042 bp, 23 predicted proteins | sample 1541901 | NCBI WGS metagenome assembly OFMX01 (sample SAMN04209222, study PRJEB22552) | human gut metagenome | biome: gut; material: feces | host: Homo sapiens | place: USA: Oklahoma | reverse complement strand
AAGTAGGTCTCGTCGAGCTCGCAGCCGCAGCCCCGCCCGGTCTTGAACGAGGGCGAGTAGGCCGAGAGACACTCGATGAGCCTGTGGCGCATGGTGTAGGCGGTCTTGAGGCAGACATGGCAGCGCCCCGCGCATTCGCGCAGGGGCAGCATGAGAACGAAGCACTCGGCATTGGCCATCCAGGTCTCCTTCGGGAGCCTGCTCGTCCCCAGGATGTGCCCGCTGCCCATGCCGAAGGTCCTGCCGCAATCCTGGCAGAGGTAACGCTGCTCGCCGTTCTTTGATTTGCCCTTCTTCACGACCGCGGCGGACCCGCAGCGCGGGGAGCGCTCGGCCTCGTAGGCGGAGCCGGCGGCGTTCGGTCCTGCTGAGGCTCGCGATGTCCCTCTTGAAGGTGATTACCAGGTCCTCGGCGTTCATGCTGCCCCGCGGTCTACGAGGCTAACGATATGGCGCCGTGATGACATATGTATGTCAATCTTGGTCTAACAGAGCCTAACGAAAGTGCATGTCAGGAGTTTCCCTTAGGCATTTTGCGGCTATAGGGACAAGGTCGAACATCGTGTGAACGACATCGCCCGTGTTTGCAACGGTAGCCGTGAACTTGCCGTTTCCAAAATCCATCAGATGGTAGAGGTTGATCGTCAGATCATGCTGTGCGGCAATTCTTAGAATCCAGTAAGCGCAATTGTCGCTACAGGTTGTGGCGTTGTATATGTTCTGAGGCATGAAGTACATGAGCAGCAGCGTCTTAGTTCCGCCCGATAGCCTTTCCGGTGGGATAATGCCTAGGATCTTGGTGTTTATTGCGCCGGGTCCAACCACGCTGCCCTTATCAATGGATTTAATAATTCTCTGCGCAAAAGCATCTTGAAACCATTCGGGCGAATAGACGTTATCGAAGTAAACCGACGTGTTGTTGATAACGTTTTCCATATCACCATAGTGAATTGTTAGCACGATGGCCCCTTCGACTTACTGGTTTAGCATTTGGTGGGATTGATTGTATCGCAGTGTATGAGACGGACGATATTTGCTGGTAACGCATGTGATTGATAACTATTGATAAACAAGTCTTGTATTCAGTGGCTGTTTTGTTTGTCCGTGCTTGAACCCAAATTGCTTTGAAGGTCTATATTTTAGAAAATAGTCCACGAGCTAAGCTCCGTGTAGCGGCACGTAAAAGCTGTACTGTGCTTGGACAGGTTAAAGTCCAAGAGATTAGATATTCGAGAGGATATCGAGCCCGCACCGGGGAGATAAGGTGAGTCCGCGCCGAGGACTATAATTCCGGCGACAACTAGGTTTCCGTGAGGATGCCGCGGCTGACAGCCAGCAGAAAATCGCCTCTTTGATTATCAGCCGGGGTTATCTCGGCTTTTTTGATTGGGGCGGTTGTTATATTGCTGAATCTTTAAGGGATGAAGACTGTCTTTCAAAGGCTCGCGATGTGCATCTGGTCACTCATATCTTTTCGAGACAGAACGATAAGAGGCTATATGATTCTCTCTTGTTTAAAGATGGTGAGTTCGATGATTCCCAGATTCCAAGAACTATTAGGTCTCTCCTAGATCCCTCTCTTCTTGCTCATTAGAAGATTCAAAGACGCGCGCGAGCGTTGCTTACTGGTGTTTGATTCATGAAGACGACGCTCTACTTTTCTTGAATGCGTAAGCCAGGTTACTCTGTCGATGAAGCCCCAGACGCCTCTGATGTAAGCGAAACATTGGGGCTTTTTGCTGTATTTCGCGGCTGCGTACACGCTTTCGTCGTCCGTCACGTGCTTAAACGAATTGCGTGCTTCAGTGGATTTTCGTGTTACTGGCACTTGCGCTGTTTGGGGCGCCGCTAATTGCTTCAAAAACTAGAGCTAGCACTGTGTCCATGGAAGGACGAAAAAACAAAAGTTTGCTGAGAACGTAACCTGCTTTTTATAAGAGCAGGTTTCTGTCTGCCTTTATAACAATTCCCGCGCTTCGAATAACTGGACTTCCGATGCAGAGGAGATTGTAAGATAATCTTCTCTTAGTGACATTATTTGTGACGGGGGATTCAATATGAAAAAGGCATTGCGTGCCTCAACAGCTTTTTCTCTTGCTGGTCTTTTGACCATTTCATCCTTGATGGGTCCTGTGGCTGCTGCCTACGCTGCGAGCAACGTCCCGTCTGCGGACGCTGCCGTGGACGCTGCTACTGCAGACGATGATGGCGAGGCCTCGCGTGATGCGGGTTCTGTTGATGTCGACGCTGCTGATGATTCATCGCCGGCAACGAACGTTGACGAATCGGCTGATGAGGATTTTGGCGTTGATGTATCTGAGAACCATCAGCAGGCTGAACCGGTCGATTCTTCTTTCCAGTATGTATATCTTGCCTACCCGAGCCTTTCCAGCGGGACTGATCAGGTCGTTGCCTTTGCTACTCCCGATGACGGCGATAGCCTTGCCTCCGCAACTCTCAACTATGTAAGTGCCAATGGGGTTCAGGGGACTATTGAAGCATCTGCAACGGCTGATAATTCTGCTGCTTTTATTTTTGGTTCGCAGTTGGAATCTAATACATATTTCCTCACATCGATAACCTATGCTTTGCAGGGCGATGGCTCTGAGCATGAGGTGGATCTTTCTGACAGGGATTATTCGTTTACGGTCATTAATGGCTCCGTGAGCTCCGAGGGCACTTCTGTTTACTATGCGGACGGCGATGGCAATGCCGTTGAAGCCCAGTCGATTCAGCAGGCATTGGGATGCGCCGATTCGACCGATGGCATTTCCACCTATGCTGAGCGCTCCGCGCGTAATGTGGGGGTTATTGCACTTGACGCGGGGCATGGCGGGGTGGATTCTGGCGCTCAGGGTAATGGCAAGAGTGAAGCCGACCTTACCTGGAAGATCATGACAGCCTGCAAAAATAAACTTGAAGCTTACGGCTTTAAGATCGTTCTTGCGCGCGAGCAGTCTGGCTACTATCCCAGCAATGATTATCTTTACCGCGTACAGCGCTGCATTGATCAGGGCGCGCAGGCCTTTGTTAGCTTTCACATCAACTCTGGGTCTTCTGGGGCTCACGGCGCAGAAGTTTATGCTCCTACCGCAAATGGCACCGACTACACGCAGGTCTCTGTTGAGCTTGCCAACAAGGTCATGAACAACCTTGCTGCTATGGGACTAACATACCGCGGCGTATTTCAAATGGAGGTAGGCGACGAGTTCGCCGTTATCCGCTGCGCTCGCGAGCAGGGAATTCCAGGTATTCTTATCGAACATGGCTTTATCTCGAATTACGGTGATGTGGCCAACTATTTCTCGGACGATGGTTGCCGCCGTCTTGGCGAGGCTGACGCTGCCGCAATCATCGCGCAGTTCCCGCATCCCTACTCCGTCAATGGAATTTCCTTCTCGGAAGAACTGGGACATGCGGGGTCAACGGTAAAAATCGGTGTAAATGTTAGCGGCAAGACTGATGGCCTTAGATATAAGTTTGTTTGGCATAGGGCTGGGTCTGATTGGAGTGATTCCAATTGGGGTGTAATCGGTCAAGACTTAACTTCGCCGTCGATTTCTTGGACCCTGCCCCAGGCTGGTGAATATGAGATCTATGCTGATGTCATTGACTCCAATGGATATGTGACTAGCACTTCTAAATACAAAGTTGTTAATTGGTCTCTTGAGTCGCTCGAAGTCTCGGGCGACGCCCGCTGCGGCAAGCCGGTCAAGCTGCAGGCCAAGGTGTCCGGCGACGCCTCCGGCCTCAAGTACAAGTTCGTCTGGGAGAAGGGCGGCTGGGCCAAGTGGGGCGTCGCCCAGCAGCCCTCCGCTTCCTCCTCCTGCGAGTGGACCCCGACCGAGCCGGGCGAGTACACCGTCTACCTCGACGTGATCGACGGCTCCGCCGAGAGGCACCTGACCCGCAAGGTCACGGTGGAGGGTACTCCAATTATGGGAAGTCTGCAGACTTCAGTTGATGCTATGGTGAACTTATATGAATCAACAGGACATACATATCCCTCAGACGAATTTGTTTCAAAGGGAGCACCTACTATTCGTGATTTTTGTTCATTAATTGTCGAAGCCGCTGTTTCTGAAGGGGTTCGTCCGGAAGTTGTTTTTGCTCAGGCTATGCTTGAGACTGGATGGTTGCAATTTGGAGGTTCCGTAAAGCCGAATCAGTGCAATTTCGCCGGACTGGGCGCCGTCAATCAACAATCGGGAGGCGCTAGATTTGACGATGTATATCAGGGCTTGCTTGCCCAAGTCCAGCATCTTAAAGGATATGCTACTGGTGCGGCGTTGAATAACACTTGTGTGGATCCTCGATATGAAGTCCTTCAGTCTAAGGGTTTTCTCGGAGTTGCGCCATATTTGGAAGATTTAAATGGCCGCTGGGCTGTTCCGGGTGACACATATGGTCAGAATATTGCGCGCATTATTTCTTTAATTGGCTAATATCAATATGAATTCTCTAGGTCGACTGCGCTGGTTGTAGTCGACCTTACTTGTATGGTAAATCTTGGCCTTAAATTGTTACTTGCTAGCAATATTATGTTGGAGTGAACTATCGGGGAGGTTCTATATGCATTTCTTTAGAAGTAAGGCTGTCCGTGTCGCTTTTTTCTTCTTTTATTTCTGTTTGGCCGTAACTCCTTGCTTTGGTTTGAGTGAAGCGGGCCTGTCTCCATCACAGATTGAAGATTCAACACGGGCCGATGATTTAAGTGCAACTTCGCCGGTTTCAGAGGACTACTCTGTCGACGGCCTCTCGGCAAAGGCGTCCGATGGAGGGTCTCCTCTTCTGAGCGACCGCTGCTCGCTCGCCCTGACCGCGTCCGGCAACTCGGGCTCGGTCCGCTATAAGTTCGTCTGGGAGCAGGGCGGCTGGTCCAGGTGGGGCACCATCCGCCAGCTCGGGCCCGAGGCCTCCTGCGATTGGGTGCCGGAGGTCGCCGGCGACGTCAACATCTTGGTCGACGCCGTCGATTCGGCCGGCAACGTGAGGACCTGGAGGTTCCCCGTCAGGGTGGAGAGAAATCTATCTAACTTCACTTCAATAGATTTGAAATCTGATTCATCCAATTTGTGCGTAGGGGATACGCTTTCAATTACACCTCGGATTACCATCCGAAAGAATAATCAGATTTCATACAAATATGTTTGGATGCGGAACAACTGGGCTGAATGGGGTGTGATTGACTCCGGCAGAGGTAAATCCTCAATTGACTGGAGAGTCGATAAATCTGGCGCTGTCACCGTTTTTGTTGATGTTATTGATGAGGCCAACGATCAGACGATGACCTCGAAGACTGAATGCTCGATTGGCTCCGAGAAGTGGAATTACGAGTCCTTGAGTTCTTCTGCAACGCTTGTCAGGCCTAATGAAAGCACTGAGATCGATGCCAGATGCTCGGGTGATACTAATTACTTACAGTATAAGTTCGTCTGGAATAAGAATAATTGGGCTGACTGGGGCGTTGCTCAGCAGGGCACAAGTTCACACTTGCAATGGGCTCCAAAAGACGCCGGAGACTATGAATTGATCTGTGACGTTTCGGGGTCAGATGGAGTTGTCCAAACAAAAAGAACAATCATTAGCTGTTGGGATTTCTCGAGGATTACTGCAATTTCGACTGATGGCAATAATTCTTGGGGAGTTCGAGCTGATTTGGGAACGCTTGCAGCTGAAAAATCTGGGCAATTTCAGTTTAAATTTGTTTGGGCCAAGTCCGACTGGAGTAAATGGGGTGTTCTAAAAGAATTTTCCAGTGTGAATGACGCTTACTTCAATCCCTCTGCACTTGGATTGCAAGATGGTTATTACGATCTTTACTGCGATGTCTTGCTTCCTGATGGCACTCTCCAGTCGAAGTCGACTCAGATTTTCTACAGCCCATTTGGTAGCTCAACGGTTTTGGGGGTTAGTCGTATTGGACTCGTCACTTGGCTTACGTCGCATCAATTTGATGGCTATTATTTAGGAACGAGATATTCCGGTGGCTTCTCTTATGATAGTTGCCTTTACCCAAAAGGTGCCCCGAGATGGGATGGCTATACTGGCATGAATTGCACTGGCTTCGTGGCTCATGCTTATGCTGCGGTTGGTGGCGATGTCAATCGTATTGCGCAGAATAATAATCACTCTCCTTGGGCTGGGGGGCCAGGCGGTGGCGGCTATATTAACGCTTGGAGATGGTATGGCTATGCTCGAGATTTGGGATGCAAAATGTATGAGTTCCGTACTGTCCAAGATATGCTAAATAGTGGTTATGCTCAAAAGGGAGATATTATCTTCTTTAAGACTGACGGATCAATCGACTGTCATATTGGGTTCTTCTGGGGAGATAATCCGCATGACAATAAAATGTGGCATCAAATTCTGCCTGGGAATTTAATCGGACCCTGCTTTAACAATGCGAACAAAGGAGAGGTTCGGCAATCGGTTGTTCTGATTAAATAGTGCTTTAATTTCTGAATGGTATTTGAAGCAACTAATTGTGAAACGGTGATTCTGATAAGTAGCGCAAGCAGAAGACTTACTGGCATAATAATTACATATGGTTATATACTGGCTCAGGCTTTAGTCGGCTTTGTATATGTTCCGATGTTGTTGCAAAACATTGGACAAGACGAATATGGACTCTATCAATTGATAGGTTCTATCATGTCTTATATAGTTTCCATTAATGGGATTTTGTCTGCCGGTGTTGGGCGTTTTTATTGCAAGTATATGGCAGAGGGCAAAAATGACTTAATGGAGAATACTCTCGCAATAGCTAGGCGTCTGTACTGGGTCCTATCTGTGTTCGTGATGCTAATAAGTTGCGTTCTCGCCGTGGTTGTTCGGTTTGTATATTCAGCCAGTTTTACAAACTCACAGCTTGATGAGTGTTCCGCAATGCTTGTTGTATTAGGGATCAACACAATTGTTATCATGAACAACACTATTAGCGTTGCGGCGATAACTGCTAATGAAAGGTTCGTTTTTTTGAAGGGCTCGCAATTGGCCGCCCTAATAGCTCAGCCTTTCATTGTGTATGGACTTACGACAATTTTTAAGAATGCATTAGCCGTATGTTTAGTTGTGCTTGTTACAAATGTGTTGTGCGCGGTGAGTCAGCGTTTGTTTGCTAAATATAATCTGCATATTAGTTTCAGATATCATGGCTGGGACATGAAACTGGCTAAAGGATTGCTATTTTTTAGCGGCGCGATTGTATTGGTGACGATTGCTGACCAGATTTTCTGGAAAACCGATCAATTAATTGTCGGCTATTATTTTGGTGCTGCCGCCGTTGCGGTATATTCTGTTGGATCTCAAATCTACACGATTTATATGACAATCGGTACGGCAGCCTCTTCAGTTTTTCTTCCTCGAGTTTCAGAACTGTATTGCCAGAATAAGGATATGTCTGAAATTTCGGATCTCTTCATTAAAGTCGGTCGCATTTCCTTTATCGTCTGCGGATTTGTTCTTAGTTTATTTATTGTTCTGGGAAAAGATTTCATCATTATTTGGGCTGGTAAGGACTATATAGACGCTTTCTATATCGCCTTGATCGTAATGGTTCCATTTACCATTGACTTAATTCAGAACCTGGGACTTACCATAATGCAGGTTGCGAATGTTTACCTGTATAGGGGGTATATGTATCTTGCGATTGCGCTTGTCAACGTGGTCGTGACGATTATACTGCTCAAGCTTATGGGCATAGTGGGCGCAGCAGTTTCAACAGCCATCGCTATGGTTATAGGTAACGGTTTCTGTATGAATTGGTATTATTCTGAAAAGCTTGGGTTGAACATAAAGAAATTTTGGCTTGAAATTGCCAAACTTTCCGTCTTGGTTATTGTCGGTACGGGGGCTTTGCTGCTGCTCTATAACCTAATTAAAAGCCTTTTATCTGGCCTTGTGGTGGTTTTGGTGTCAGCAATAATTTATTTCTTTATCTATTTCTTCTTGGTTTTGATGTTTGGGCTAAACGAATCCGAAAAGACGAACATATCTGCATTTATCAAGCGATAATCTGCGACGCTTATTAAGCAGAATAGCCTAATGTACTTTCATTACTTTTATGACCAACCGGCTTGCCTGACATTTGATTATCGAAGGCTAAGTCGGTTGGTTTTACTACTCGGTGCCAGGAAAAATGAGCGATGACAACAGGGCGATTAGCTCAAGACTTTCAGTATCAATAGTTTTAGCTGTTCACAACAGCGTATTACTATTCGAGATAACAAATAGTGCTTATTCTTTGCCGCAAGGAACAGTAAATAGCTGTCAGGTCTGTAGGTGCTGCAAGGGACATCAGCTTTAATTGAGGGATTAAATAAGGCCTCTGAAATTGAAACAAAGTTACGTTTTTTGGTCTCATTATTGTCACTGAGCTCGTTGATCGATAGGAGATAAAGATACTGTTCCGTTCTTGTTTTCCATGCCAGCCTTTCTGTTTCTTCTCCCCAACGAGCAGCGATTTTCACTAGGCTTGAGGTGACGAAGGTTAAATCTGAAAGCTGTTTTTCCTTATAGCTGTGTGTTGCACTTTGTCCGTTTTGACAATTGTAATAATACAGCGCATCACTTATTTGTAAAACCGATCTGGCTGAATCGACTATGGGTATCATTTGCAGAAAATCTTCTGCAAAATCGATTCTCTTTGTATCGGTATTGCTTAAATCGTCAATCAGACAGTTTCTTTTGATTGCCTTTCCCCAAATTGAATTGAGTTTCCCTCGTGCCAAACATTTTCTGACTTCGGCGAGATCGTCACCTTCATAGATGCCAGACGGAAGGGCGGGATTGATAAACGGATCGTTTGAATAGTCTGGGTTTCTTGTATAGCTGAAACAGATTATGTCTGGATTGCACTTATCGATTTCGCGAGCAAGAATAGATAGGGTATCGAAGCGCAAAGAATCATCTGCATCAACAAAGACCAGGTAATCTCCGGCGCTTATCTCCGCGCCTTTTCGCCTGGCCTCATATACGCCCATATTATTTTGTCTAACGTAATGAGTATTGTTGTGAGATTCACAAAACACTTTGCAGACACTTTCAGTAGCGTCTGCTGATCCATCATTGATGAGAATAATTTCATAGCCGTCATATGTTTGTTGGTAGATGGATGATAGCGTTTCCGGCAAACTGGATGCCGCATTATATGCAGGGATAATAATTGAAAACAGCATTTAGTTCCTTTCCGTATTGGGTACCGTCAAGATTCTTTCGCAAATTGATCGAGGCGGCCTCGGCCCCGCCTTGCTCTAGCCCTCCGCCTTCTTGCTCAGCTCGTCCATCTCCTCCAGCTTCGACATGTCCAGGTACCTCCTCTTGCCCCATTCGTGCTCCACGATGTACTTCAGCCTCGCCGTCACCAGCATCAGGGCCGAGTTGCCGTCCGGGAAGGTCCCTACGACTCTCGTCCTCCGCCTGATCTCGCGGTTGATGCGCTCGATACCGTTATTGGTCCGGATTCTGCGCCAGTGCTCCGGCGGGAAGTCCGTGTAGGCGAGAGTCTCGGAGAAGCCGTCGCGCACCGTCCTCGCGGCCGCGCCGAGCCTCATCCCGTCCAGCTCGTCCGCCACCTCCGCCGCCTTCCTCGAGCACGCCTCGCGCGATTCCTGCGCGTGAATCGCCTTCAGCATGCGCGCCACGGCCTTCCTCCTGGTCACGGGCACCCTTCCCAACACGTTTCGGTAGAAGTGGACCGTGCAGCGCTGGTAGCGTGCCCCGGGGAACACCTCCTCGAGCGCACCGAGCATCCCCGCGCACTTGTCGCCGGTGACGAGCCGCACGCCGGAGAGCCCGCGCCCCCTGAGCCACGAGAAGAACTCGCGCCACGAGTCCGCCGACTCGGTGTAGCCCTCCGCGCAGCCGATGACCTCCCGGTCGCCGGTGGAGTTGACGCCGATGGCCACCAGAACGGCCACGTTCTCGTAGGACCCTCCCCAGCTGCGCTTGAGGTAGATGCCGTCGACGAAAACGTAAGGGTAATCGCCCTCGAGCGGCCTCTGGCGCCAGGCCTCGATGGACGCGAACGCCTTCTCGTTGAGGTTGGAGACGGTGCCGGAGGACACGGGCGCTCCCCAGAGGAGTTCGGAGACGTCCTCGATTCTCCTGGTCGAGACGCCCGCGAGGTACATCTCGACGATGGCCTCCTCGACCGAAGTCTCGCGCCTGCGGTAGCGCTCGATAACGGCCGTCTGGAAGGTCGCGCCGCGCAGCTTCGGCACGTTGAGCTCGACCTCTCCTGCCCCGGTGACGAGCTTTCTCGCGTAGTGGCCGCTGCGGTATGCCTCCCGGCCTACCGTCCTCTCGTAGCGCCCGGCCCCTACGAGCTCGGACGCCTCCTCGTCGAGCAGCGCGTTGAGCGTCTCCTCGACGGTCTTCCTCACCAGATTCTTTATGTCCTTGCGCAGCGACTCCTCGTCGACTGTTACGATGTTCGCAGACACGGCCCGTGCCCCTTTCGTCGTTGATTTGTTGTTTAGCCGCTAGAAATCATATGACGGGGCGCGGGCCGTGTTCCGCTATGCGGTTGTCAATTTGCGAAAGAAATTATGCGTCACCCCGTATTGGAAGAACAAGATGGTTAGTTAGAAAGCCCGTTTACAATGTCCCTGTATAAAATAAATTGACGCTTGGCAATGGCCTTCCATTGAAAGTGTTCAATTGCATACTTTCTAGCTGCATTTGCAAGTTTACAACGAAGTTCATCGTCATTGAACAGGGTGAGAATTGCGTTAGAAATGGCTTCGAGATCAGATTCTACACCGATTCCAATTCCTTTATTGTTCGCTGTTTCTTTCCATGTGGTTCCCTCGGTAACAATAATTGGGAGGCCATATGCTAGCGCTTCCAAAACAGACGTCGGGAAACCTTCAGTGCGTGAAAGTTGGATATAAAACTGCGATTTGAGAAAAGCGTCCGCTTTAGATTGACCATTAACTGGACCATTTAATAAAACAATATCGGATACTTGATTGTCGGCAATAAGTAGTTCCAGTTTGGCCATAGACCCATCTTCGTCTGGACCGTAGATGTAGATTTTAGCTCCGAGCCCTCTTAGCTCATCAGCAATTAGCGGCAGACTTTTGATCAGTAGATCAAGACCTTTGACCTCTATATCTAGGCGGCCAATAAAAAGCGCGATGCGGCTGTCTAAGTTTGAGGCTTTGGCTTTTGGGATGCTAACACCATTTGGAATAATGCTTGCTTTCCTATGTTTAAAGCCGTTTGAACTCATCGCCTCTTTTTCCGATAGAAAATGGATACAATCAGCATTGCGAATAAAGGCGTTATAGAAGAAAACGTTAAGCAATTGTTTAGCTAAATGATGCTGTTCTTGCGCCACATATGTTAGAGACCCATGTGGTGTGATGATGTATGGGATCGCACGTCTTCTGAGCCAATGGCTTAGTTTAATGTGATCCGGCCTATATATCTCATGAAATATTACGAGTGACGGATTGCAAAACGGTTCAGGAAGATTTTCTATGCATGACTGAAAGAAGACGGGATATTTCGCATCTTTAGGTCTGTAGTTTGTAAGATTTAATAGAGCTATATTCATTTCCTTTATTTCTGACTGCTCATTTAGGTATTGAGGCACCACTGTAGACACGCCAGAAGCGAAATCACTTGTAATATATGCCACATGAAGGACTATTAAACTATCGGTAGTTTTCATTAGCGTTTGCTCCCGCAGCGGTGTTGGAGGTTTTAGTTGACAGATTCACAGTTGGTTTCAGTGCTCATGCCTTGTTATAGGGAGAGCGCCAAAGATTTTACTGAGGCACTAGCGTCTATTTTAAAGCAGACCTATCATCGAATCGAGGTGGTTGTTGTTTTTGATAATCCAGATGACAACACACTTTACGATATTGCTCAAAACTATAGCTCTCATGACAGCAGGATTTGCCTCGTGAGAAATGAACGCAATCTTGGTCTTGCTGCATCTTTGGAAAGGGCGTTCAAGGTCTCACGCGGTCAGTATATCTGCCGAATGGACTCAGATGACATTTCTGAGGCGCAGCGCATTGAACGGCAGTTGTCGTATCTTGAAGAACATGAGCTTGACCTAGTGGGTTCTTATTTGAACGCCATTGACGAAGACGGTAGTCAATTATATCTCGTTGATTCAATTCCAAGTTCGAGTGAAGGCGTTAGGCGTTCTCTTATGATTAGAAATTGCGTACCTCATCCGAGTTGGTTTGGAAGAAGGTCTGTATTTGAAATGGGGTATCGGTCTGTTCCGCTAGCAGAAGATTATGACTTACTGTTGCGTGCCGAGCTGGAAGGGTTCACTATTGGAAATGTTCCAGAGGCGCTCATTCGATACAGAATGACTGTTAATAGCATTTCGCGTAGCAATTTGTATAAACAGTTCGTTGTTTCTCAGTGTTTACGTTCAGCTTTCAAAGAGGGTCGATCACTGGATGTCGATAAGATTGATACAATCGTCGCCGAGCGGTTCGATCAGCGACGAGCTGAGAACTATCTAAAGGCAAATGCATTATTTAATAATGGGTTGAGAAATATTCATTCTGGTAATCGAGCAAAAGGTATTTCCCAATTGCTTCAAATCCCATTTTGCTCTAAGTCGTATTTAATGAATGTCATTAATATGGCGCGTGTGGTTGCAATTAAAACTTTTGAGAAAACCTCGTAGTTGTGCACCTACGCTTAGAGAGACATGGCGTAACCATGCCGTTCGACACTCGGAAGATTGCTAGCTTTGAAATCTAGGGCGAGGTTTGTTGTGGGGTTCTCGATGCCGTGTGCACCATTCGTGGTTGATTTCCGATCTCAGTCGAACACACTGCGCAGATAGTCCGTACCTGCGGCTAACCGAACGCCCCCGCGGCCCCCATGGACCCCGGGGGTGCCGTTTCCCCAGTTGAAGGAACGGTGGATATGTGTTCGATAGGTCCGGTGGCCATTCTCCGCCCTCAGTTTGGCACCTCTTTCCAGACTCAGCCGGACGGTCGGTCCGCCTATTCCGTTTTGCCTTCAGGCTAGGCCAGCGGGGCGTCGCGCCTCTCTGCGCGCGCCCTCTCGATGAGGCTCGGCGTCAGGTCGAGTCTTCCGATGGGCACGTCCTCCAGGCCGTAGGCGTCTAGCAGCGCCTCCGCATCGCCGCCGAGCATCGCCCTGGAGGCGCGCGGGCGTCCAGCTCCAGCATCTTCTGGACCGTGTCCCTTTCGTGACTGGTGAGCCTGCCGTAGACACTCGGGGCCGCCTTCTCGGAACCCTTTTTTCTTTCCGGACATGCCGTCCTTCGAGTTCCTGGGGCCAACCGGTTCGGCTCTCAGGGTAACGGGTTCCCACATTCATCCGTACATGTGCGGATGAATGTGGGAAGTGTTCGGATTAAGTTGATAATCAAGGGTGCACCATTCGTTGTGTCTATTTAACCATTTGTATATCTCTCGCTATAATAATGAGAAAAACTAGAGATCGGTTTATGTGTATATGACACCCAAAACTCTTATCGCTATTCCTGCTTATAATGAGGAGGAATGCATAGAAAAGACGATATGCGAGCTCAGGCAAATTGCACCTGAGTTTGATTTTGTTGTTATCAATGATGGGTCTCGAGATCGAACGCTAGCTATCTGCAAGGATCTTGGTTGTGACATCATTGATATGCCCATTAACTGTGGTTTGACCGTTGGGTTTCAGACGGCTGCGCGTTATGCGGTTGATCATGGATATGACTATATGGTTCAGTTTGATGCTGACGGCCAGCATTGTCCGGAATATATAAAGGTCCTTGTTGATAGGGCTCAATCTGATGGATCAGATATTGTCATTGGCTCTAGGTTTGTAAGCGTGCGCAAAGACAAGACGCTTCGCATGATCGGCTCGCGTATGATTACGGTGCTAATAAAGATTCTGACAGGCAAGAGGATCAGTGACCCCACGTCTGGATTTAGGCTATTTGGGCGGGATATTCTTAAGAAATACTATTACGACAATACCTTAAATCCGGAACCAGAATCTCTCGCTCTCTTTTTGAAGCAAGGGTATTCCATTTCAGAGGTACAGGTTAAGATGCGCGAGCGTCAAGGTGGCGAGAGCTATCTTAACCCTGTTAGGTCTATGCAGTATATGGTTCGTGTTTTCGTTACGCTCCTTGTCGTTCAGTGGTTTAGGTGATCCATTTGCCGGTCTCTCTTCGTATTTTGCTTCTTGTTTGCGCTGTTTTGGTATTCGTGTTCGTATTGCGCAAATTAAAAAAATCCCAAATGCAAGTTTTGGATTCTCTGTTTTGGCTGCTATTCAGCGTCAGTTTTGTAATTTTGGGCGTTTTTCCACAAGTTGCAATGTGGCTTTCAAGTCTATTTGGTTTCATGTCGGCTTCTAACTTCGTGTTCCTTTACGTTATTGCCGTTCTTGTGGTCCGTGATTTCTGTAATTCTCTTCGCCTCTCTCGACAGGAAGAGCGTTTAAACTCACTTGTTCAGGCTGTTGCGTTAAGTAGGGAGAAGGAAAAGTAGGCTATGCGTTTCGCTTTAGCGTATAAATCATCTCGATGTGAATGTTCCTACTTATATTACTTTCAACAGTTGTGAACAGTGCTTGGTGCCCATACTTGTCATCCAGACGACTGGGAACGATTCTTCTAGGGCCCTTGCAGCTTGATTTGGATAAAGGTGAATTAGCTCCGTGTTGTCTCGATGCGTAAACCAAAAGCAAATAATGAAAGCCGTCTTCGTTGCTCTTCTCTTTATTGTCGAGCTTCTGTGCATGAAGCACTTTTATGTGAACCACTCTGTCTCACAGCTGTTTGTTTTAGCGCTCTATTGCGTCGTTGTAGATGTTGCCATTTGGCAATCATATTGTGTCTTCCTTTCCTCAGATGATGAAAAAAAGCGTGACAACTGTTCTGGTCGCTGCGCTCAATTATTAGTCCTGTTGCTTGCGGCATTTGCTGTGGCGGTCATCTGGGAGGGCTGTACCGTTCTTGGCTCGCCGGCTTCTCATTTCTCGAATATTGCTGACTGGAATAAAAAGCGGCTCATATTCTTTTTTCTGATTTCCTATTGCGCAATACTCTATTTATTCCAAAGTGGCTTTTCTCTGAAAGCGTTGTTCCATTCTGCTTCGGCGAGGGTCAAGGCTACCGACTACGTTTCCCTGCTGATTATCGCATTCTTTATTGTTTTTGGCTGCTCTACGATTGCATTCGTGAATGGGTTCATTAATGCTGTTGTTTATTTCCTGCTGGTAATCATAACTTCGGTTTTCACGGCTTGCTCGGGCATTCGAAAGAGAAACTCTGCCCTTCCTGTTGCTTTCTTTATCGCTGCATTCTCAATTGGTGTTTTCCTTGTGGTGAGCACTCCGATAACGACGGGTATTTCATGGGATGATCAAATTCACTATTCCAATGCCCTTTCGACATCTTATTTATTTGAAACTCAAAAAACTGATACGGATATTAAATTTACTGACGAAGCGGTCCGTCGTGCACAGGGCTATGAAGAGCCCTCTCTTTCCCATTTTGATCGAGCGGAAATTATTGAGCATGCTAGGCAGTTGAATGGCTCCTATAGATCTGATATCGCTTCTGGTCATGTGCAAGTTAACAAGCATGAAGAATTCGTTTATACGCTTAGCAGCATTGGGTATATTCCATCGGCAATTGGCCTTTGGCTCGCTCGCCTTCTGCATTTCGATTTTTCTTCTATGATTCAATTCGCTCGGATTTGCAATTTATTTAGTTACTGTCTTGCAATTGCCATTGCAATTAAGGTCACGCCCTCAAAAAAGGGACTATTTGCTTTTGTGGGAATGCTGCCAACTTCGATCTTTCTTGCGTCATGTTTCTCATATGATGCATGGCTCATTTCGTTTATCATTCTCGGTTTTGCTTATTTTTTGAGGTATGCATGGGGTGATTTAAATGAATTTACAGTTCGCAATATAGCACTCGCATTTTTATTTACCTTTTTAGGACTCGCAGTCAAAGCTGTGTATTTTCCGATAATCGGTCTTTTCTTTATGGTTCCGCGTAATCGTTTTGCGGGCTCGAAGCAACGAGTTCATTACTATGCCGCCGTGTTTGTTTTGGGCTTGATTGCTTTTGCCTCATTTGCGCTTCCGTTCTTGTTTTCAACGGCCAGCGGATCTAACGTTGGCGATATGCGAGGCGGCTCCGATGTTAACTCTGGTCAGCAAATCGCTTTCATTCTCGCCGATCCATTGCGCTACGCGGAAATACTCGCCAATTATTTTTCAACTTATTATTTAAATCCGATAACCTCTTCTGGATATGCATTGAACTTTGCATACCTTGGATCGCTTGCTGCTCAGATTTCTGTAAATGCAATCCGTGGGTTGGTTCAGGTGCTTCCAGCTGTTTGCCTATTGTTGTTTGGGCTTTTTTCGGCCGATTCGATTAGCGTTAATCATATTGGTCTCGCACAATTTCTTTGGGCCTCATTTGTGTTTTTGTTTACGGTGATTTTGGTGGCAACTGCACTTTATGTGTCTTTTACTCCCGTTGGATTGGGGACAGTTAATGGTTGCCAGAGTCGTTACCTTTTGCCACTTCTGGTTCCGTGCCTATCGTTTATCCTTAACCAAAGTCGCTTGGTCTTTGGGGACAGCAAACGATTCATATTGATATGCCTCGTATTCCCGTTTACTTTGGCTACGATTTGCGAGTTTGTTTTAGTTGTTGGAAAGTGTTGCTGATATGGGCATAGTTTTTAATACCGAATTTAACAATAAGCTAAATTGCCGTGGCGACGGCAAGCTATATCTACTGTATGAAGCCGCATCCGTTTTTCCTGATGCTGTTGAGTCGCAATCACCTAATGGGCAAATTCTGCCCGCAAGAATCATTCCTATTTCAGAGACTGAATTTGTTGCTGTTCTTGCCGATTTTGGTGTCGACCAATCGCTGTCTTTCTTTAGCGGAGATAATGTAATTTACCAGCGCCGCATCAATCCTGGCAAGTTTTCGATTGAGTCGAAAGTTAACGGCTTGCTGCGCGCGGAGCATTGTGGACAATTTCGCAATATTGACCGTTCTGGCGTGCATGCGCTCGCTTCTATCCAAATTGAGAGCTTTATTCCCTGCGTTGATGGCGTAATCGTTAGAGGTGTTCTTTCGGGTACTGATTACCTTGAGGGTGATCGTATTGTCGCTTTTAATGAAGAAGCCTGCGTTGTTGGGGAATCTTTGTTATTTAATAACTTAATAGCCGATGCGAATCCTGGTCTAATAAATTTCTCTCTTCATATTCCTGAGGTCGGGGATAGCCTGTGCATTTGCATACACAGGGCTTCTGGTCATCTAGATACGTTTATCAATCTAAAGAAAGATATGCTTAAAGAGCTTTTGGATGAGGCCGATCGGAATCATGCGTGTGCATTCGATCAACCCCGTTATTTGTCCTGGTTTTTTGGGCGCAGATTGACTGGATCCGATTCGCGGGCACAAGCACAAATAAGACTTGCATACCAGCCCTTGTTTTCAATCATCGTTCCTCTATATAAGACTCCCTTGAATTTCTTCAGGGATATGGCTGATTCTGTGATTGCTCAGACGTATTCGAATTGGGAACTCATCCTGGTTAACTCTACGCCAGATTACGATGGACTTAGCGACTTGGTTTCCGAGTACGTGACTGCAGACTCTAGAATTACAGCGACTGATCTTGAGGGCAATCTAGGCATCACTGAGAACACCAATGTCGGAATCAAGATGGCCAAGGGAGACTACCTTTGCTTTTTCGATCATGATGATGTTCTCGAACCGAATATCTTGTTTGAGTATGCACACGCTCTAAATCAAAATTCGGATATTAATCTTCTCTACTGTGATGAAGATAAGCTATTGCCTGATGGGTCCTTGGCTCATCCTACTTTTAAGCCGGATTTTAGTCTTGATATGGCTCGAGACAATAATTATATTTGCCACCTTCTTACTATTAAGAGGGCATGTTTAGACAGAATTGACCTTTCTAACAGCGAGTTGGATGGCGCCCAGGACCATGCCATGGTGCTGAAGATTGCCGAACTTGGTGGGACGATCCATCACGTTCCTAAAATCTTGTATCACTGGAGAATAAGCGAGAATTCGACTGCGGGTAATTCCGATAGTAAACCCTATGCAACCCTCGCTGGAATAAAAGCTGTTCAGGAGCACCTTGATAGATGCGGTATCAAGGCGACTGTGGTCAATTCTCATAATCGTGCTTTTCGTTATAGCCCCATTTATGATGTTCCTTCATCTGAGTCCTGTTCATTAATCGTTACCACCCGCGGCAATTCTTCGGTTCTTTCGACTCTTGTATCTTCAATCAATGACACCGATTTTGATGATCTTGAAGTCGTTTTCGTGTGCTCGCAGGAAGCGGAAGCTGCTGTTAAGCAATCGAGCTCTGGACTTCGTTGCCGCTATATCGTTCACGCGCTTGATGACCCCTTTAATATATCTGTGTGGAGAAATGCCGGTGCTCTCGCCGCGCGTGGCGAGCAACTCGTCTTTATTCATGACGATATTCAGGCACTAGACTCCTCGTGGCTAAAGACTCTCGTCGGTTTTTCTCAACGAGAGGATGTTGGCGTCGTTGGAACAATGACGTGCGATCTTGACGGCATTGTGCAGCAGGCAGGCCTGTCTTATGTTGGAGAATCAATCGTCAACCTGTCGCAAGGCATTCATCGCTCTTCTCCTGGCTATATCTATATGCCATTGACCGTAAGGGATGTATCGGCGGTGAGTGGTGTCTGTTTAGCTATTTCACGCGAACATTTTAATCATCTGGGTGGTTTTGATGAGTCGTATCTTCTTGACTATTCGGATGTTGATATTTGCTTCAAGTCTTCTCAAGCTGGGTTAAAAGTGATCTATACACCAGAGGCATGTCTCTACCATATGGCATGTGTTGACAAATCCCTTGATAGTAAATCTCGCTCTCATAAGCATTTTGAGGATAAGGCACGATTATTGCATAACTGGTCCGAGCGTTTCTCTGAGGGAGATCCATGGTTCTCCGTTAACTTTTCTCGAGATCCCAAGCGCGCAGCGTTATATAAGTTCGATCCTTTTGACTACGAAGCGATTTGAGTGCTTTAAATGAAACAAATTGCCTGGATAATATCTCCGCCGGCAAAGGGTTCTGGCGGCTTTCGAACCATCTGCAGCAAGGCTTCCTTTCTAGATTCTCGCGGATATGAGAACTACTTTTACATTATGCCGGGCTGCGAAGCATACAAAAGTGCTCATAGAGTTCAGACCGAAATAAAGGATTGGTTTGGTTATTCGCCTAAAGAAGTTCGTGTGGCTCCGAGTGTGCCCGAGGATTTTTTTGCAGTAATCGCCACCGCTTGGAATACGGCGCACTTTGCATCTATGCAGAAGTGCACCCATAAGTTCTACTTCATTCAGGATTTTGAACCTTGGTTCTATCCGATGGGGGAGATGTATCTAAATGCCGAAGCAAGTTATCGTTATGAACTAAACCCCATAACAATAGGCAGATGGCTTTCTAAAAAAGTTGAACCCTATTATTCGCATGAAGTCCCATATTGTGATTTTGGCGTTAGCGATATATATACTGCGCAGGAACAAAATCTAAGCAGAGAGTATGCCGTCTGTGCTATTTATCAATCCAATAAGGATCGGCGTTTGTCTGGCATGTTGCTTGATGCAATTAAATTGCTTCTCAAGCTAGACGATGCAGTTGTCGTATATTTATACGGCGAAGACGCAATGCCTCCCATTCGTGATCCACGTGTACGCAGCCTCGGCATCTTGACCGCTGATGAATGCGCCTCGCTTTATGCCAAGTGTGTTGCCGGCGTATCGTTGAGCGTGACTAATCCCTCTCGCCTGCCTTTCGAAATGCTTGCATCGAAGCTCTCGGTAATTGAAATAAACCGTGAGAATAATCTACTCGACTTTCCGGAGGGCACCATCCACCTCGCTGAGCCCTCTGCTTGCGGCATTGCTTCTTCTATTCTTGAGGCTCTTTCAGGCTCAAAATGCGATTCGCCTAATCGATTTAGCTGCACGTCGATTGAGCGTGAAAATGAAATGTTCTTCGAGGCCTTTACACGTTATCTGAATGAAGAGCCATCCTTGGTTAGCGGGAAGTCCGCCTTCGGGAATGTGCTAAAAACCGAAGAACTAAGTAAGGTCTTCTTGCTCAGCGATCATCTCGCTGATGCTCGATTGCGATCGTCTGCCATGTCTCAAACGCTCATTCAAGCTTCTTCTGTTGATTTGACTGTGCGTTTTGAGTCGTCTTTGATGCCTGTGGATGTTCGCGCGGCAGTTTGGTGTGCCCTTGATCAGTCTGATATTCGCTGGATTAGTCTTGAATCTAGGGACGGTCTTTTTGCGGGGCATGTTCCGCTGTTTTTAAATGATGATGAAGAGGCCTATCTTCGCATTCATATATACTCTTTTGCGGAAGACGGCAAGAATCCGCTTTGTGTCGCCGAGCTAAGCCAACTAGTCTGTCTTTCGCCTTCTCGCAACGCTCATCCTGTTGTTCGTTCGGTTGAAAGTGGCGCATGCAGCGTGTCTGCCGTTTTTAACCTATCTGATGATTATTGTGAACCGTTTCAGCCTTCTGCTTCGACGGGCGTCGAAGGCGGTCACGGTGCTCTACTCAAACGTTTATTTCGGAGAAACTAATGGCGCGCTTTAACCAATGGACTCAGCTACTTAAAGCCTCTGCGACATCGCGCAGGCACGATGAAAAATCCGATGGTGTTAAGCAAGAACGCTATCTCCTTTTGGATACGGCTATGGGAAGCGAGAACTCTGGTGACCATGTGATCATGGATGCCTGTGGCTGTATCGCGGATCAAATCTTTGGCGGTGCGTTGCCCCATGTGGCAACGCACTATTATTCCAAAGAGCTTGAAATGTATCCTGAATACGTAAAGCTGTTGTGCGGCACCAATATTCTGTATACGCATATGGCTGATCAGCAGCAATGGGCGCTTGCCAAGCGGTTGGGCAATAATAGAAATGTTGTTTTGTTCGGCGTGGGCATGTCTGATATTGGGGTGGACGATGCTATCGACGCCTATACAAAGAAGTTCTATAAAACCTTGCTATCTGATGAATATCTTCATAGTGTTCGAGATGAAATGACTAAGAAGAGGCTTAACTCTATTGGCATAGAGAATGTTCTTAATACCGCATGTCCGACCATGTGGTCGTTAACCCCATCTAGGCAACTCGAGATATCCTCTAAGCGTTCTAAAAACGTTGTTACGTCAATTACCGATTATTGTTTCGATGCGGAACGTGACCGTAAGATGCTGGAATTGCTGTCGTCGGAATACGAAAATGTAACGATTTGGATTCAAGGAAGCCATGATGTTGATTGGTGTCTTGATCAAATAGTCGATCTGAAGCAATTTAATGTCATAGGCCCCAATATCGAAGAGCTTAATCGTGTAATTGAAACCGAGGAGTTTGATTATGTGGGGACGCGTCTCCATGCGGGCATCCGCTGTTTAAATGGAGGACATCGCTCTCTAATTATTGCAATTGATAATCGAGCCCGCCAGATCGGTGAAGACACGGGACTTCCCGTTCTTGAACGCGAGGACGGCTATCTCCATAAATTAGCTGATTGGGTAAACCATCCCGTTAAAACTGAGATTAATCTTCCCTGGACGAGCATCGATAAATGGAAGAAACAGTTTAATTAGCTGTATTCCTTGGCTATTGCTTTCCCTATTTCTTATCGTGTGGTGCCTTTGGCGTTTCTCCGATTATCCAACCCATATTTGTGGCTCGAATTAGATTCGTCAACATATAGGCGACTGATCCAAATCCAATCAGGTTAATTGCTGCCATCGCCATTGGGGCTATGTTGGGCCAGTAGGTAAAAGAAATGTAAACCAGTGGAGAATGAAAAAGATATATTCCCATACTGTTTTTGCTAATCTTTTCGGTTAGTAGGTTTGCCTTTTGGGGGATGACACAATAAATTGATGCAAGCGCCATGCAAGTAAGGGCGGTGGAAGCAATGGGGGGCACCACTTGTTTTAGTAAGTTTACAAGGAATAATAGTATTAGGACTATTGATATGCTTTTACGCCTTTTATAGCTCTCGAACCATTTGTTTGCTTCCAAGTAGTGGATTGTTAGGCCAAGCGCAAACCATATTGCATTTGCTTCTGCCAAATTGATATATCTGTTCGCTGATGGTATTCCAAAATGGTAAAGATAAATTGAAGCGCCGAAAACTATCGGAACCTTAAAACTTGTTAGAGGGCTCTTTTCGAGTATTTGAAAGATGCACGACGTGGCTGCTGTAATGAAAAAAAGAGTCGGGAGAAACCAAAGGTGACCGTTGTCTTCGCCCAACAGAATTGATTTAAAGATGATGTGCGGTACAGTTAGGCCATTGTAATAGGGATACTTAACGAGCATCCTGATGGGGAAGAGCCAACATATTCCAATCATGATATAGGGGATAATTAAGCGTTGGGCTTTTTTAATGATCTGACTGATAAAATCGCTTGATCGATTCCAGCTCCATAAAAAACAAAAGCCAGACAACGAAAAGAACAAGGGCATCTGGATTCCGTTTATTAAGAATTTGAGATTATCCAACAGAATTGATTTTTGTTCAGTTGGATAATATCCCCACGCACTTGAATACAGAATAATGCTGTGGCCTAGGACTACAAGGAATATTGCAAGGGCCCTCACGTTCGTTATGTCGTCTCTACGGGTTGTGTCCTTGCGGTTGTTCATCAATTGCTTCTTTCGTTAATATTGAGAAGGATTAACTTAATAGAATATCAAACTCTTACTAACCGCTCGATTTATAACTATTTTCGATTGTAGAGGACGGATTATATGAAAGGCATCATCCTCGCCGGCGGGTCCGGCACGCGCCTGTACCCGCTCACGCTCGTGACCTCCAAGCAGCTGCTGCCGGTCTACGACAAGCCCATGATCTACTACCCGCTGTCCACCCTCATGCTGGCGGGCATCCGGGACATCCTGGTCATCTCCACCCCGACCGACCTGCCCAACTTCGAGCGCCTGCTCGGGGACGGCTCGCGCTACGGCGTGAACCTCTCCTACGCCGAGCAGCCGAGCCCCGACGGCCTGGCGCAGGCCTTCACCATCGGCGAGGACTTCATCGACGGCGAGCCGTGCGCCCTGGTGCTCGGCGACAACATCTTCTACGGCAACGGCCTGTCGCGCCACCTGACGCGCGCCGTCCAGAACGCCGAATCGGGCCGCGCCACTGTTTTCGGCTACCACGTGGACGACCCCGAGCGCTTCGGCGTCGTGGAGTTCGACGGGGAGGGCCGCGCCGTCTCCATCGAGGAGAAGCCCGCCGAGCCCAAGAGCTCCTACGCCGTCACCGGCCTGTACTTCTACCCGGGCGACGTCGCCGCCAAGGCGCATGAGGTTAAGCCGTCGGCCCGCGGCGAGCTGGAGATCACCACACTCAACCAGATGTACCTGGAGGAGGGGACGCTGTCCGTCGTCACCCTGGGCCGCGGCTACGCGTGGCTGGACACCGGCACCATGGAGTCGCTCCACGAGGCGGCGGAGTTCGTCCGCGCCGTCGAGCACTCCCAGGACCTACCGGTCTCGGTGCCCGAGGAGATCGCCTGGGAGAACGGCTGGATCGACACGGCGCGGCTGGAGGAGGCGGCCGCGGCCTACGGCAAGTCGGTCTACGGCCAGCACCTGAAGAAGGTCGCCGCCGGCGAGATCGTCAACAGCCCGCGCGAGTACTAGCGCCAGCTTGTTTTCTTTTAGGGGTCACCGTTTATCTGGTGGCCCCTTTCGTTATGATTACGTTGACCATAAAGACAATATGATTGGGAGTGGATGTGTTAAGCGTCTACTTTGGCGATATGCCAGAAGCGATTTACAACACAGCGACATATTTCAAAAACTCTTACCGGTCTACTTGGATTACGGATCCCTATGCAGTCTCGATAATTAAAGATGTCGATCGATCGGTTGTTGTCTCCGAAAACGTCATCGAAAGCCCTGTGCTTGGATCCATCTCCCCACTCCAGCTTTCTGGTGGCGTGAAAACGCTGCTGCTTATGAGATTTGATCGTAAGCATATTTTTAACGCTTCTACCTGTGGTGACAACTGTGCCAAGTGGATTCTCGACATGGCGAAAGACCGCAAGCTCGTTGTGAATCTCTATCATGTGATGGACTTTGGTCGCGAGGATTTTAAAATTAAAGTCGTGAATAGCGGCCGAATCGTTCACAACATGGCCGATTTGATTCACGAGTCGATTCCGTATCTGTAGGTGCTGCTTATGAACGGTTCGCATCTCGTTAAGATTTCCCGCCGCAGGGGAACCAAGTACACATTTACCATTAAACGGAACATTACTATTGTGCGTGGGGATAGTGGCACGGGTAAGACGACACTGTTTGACATGGTCGCAGACTACATGCGAACGGGCGAGCAGTCGGGTGTTTCCTTGCAATGCGATTGTCCCTGTGTCGCCCTGACCGATTATGATTGGCGAAACCAGCTTTCGTCCGTTCATGACTCGATTGTATTTGTCGATGAGGGCTTAAAAGAGATCCATTCTGATGAGTTTGCCCATCATGTGCTGTATTCCTCGAATTATTTCGTGCTGATCTCAAGGGCTGATTTCCCCAATCTTCCGTATAGCGTGGATGAGATTTACAAGATTAAGACGAGCGGAAAATACCATTCTTTCGTCCCTGTTTATCAAGATCGCGGGAATCATCGTTATGCTATTTCCCGGTCGGCGCCAAAACAGGACTTTTCTATCCTTCTATGCGAGGACAGTAAGTCTGGTTTCCAGTTCTTTAAACGGCATTTTGCTGACAGTGAGCTTACCTGTACTTCGGCCATGACGAACAGCGCGATTTTGGGCTGGTTGGATCAGCATCTCGACGATCGCGTGTTTGTTGTCGCGGACGGGGCGGCATTTGGGTGCTATGCGGACCGCGTCCTTAAGCTGCAAGACATTCACCGCGATACTGTTACGGTTTGTCTTCCCGAGTCGTTCGAATGGCTTCTGCTGAGCTCCGGCGTAATTTCAGGGCTAGATGTTAAGACGGTTTTGGAAACCCCAGAAGCCTTTGTAAACAGTGAGAAGTTTAAAAGCTGGGAGGATTTCTTCTATAAGTACTTACGTGAAATAACTGGGGATTCGGTTTTTCACTACGACAAAGACTGCATTTCGGAGGCGTTTTGTACAGGAGGTAATTCTGCGAAGGTTATGGCTCTTATCGCATGCCGAAATGTCCGATAGTTTTGTTGAATAGCGTCGCGGCGTCACTTCCTGCGGCATACTAAAGAAGCTGTACATGCTTCAGATTGGATTTTCATGTCTGAGATTTTCGAACCCAAGAATATCATCGTCACTGGCGGCTGCGGCTTCATCGGCAGCAACTTCGTGCACTACGTCGTGAACAACCACCCGGGCGTCCACGTCACCGTCCTGGACAAGCTGACCTACGCCGGCAACCCCGAGAACATCGCGGGCCTGCCGTCGGACCGCGTGGAGCTCGTCGTGGGCGACATCTGCGACGCGGAGCTGCTGGACAGGCTGGTCCCCGGCCACGACGCGATCGTGCACTACGCCGCAGAGAGCCACAACGACAACTCCATCGCCGACCCGGAGCCGTTCCTGCGCACCAACGTGGAGGGCACCTTCCGCCTGCTGGAGGCCGTGAGGAAATACGGCATCCGCTACCACCACGTCTCCACCGACGAGGTCTACGGCGACCTGGCGCTCGACGACCCGGCCAAGTTCACCGAGGAGACGCCGTACCGCCCGTCCTCGCCCTACAGCTCCACCAAGGCCAGCTCCGACATGCTCGTGCGCGCCTGGACCCGCACCTACGGGCTGCGAACCACCATCTCCAACTGCTCCAACAACTACGGCCCCTACCAGCACGTGGAGAAGTTCATCCCCAGGCAGATCACCAACATCATCGACGGCGTGCGCCCCAAGCTCTACGGCCGCGGCGAGAACGTCCGCGACTGGATCCACACCGAGGACCACTCCTCTGCCGTCTGGGACATCCTCACCAAGGGCCGGATGGGGGAGACCTACCTCATCGGCGCAAATGGCGAGAAGAACAACATCACGGTCCTGCGCATGATCCTGGAGGCGATGGGAAAGGACCCCGAGGACTTCGACTGGGTCGCCGACCGCCCCGGCCACGACCGCCGCTACGCCATCGACTCGAGCAAGCTCCAGCGCGAGCTGGGCTGGAGGCCGGCGCACACCGACTTCGCCGAGGGCCTCAGGGCCACCATCGACTGGTACGTCGCCAACGAGGCCTGGTGGCGCCCGGCCAAGGAGGCCACCGAGGCAAGGTACAGGGCGCAGGGGCAGTAAGGAATAGCATCATGGAGCTATCAACTATTGCGCCGTATATCGTTTCGATAATCGCCTCAATTGTTTCGGGCATCAGCTCTTATTTAGTTGCTCGAAATAAATCTGCTTCAGATATTCAAACGCTCAAAGAATCAAATGAGCATGAAATTGAAAAGCTTATGAAACAGCATGAAGTTGATTTAGATAACTTAAAAGAGACTCATAAGCTTGAGATGGAGAAGCTCGAAGCTGAGCATAGATATTCCCTCCGCTGGCCAGCTCCAATGCACAGAACGAAATGACCACGCAGTTAGATTGGTTCAATGGTCGGTAATGTGATGTCAGCGCCACAGATGCGGGATTTCCTCGTAAATTCGCTTACGGAATCAATGAAGAAGGGCCAACAAGAGTAGCGACTAGACCTGAAGTATTATTTCAGGAATAGCGGATTACTTATATAGCTTTTAAATGCCGGAACGCTTCGTTTCTCAAAATGATGCGTCCCGGCATTATTTGTTTAGATTCCTCAACAGGAGGTTGTCCAATTCTGAATTTGATGACTAATGTGAATATACGTTTGTAGGCAAATGCGACTTAACATCGATGCGTTTTATTAGTAATTTGGGGGTGCGGACAGAAAGTTGGACCGTGAAGCGGTCCGGACTGGAGGTTCGCATGTACAGCAGGGAGAAGGTCGAGCTCTTCCTC
>OFMX01000844.1_pt1 | contig 27307 bp, 51 predicted proteins | sample 1541901 | NCBI WGS metagenome assembly OFMX01 (sample SAMN04209222, study PRJEB22552) | human gut metagenome | biome: gut; material: feces | host: Homo sapiens | place: USA: Oklahoma | reverse complement strand
CCTTTTTGCTGGCCGCTACCCCCCCTTTTGCTGGCCCGAACTATCGACTTTCTGTCCCGACATAGACCACAAGACGCAAAACAAGGGAAGATAAAATGCGAGAGCGGGGGATTTTGCCCCCGCTCTCTATCTATCCGTTGTAATGGCACTATTTACACACTCCCGCGCCCTGGTACTTTAGGGCGCTGCCTGCCGCTGTACTTCGGGCAGGGCTTCGCAAGGGAACAAAGGATAGGCAATCCCGCCGCCCTTGCTGCCTGCTGCCGGTCTTTCTCCGGCTGGTGGCCTGTGGAATCACTCCTTCGTTGCGTCATCCATTTTTCAGCTCATTTACCAAAATGTCGCGGTACTGCTGCGCGTGATCCGCCAAAGCGGGCTTCAAAAACGGCTTTGCCTTGTTGCCGCGCGTGTAGTGCCAATTTCCCTTTGCGTCCTGATACACCCACGGTGTAGGCCGTCCGCCGCCGCCTTCAGCATAAATGCCGGTGCCTAATTCCACATACGCGCCGTACTCGGAATCCGTGCCGATGATCGCCGCCGGTTCCTGCTCGTCTACCACATGGGTGATGCTGTTTCGCAGATTGCCGGTGTCAACCGGGCAGAGTTTTTTTGCGTAGCCCTCCGCCACCAGCCCGCACTTTTCAAGCCCGCGCAGAATTGCGGCTTCGATAGCAGCGGAAACCTCTTTGCTGTTGTCGGTGATTTCAATGCTCATGATTAAAACCTCCTGACCATGTATGCTCGATCATACGGCCCTTGCCCTCCTTGCATTGATTTTGGCCAGTTCTTCATCCATGCCTGGGGCGAGCAAGCCGACAACCTGGCCACTGTCCATGATGACTTTCATATTTGCCAACATAGGTAAATACTGTTCCAGCAGCATTACAATTCTGCCGGAATCGCCGCCCCCTCCGTAAGAGCCACTTGTATAGTTTCTGATGATGTTTGCATCTGCTGTAATGGTGCCAGCGTCAAAGCTCATATTGCCCTCAATGTCCTTTTTTACGGACTTGAATTGATCGTCAAAGCCCTCGCCCAGACCTTCGGCCATAAAGCCGCCGATGCCCGCAAAGACCTTCGACGGGGAATGGATGCCAAGCAGTCCCTTAACACTACTCACAATACCGCCAACAAATCCGCTGATTTTGTCTTTGATCCATGTAATCATTGATTTGATGCCGTCCCAAAGACCGCGAACAATATTAGACCCAATATCTTTGAATTTGTTCGGAATACTTGTAAACCAGCTAATAACGGACTGGATCGCATTGGGAATCTTTTCCGTGAAAAATGCACTGATTGCCTTAACAGCGGATGAAATCGTATCCTTAATTTTGCCCCATGCAGAAATGATAGCGTTTCGGAAGTCCTCGTTTGTGTTCCAAAGTGCAACAATGGCGGTGACAAGTGCAGCAACCGCCGTTATAACAATTCCGATGGGGTTTGCATTCATCACAAGGTTTAGGGCTGCTTGTGCGATAGTGGCTCCCTCGTTTGCGGCCTGGTATGCTTGGATAGCCTTGACCACACCGGAAATCATGGAAGCAACATTCCACGCCACAAATCCGGCGCCGATTCCGGCGACAACCGAAATGATGGTATCGCCGTTGTCCAGAATAGTTGTTACAAAATCAGTGATTTTTTGGGAAAATTTATCCCAATCCACATTATTCATCCACTCCTGAAATGCTTCCGTAATGTCCTGAATAACGGGAATGAGGCTTTCCAAAAATGGAGTTCCAACATTTGCCTGAAACTGCCGCCACGCTTCGCTCAGATTGCCGGTGACATTTTCCCAGCCGTCAGCTTCGCGGGCAGCTTGCCCCATTGCGCCGGACAGTTTTTGCGAATCCTCCACCATTTTCAAAAGCGTTTGCTGTTTCTGAATTTCGGACAAATCGTTATATTTCTGCCCGAATAGTTCCATAGCAGCCGCATTTCTTGTGGTTTCCGTGGCGGACAAGCCTAACGCTGCGTCGTTCTCAAAATTTCCTTTAAGAAAAGATTGCAGCGTTTCTGTCGCTTGCTCCACGCTGGTGTCATAATATGCTGCACTATCTGCCGCCGCCTGCAATGCGCGTTCCATCAGGCTCATGCTCTCCGTTGCATCTCCGCCAGAAGAACGGGCAAAAGCGTAAATCTTGCTTCCGAGTGTGTTTAATCGTGTCTGCAAAATGCCAGAACTGTCGGCCACTCGCCCGATCGCTTCGGATGCAGCGTCTCCCAAATCCCCAAAAGTCTGTTTAAAAGCAGATTCCTCCGCTTTTACATCGGCTGCGGATTCGATAAACGCGCCGGACATATTTTTTATAGCGCTTCCAAGCTTTTTTACGCCATCGACTATTACGCCGCCGAGTACATTCGCCTTTAGAACATCTCCAAAGGCCAGTGCTTTATTTTTGGCCGTTGTAAGTCCTTTTTCAACATCCCCGGTGTCGACGGTAAGTTTTACAAAAATGTCAAAAGCATTCATTCTCCGACCTCCTTTCCGATTTTGAATCCCTTGTTATACATTTCCTGTGCAAAAAGCATTGCCGCATAGACCAATGTGCCAGGCTTTGCCTCTTCCGGGAACGGCGGGGACTGCCGCTCGTTTCCGGCAGTCCCGTCCGCATATCCCATCTGAAACGCCGTCATGAAGTTTTTGCACATGGTTTTAAGGTATATTCTTGCCCATGTGTTATGCGTCATGTCAACGCCTCCTTTCTAACTGCTCTCCGACGGCAACCATTACCGCCCCGAAGAATGCGCCAACAGCAAAAACCACTGCACCGGTAATCATCAAAGCCATAAAGTCCCACCTCCTTTCAAAAGTTCTCGACGATCTCGCCGGAAAGCTGCTCCCACCATTCGCCCATGCTAAGCGTTACGCCGGGAGTAGGACGCCGGTTGCCGCTGCCGCCGCGCCCGCTGCAATAGTTGGCGGCGGTCATCATACTGTCCCACGCTTTCAAGGTCTTTCCCGTTCCTTTGGCGCAATCCTGCGCGAGAACGGTTAAAGCAACCCTGTCTTTTCGGTCGTCGGCGCTGTCTGCTGCTTCCTTTGCATAGTGACCGATCAGCTTTAGCATGGTCGGGTTTCCGTCGTATCTGTCCGCAAAGCCGAAATAGTCATCCACCGTCAGAACGCCGGTTTTCATCAGCTCCACGGCGTTGCTGTCAATGGCGGAAGGGTCAGCAAGGTTGCTTGTCTGTACGTCCTTTTCCAATGCGCGGCGGAGTTCTGCGGCCTTTGCATCGAACGCCGCCCAAATGCGCGCGGTTTCCGTTCTCATCTTGTTTTCTGCCTCTTGGAGCTGGAGCGTGGCAATCTGCCTTTTCAGCGCGTCCGGGCCTGCGTCCTGCATGGCCTTTCGTGCCTGCTCTACTGCGTTATACGCGGCGGCGTATTCGTCCCGGGCCGCCTTGAAAGCGGCGTCAAGGTCTTTTGCAAAGTGGTTAAACTCGCTCATTTTTTTGTTCCTTTCTGCTGCGGAAAAAGGCCGCAGCGCCTATTCTTATACATGGTGCAGGTATCGCCGCAAGCCAAATGCGCGGGGAGCGGGCAACGCTTGCCCGCCTGCGCTGTTCCCGGCTTGCACTTGCCGTTTTTGTAAAAGCTGCAATCCTCTGTGCAGCGTGGATATAAGCCGCTCTGAAAGGGGCAGGCTTTCAGCTTCTGCGGCATTGGCTCTGCCGGTGCTGGCTCGTGTACGATCAAAACCGGCGCATACTCTTTGCAATGTTCTCCGACGCGGCGAAACCGTCTTCCGTTCTCGTCGATTTCAGGGTAGTCTAAGTTTTCCATGTCTTCTTCCTTTCAGTCCAAATTTGGACAGTCCTCATAGCCGTTGCGGAATACGCTGTCGGCCTCATAGCTGACCTCAAAAAGCGGGGTATGGTATCCGCTGCTGTCCTTTACAAGCTCGCGGTTTGCATCGTCCAGCGCAAGAAACGCCGGAATGATCTGCTTGTCCCATGTCTGCCTTTCAATGGCCTTGAAGCAATGCGGGCAAGTGCGGGCATAGTCCCCATTTGTGACGCTTCGCCCGTACACTTCCCATGTGCCGCCGCAATAGTGGCACTTGATACGCATATAGCCCATGTCTTTCTCCTTTCTTTAAGCGCTCTGCCCTCGCTTGCGGTAAATCTCACGGTCTAACGCATAAGCGAGGCTGTCTATACTGTGGTTGTCCCTGTCGGGGAGAGAGGAAAGCATATTGCCGTCTTTGTCCTTTTCGTATTCGTAGTTTGCAAGCTCCCGCGCCGCGTTTGGTGTCCTTGCAGGATCAACCACGATGCGCCGGTGCTGCAGCCACTTGACACGATACGCCACACATCCCGGCTCTTTGTGGCAAGCTCTGGCCTGCTTTAAGCCGTGGTCGCGTAGATCGGCTATGCTTTTCGGTTCTGCTGCATCGCAATAAATGTCGCTGTGATCTTGAAAGCACAAGCCGCTTACCGGGGAAAGGTAGCTGCTGCCTTTGGTGTCCCCCTCCACAAGCGGGGCGATTTCCTCCGCAAGCTGCCGGTTACTCATGCCGCGCTTGTAAATCTCGTTCAAAATGTAGATTGTCTCGTGCTTACGGTCATAGCTGCATCGGATAAAGCAAGCGGGGTCTGCCGCAAAACCAAAGTCAACGCCGGAAAAGAAGTATTGCATATTCTGTACTTCCTCGGCGGTGATCTCCCGCACTTCCAGCGCCGGGAATACCTCTGCGCCGGTGCCGGTCGCCTCGCCTAAGTATTCGTGCCGGTATGCCTGCTCATTGACGGCCTCCAGGCGTTCAGCCTCCGCTATGAAAGCCTCGCCTAACCATTCGGCGGGTATGTCCTTATAGGTGGTGTGAAAGGTGATCCCCTGCGCGTCTGGCTCTGCAACAAACTGATTCGCCCAATTCGCCTTACTGATCGGCGGGTTGAAGCTGCGGAACACTTGCGGGTTTGTCCCTTGCCCTCGCATGACCGATTGCAAAACATTTCGGGCAAAGTTCGGGCCGCTTATCTCGCTAAATTCCTCAAACCAACAAAAGCGGAAAGTGCCACGCCTGGGCTTGATAGATTTCAGCTTGCTTGCATCGTCCAGCCCTCGAAAAAGGATCTGTGCGCCGGTCGGCCTGTATTCATACATCATCGGGGAAACGGTTGCTTTCCAGAGGTGGGAAACGCCCAGCATATCAATAGCCCATGCGATTTGAGAAAAAACGCTGTCGCGCATTGTCCCCGCAACTTTACGAAACACAATAGCGTTGCTCTGGCCTGTGGGGTCGCTCTGTATTCCGTCCACGATCTCAAGCGACACGAAAGAGCTTTTGCAGCTCCCGCGCCCGCCCGGAAGATTGTAAAAGCGGTGCCGCCCTGCCTTTATATCCTCGTGCAAAGGGAGATAGCACGGGGCTATAAAGTCCTCCACGGTGGCGGTGGTGGTCATGCTATCCCGGCGCTGCTTCTCTGCCATTTCAAGGGCTGCTATGCGCTGTTCCAGCTTGTCCCGTGTTATCATTGCCGCATTTCCTCCAAAGCCGTTAAACGCTCTGCAAGGTCGTTCTGATCGGTCAGGCGCACGGCATAATCAAGGGCGATTTTCGCGGCGTTTACTCTGGCGGCGGGGTTTATTTCCTCGTCCTCCATGACCGTCTGCAAGGTGGATAGCGCAGGCTCTAATAGCTGCTGCGCCCTGCGCGTTGCGTCCTGTACTACTCCGGCGAACGCTTCACGGTATCGCTGGCAAAACTCCGGGTCTTCAAAATAAGTCCGCATGGTTCGCTCTGCAATTCCTGCTGCTGCTGCCGCTTCTTTCTTGCTTCGAGAAGTCAGAAGCGCCGCAAGCAACTTTTCTTTATTCGGGGTCAATCGTTGTCACCTTCTTTCCCGGCATCGAATTTCTGCATTGCTGCGTGTGCTGCCGCCACTTCTTCCTGGGTCATGTCTGCGCCTGTCAGATAACGCAGGACAAGGGCTACTGTGTCCAGGTCATCAAACCATGCAACGGTCCCTCCTTCTGCCGTTTCGATGAAATAACGCCTGTTCTCCGTCATATAGCAGTAAAATATCGTCATTTGTCTTCACCTTCTTTCCCGCCGTTTTCTGCCGTTTTCTGCCTGTCAGATTGCGTTTTCTGGCGGTCATAGAGCCGCATAAAGTCCGCAAGATTCATTGTTACGCGCCACCCCTCGCGGCTTCGGCGGTGGAATACGGCGGGTAAACCGTCCTTGAAATGTTGGCTATCCCTTTCGGCCTGCTTCATCCACTCCGAAAGCCTGACTTGCTCGCAGCGTTTGACCTCGATATGAATGCCGGGCAATCCCACAAGGTCGGGCACTTCACCAAAGGACATAGACCCGCCGCGCTTGATCTCGTACCCATATCCACGGAGAACGGCGGCAAGCTCCCTTTCACCGTCTGCGCCTTTTCGCTGTGATGCTTTCCCGCTCGTGTCTTTCCCCCCTTTCAATAAAGCTCCTCGTAAAATCGGAGTTCCCTAATTCTTCCGCTGAAAAAATGGTTAATGTTATAATCACAATGCCGGTACTTCGTTGCAAAGTGCCGGTCGATCATGGCGCAATAGCCGTCCGGGGAAACATCCTCGTAGCCGCCTTTGCTCTGCTGGTCTATGTATGGCATATCCTGACAAATGCGAACGATCTGGCTTGCTCTGATCGGCGGGTGTGGCCTCCCCATGTGCTTTTCGTACTGCTCGAAGTAGTACCGGAACACGGACAAGGCATCTTGCAAGCTGTAGACACTCTGCGGGTATACACTCGCGGTTATATCTGCGAATTTCTCAAAATCAAACGTCAATGAAAATCCTCCTTTCTTGATGAAATCCCTTATACCAGAAAGAAATATTGTTTGCTCTCTATGCAGGGGGTGGAATGGAGCGCGTAAGCGGCTCCGTTCCCTTTTACCTTTTTGGAAATGACTTGTCATTTCCCTTTTACCCTTATACAATGCGAGTTGTGAGTTGTGAGTTATGAGTTGCTATCCCCATACCTATAGCTAACCTATAGGATACCTATAGCTAACCTATAGCTAACCTATGGGATAGCTATTGCCCCATCTCGCGTCACCGCCCTTTTTTCCGCCTTGAACTTTTGCGTACCAAATGCCGCAACTTTCGTCGACTTTTCTTTTTATCCGATTGTATGTCCGGCGCTCGTTCTTCGTGAAATTCGGTAATCCTTCTGGCGTTTCGCCATCAATAAAATAATCGGCGATAGCCTTTATAACGTGGCCTGCTTCGGCATCTTCAAGCAATGAAAGAGATTCACAGGCTTCCAGAAAGAAGCTGAAATATTGCGGACGCTTATCCAGTGCGGCATAATCCGCCATAGTAAAGACACCCCCATCTTGCACATTTCCCATTCAATCGCCCTCCCTGCAACGCTTTTCATAGCGGCTACGGTCTTCGTCGATACTGCGGAAAATCATCGTCAGCAGCGGGGCGCATTCGTTGGAATGTTCCGGGACGTCGCCCGTAAAACTATATTTCATAATAGCGTTGTACGCTTCAAGCTGTCGGCCTTCCGGCAATTTCTGGATTCCGTCATAGTAAACTTTTCTGAAAAGTAATTGTCTCATTTTGTAAATCCTTTCTTTGTTTAATTGGTTTTTTCCACGGCATCCGCCGCACTTAAAATTTCTTGCGCTCTGTGCCGCATGGAGCGGACAAAACGCGCCTTTTCTTCCTCGTTCGCGGGGAGATAATAGCCGGTCACATTGTCGCTCAATATGGCCGCGCCCGCTCGTCTCTCGGCGGAGATCATAGCCCGGACGGTTCGACCGTCGAGGCCAGTTATCCCCACCAAATCGCGGAGGGGAACGGCGTTAGCCTGCCCGTGGCTCAAAAGGTCAGTTATTTTCATTGGCAAGGAATCTTTCCAGCTCGTCAAGGTTGACAAGCGTATAAGTGTAGCTGCCTTTAACGGGCTTGATCGTTCCATCTTTCACCCAGCGGCGCAAAAGTCGCTCGTTGATGTAGCTTCCGGGGTCTTGCGCCTTGATCTCCGCAACTGCTTTCGGAATAGTTCTAATTCGTACCATGATAAAGCTCCTTTCGGGTTAAAAATAAAAAGTGCCTATCGCTCACGCACTTTTACCATGCGTAAGTAATAGGCACAAAGGCACATTCAAAGGGGAATTTCTCCCCGTTTGTTTTGTCATTCAATTTTCTTTATTATATCACAAAAGGCGGGGTTTTGCAAGAGTTATGCCCTATTTTTATGCAAAATAGTTTCGCTGATACAATCCGCCGTTTTGTGTCGTGCTTCGTCTATGGCGTGTGCGTATGTGTCAAGCGTCGTTGATACATCGGAATGCCCCAGCATCCCGGCCACGGTCAGCACATCCACGCCGTTTGAGAGCAAAACGGAAGCGGCGGAATGTCGGAACAAGTGCGGGTTAATATGGGGGAGGCCGTGCCGGTCACAAAATGCGGTCAATTCAAGGTTCACATTTCCGGGGTTCATCGGCTTTCCGTTCCATCTTGGAAACACAAGGTTGTTATCTTCCCAAAGATCGCCCAGCCGCAGCCGGTTTTTTGCCTGCTCCGCCCATAGCTTGCGCAAGAGGTCAATAGTTTCATCGGGGAGGGCCACGCGGCGGCTGTTGTCGGTCTTTGTCGGCCCGCTCTGTATGCCTGTTTCGGGGAGATAAATCATGCTTTGATTTATCAGAACTTCCCGCCGCACAAAGTCCACCTTGTCCCATGTCAGCGCAAGGGCCTCCCCTCTGCGGCATCCGGTGGAAATAAAAAAGGTTATCAATGCACGGAATGGCAGCGGCTCCCCCTCCAGAGCCGCAAGAACGGCTTTAAGCTGCTCCGGCTGTAAAGCCTTGCTTTCACGAACGCGCTTTTTCTTTGGCAGCGTTACACGCTTTGCGGGGTTATATTTGATAATCATTTCTTTGTAAGCTTGTTCAAGCACCGTGTAAATGATTGCGTGATAGTCTCTGATCGTTCCCGGGGATAGTGGTTTTTCGGCTCCCGTTAGGCTGAAAAGATCCTTTCGGCCTAAGTTCTTTTCGATTATGGCGGCGTTTTGGCGGCTGATTGGCTGATTTTTGCATAGTCTGCGGATCAAATTCCCATAGACACCACACGACCGCGCAAAATCGTTGCAAGTTTCCCCCTCTGGTATAAGCTCTTTGAAGTCCACGGCGGGCAGCGCGTACACTTGCCATCGGCAGGCCCCAGGCTCGGAAAACTTCTTGTAAAGCTCGGTTAGGTGCTTCGGCCGGATTTCTTGAAGGGGGATTTGCCCTATATACTCATTGATCCGCGCAGTTTGCCGCCGGACGCGGGCCAGCGTTTGCGGCTTGTCCCCGCGCTGCTCCCTTATGGTGTAGCAGTATGCGGCGTACTCGGCAAAGGTCTGTTTGTTATCTGCTTGAAAGCCGCTCATTAGGTCTTGTTCAAACTCTGTTGCCACGCGCTGCAATTCTCTGTTGAGTTCTCGCGCGGTCATGGGCTTGTCCGGCTTCCATGTCTTATAATGTCTGATTTGCCGGTCGAGGGCATCACGGCCCAGCGTGACCGTGATTTTATACGCCGTGCCGTGTTTCCCCTCTATCTTCCTAATGCTCGCCATTGTTTAAGCTCCTTTCCGCTCCTTGATGTTCATAACCCCTTCCCATTTGCACCGCCTGCAAAATGTTGTGACGCCATTACAAACGGCATCGGGGGCCAGCTTGTGCAGCTTTTGGCCGCAGACCGGGCAACAATACCACAACTGCCCGTTTACCAATTTCACCACGCCGCCGCTCTCCTTTCTTGGCGCACATTTGGCGCACAACTTCGGCGAATAGGCGGGAACGGCTTGCAATTTTGGCGCACAATTCAAGGGTTAAACCCTCTCTTTTGCGTAAGTATTGCAACGGTTCTTTTTAATTGGCAAGAATATTGTACATTCTTTGGGCAGTTGTCGATGTCCTCTCCATAGTCCTTATAGGTGGGCGTTGCGGTAAAGCTAATGCCGCCGGTCGTCGCGCCAATCTGCCCCGATTCCCCGATGGTGCCGGTGGCCGGGGTAAAATCGGTAGTCAGAATACCGGCGTTTATCTGGAGCTTCTGAAATGCATCAGAGGGAATTTTTGTGAATTTCATATTTTCTTCCTTTCATCAGTTTTGCGATAGGTATTCCACCGTGATGTTGAGATACCTTCGCTTGATGTTTTTATCGCTTTCGTCCGCGATGTTCTGACACCACGGGGAGCCACGCTTGATCCACATTGCTCCGCCGTCATAGGCAACCATACAGCCGCCCATGCCGATTGCGTTGCTGATTTCTTGTGCCTTTGCGTTGGGCATCGCTTCGCTCTCGGTGTAATACCAGAGGTTTACCGTCAGCGCGGTCTCGCCGCTCTCCCATGATCCTGTGATAAGCTCATAGGTCAGCCACGGAAAGGTCGCGTCTTCCGGCACATTCGAAATCGGATACGACGGGAGGAATTGGGAAAACCACGCATGGAGTGCCTTGTCCTTTGTCATTTCGGCAGCTCCTTTCGTTCGGCGGTGAAGAATTTCAGTGCTCGGACGGTCGCCCCCGCGGACCTTGGCGCAGCTTTTTCCTCGGGATTCGAGGTCACACGATAGGTAATCCCCGTTTCCGTGTCGCGGAAATAGTCATTGTACTCAATCGGCACGCTCTGATTGACCAGCGCGGAATACACCGAGGTAACGCCGTCCTTTTCCGCTTTTCTCGCCTCCATAGAGGTATCAAGTGACTGGTAGTTGAGAAACTCCGCGCCCTCTTCCCACGCAGTGATGTAGCCGCCCGCTCCGTCAGGCGTGCGCTTTTTCTCCATCAAAATGCACTTGTGGGCAAAATCGTCCAGTAAACTCACGGTTCCACCCCCTTGAGCTTGCGCCAGTCATTTAACCGGCCTTTAAAAGCGCCCTGCCAGCCCGTCCCGGCGCTCGTGTCGGCATTTCCGCCGCTTGCCTTTGTGTAACTGTACCCGCCGAAGCTTTCGCTCGTGTACGGGCTTAAAACGGTTTCACCGTTCTTTTCTTCCCACGCGGCGATATCTTCGGCAAGCAAAACCACAGCCTTCGGAACAGCCAACACCCACACCGTTCCGGTAAAGGTTTCATCCGTAAGGTCAGCCGCCGGATATTGATGCAGACCGTCATTAAACACAGAGCCGCAGATGCGGAAATATTGATTGGTCAGGAGAAAGGGCAGCGCAATGCTGCCGTTCTCCACGGCGAACGTGCCCTCGTGAATCTCCACAAGGAACCAGTTGTTCAAGTGCCGTAAGACTTGTTCAAGCATTACGCTGCCCCCCTATTTAGCCCGCGCCGGCCACAGAAACGGTAGCCACGGCAATGCCGTCCAGATACTCAGCCCACAGCTTCATGCCCATGATGGCGTACATATCGCCCGTGGCGCGGCTGTAATCGCCGTCAACATGGACGCCGATCAGGTTGGTCTCGCCCTTCACGGTGTAATTCAGCCCCAGCTTGGCAAAGTCGCTGTCGCTCGGGTCTACATAGTACAGGTCGATGTTCTCCACGGGCAGAGCGATCACCTTCTTGGAGGCGATGTACTTCTCGGGCAGCAGGAACAGGGTGCGGTAGCCCATGAAGTTCTCCACGTAGTTGATGCCGAACATCGTCTGCACGGTGATCTCCTTGTCACCCAGGTAATCGTAAGCGTCGATGATGTTGGCGAAGCCCACCACCTCGGTCACGTCCTTATCCAGACCGGCAAACTTGTCCAGCACCTTGCCCTTAGCCATAGCCAGAGCACGCTGCCACGTTTTCTCGGTCACCTTCAAAGTGCCGGTACCGAGGAAGGTGTAGAAGTCGGTCAGGACCTTGTTCTGCAGGGCCACGAGGAAAGCCTCGTCGGTCTTCTCCACGGCAACGTCAGCGCCGTACTTTGCCACGCTCTCGATGGTCACGCTCTTGGCATACTTGGAAATGTCGATGTCGGCATAGGCAACAGGCGCCACCTTCATCTTGGTAAAGGGAATCTCGTCACCCTCTGCCACGGTGCCGCCCTTGAGACCGCCGTCCACGCTGGCCTTGTAGGAAACCAGCTTCGTGCCGGGGGCCTTGCGAATGGGACGCATGATGCCCATGATGTTGCGCAGCGCGTCCCAGTTGTCAGCAAAGCGGGACACAAAATCCACCTCGCGTGCGGAAGTAGTAAACTGCGCGGAAGTTGTTACATTAGTTTTCGCAGCCATAAATAGCTCCTTTCAAAAAATCAGTTGTTTTCGCTTGCCATCAGATCGGCAAGCGCTTTCTGGCGCTCCGCCGTAGACATCACATAGCGGCCTTTATCGTCCTTCTTGTAGATGTCCTCTCGGGATTTTGCGCCGCCGGTGTTTGCCGGGGGGTTGGCGGGATTCGCTCCGTGCGTCTGTGTGGTGGAGACAAGCCCCTTGTAGGTGCCGTCTACGAGTGCATCAAGGCTCTTGGTGTCCTTGATCTTCTCGCCGTCCATCTCCAATGCGGCCATTTCTTCGCCACAGCCGCGCATCGCAAGGTCCAAATTCGCGCCGGTGATGTTTTTGCTCTCAAAGTAAGCACGCACGGCCTTTTCCTTTGCCGCCTTGCTTTCCTTTGCCGTGATGTCGGTCTTAAAGGCTTCAAAGGCCGAGTGTTCCTTCTCGTACTTCTCCTTGTAACCGCCGTCACCCGCTACCTTGAGGTCGTCCAACTGCTTCTGAACGCCGGGCAGTTTCTCCGCATCGGCCTTGTAGCGGGTCACATCCGCCTTTAGGCCGTCCACGGTGTCGGTATGCGCCTCGATGATGGTATCAACCTGCTCATCGGTAAGCCCCATACCCTTCAAAAGTTTTCGTGTAAGTGCCATGACACTATCTCCTTTTCTTCGGTTCCGTTCCTTCGGAAACGATAGTTTTATAAAAACCGCTGTCCTTTGCGGTAATTAACAAAAAGAGCCAACTGCATACAATTTGTAAGCAATTAGCTCCTATTTCAGTTCGTCCTCCAATATCTTCCGGTATTGGATGGCATGGTCGGCGGCAGCAGGTTTCAAAAACGGCTGTGCCTTGTTGCCACGCGTGTAATGCCAATTTCCCTTTGCGTCCTGATACACCCACGGTGTAGGCCGTCCGCCGCCACCTTCGGCGTAAATGCCGGTTCCTAATTCCACATACGCACCGTACTCAGAATCTGTTCCGATGATTGCCGCCGGTTCCTGCTCGTCTACCACATGAGTAATGCTGTTGCGCAGATTTCCGGTATCCACGGGGCACAGCTTTTTCGCATATCCCTCTGCCACCAGCCCGCATTTTTCAAGCCCGCGCAGCAGCGCCGCTTTGATGGCAGCAGAGACTTCTTTGCTGTTGTCGGTGATTTCAACGCTCATCACAAAATACCTCTTGACTTTTTTACGGGGATTGCATATACTACCAATGAGGAAACTCATGTTTCCGTTTTATTGAGGTAATCCTCCGCCCGTTCTGGTGGGGGGTTGCCTCATTTTTTATATCGCCGCACAAAGAGGACAGACCCGTTATGCAGCGCAATTATATCTGCATTAAACGATTTGCTTCTTGTTGCTCTCGCATCCAATACAGCAATTAGTTTTTGCTTATCAATCCCATCGGCAACATCAAAAATCACCCCACCTTGGTTCCCGTGTATCTGCTTTATCGCCTTGCGCAGAGCGCTATCTGCGGCTTTTTCTGTGGAAATCGACTTTATTTCCCATTGCTTCCCTTTCCACAGCATGTCTGGCATTTTCATACCTGGCGTCTGCGATTCTTTCAATAGCACAATTTTCCCACCGAACAGCTCTCTAATTTGATTTGCAACATTTATTTCTTCTTTGTGGTTTTTGGAGCGGTACCCGTTCTCGTATCGCACCTTACCCATGCGGGGCTTGGCGGAATCTATGTATTTCTTCGTAACATCCTTTGCAGATTTTTCGCTCCCCATGTGATATGGGGATAACTGTTTGCCGCTGTATCCCTGCTTCGATGCTTCCCACTGCGCATATGTCATGTCAGATATAAGCCCGTCGCGTGTCCTACGCAGCCCGTCTGATGTATCTGCCCCATCCACGGCGGCAATCAGCGTACAGCGGCAGTTATATATCTCCCACGGTGGTCCTTGTGGGTCGCCGGGAAAACGACAACCGTTAGAAAACTTCTTGTCCTGCGCCACTTGTTCGCCGTCAAGCATGGCATGCGAGTGGCGTGTACGCGCGTCCAGCGTAGCCAACCATTCTTTTTTGAGCTTTATCCCCATCTTCTCCGCCGCTGCGTAGCTGTCCATGCGTCCGGCATTCTGTGCGCCGGTCACGGCTGTACGAGCGGTGCGGATGGCGGAATCGCGGCTCATGGTGGTAATGCGCTTTTGCAGATCATCCGCCATGTGCTTGATGCTCTTTCCCTGCAAGATGGAGCTGGTGACGCTTGCCGTGATTTGCTTCTTGCCATACGCGAGGTCGATGCCGCGTTTCAGTGCCCTGTCCTTTGGGTAGTACGGCATTAAGTCCGGCTGCTCTACCATAAGCCGCTTTACCGTCTGCTCGTCCCACAGGTCAAAGCCGATATTCCCGGTGACACGTTCAATGGTGTAAGCCGCATAATTGCGGTTCAGGCTGTAAATACCCGGCGTCGCATCGTTGGTATAGGACACCGCCACAGCGTTTGCATCGGTCGCCCTCTGCGCAACCTTGTCGCGCATGGCCTGATAGCGTTCCCCGCGCCCGATCTGGTTGAGCCGCCATTGCTTATAGTCGGCTTCCGTCCATTCCTTACCGTTCTGCACGGTGCCGATCAGCGCCTTCATTTCCTCGTCCCGCTTGGCGAACTGTTCAAAATATGCGTCGATGGTGGCTTGCAGTTCTTCCCCCGCATCGCGGTATAGTTTTGCAATACGCCGCTCCAGCTTTGCAATCTCCTTGTCGGTCAGCTTGTGGCCGAGGTCACTGTTCGCCATCGCCGTTCACCTCCGGCGCATCCGGTTCCGCAAAGCTCCGGTCAATCTCTTCTGCAGCCTTCCGCTTTGCCATGTCCTCGTACTGGTCAATGTCGCCGTTGATGGTCAGCAGCTTCTTCGTGATGTATTCGTCATCGTAATACGCCGCACCCAGAAGAATGTTCTGCGTTTCCTCGCTCTTGTTGATGATCTGATTGCGCGTATAACTCGGCTGGTCCTCAATGCCTGCCAGACGCAGGATCTCAACAATAAACCGCGTGACCTCGGATTCAAACTTATCCGTTTTCAAATCCAGAGGCACATAGCTGGCCTTGATCGCGGTCGCCGTCTGGTTGCCGGCAGATACCGCCGCCGCGTCAAAGCACTGGAAATCCTCGTACAGCTTTTTTTTGAGCATATCAATGGTGCTGCTCGTGCCCTCATAGGGTGCCTCGATGGTTTTACTCTCCACCTTTGCGCCATCATCGCCGTTGGCGTGGGCAACATGCGTGGTTTTCAAGCGCTCCACAAACTTTGCATCGTCGAGGTCGTCCATACCGTTGCAGTTAGACAGCACCCAATAAATCAGGTTTCCCTCATCCACATTGTTAACCATGTTCGAGGACGCCAGATCCAGCGCGTCGATGGTGTTGCGCTTGCCGACAATCTCGGATAAACACCGCTTGTTGTTTTTCAGCGGCACGATGGGAAAACTCGGATAATTCCCACCGTCATAGATTTCTGTTTCGCCAACCTCCGCCTTGCGCTCGATTAGCTTATAGCTGCGCTTTGGCTGCATTACGTTCATATCCTCGCCGATGGGCTGGAAATACTCGGTAAAGCCATCGATCTCATACAGCGTCGCTCTCAACGGCTTATCCTGTGCCACCTGCCAAAACCGGATACCGGCTTTCATCGCGCCGTCCTCCTCATCATATAGTGGGACGAACTCAAGCAGGGAGAACACCCGCAAATGCGTCAGGTCCCAGAAACCGAAGGACACGCCCGCGATTTTCGCATCACGTGCCGCATCCATGACTTCCTGGTCGAAATCCGGGCATAGTTTTTTCGGTGTTTCATTCTCCGCAAAGGTTACGCCGTTACCCAGAAGATAGGAAACTTCCTGATCCACCACCAGACCGAAGAAGCGGCTGGCCAGTTTATGGTTTGCCGTCCACATATCCGTGTGGGCACGGCCCTGCATATCGTAGATGATCTTTTCATAGCGATTAATGGTCGGATTCAGGCCGTTGTAATATTCCTCAGCATCCGCCGCCGTCTTATATGCGTGTGAGCTTCGATGCTCGTTGATTGCTCCGCGAATAAACCCAATCCGCGCCTGATCACTTTCTCCGACCGCAACAAGGTCATTGTAAGTTTTGATAGCCTCTCACTCCTATCTGCTCCAAATGGGGACATAATCGCGCTTATACGCCTTATTTTTCAAAATCGTATAGGCAAAATAGCGCGTTTCGTCCATTGCGTGGTCGTTTTCCTTGATTGGCCTGTCGTCGGCGGATTTTTCGTCCCACCGATATAGCCCAAACTCGCGGATGCAGTCTTTGCAGCCACGATGCACTTTGAGAATGCCGTCTTGCAAAAACCGCGCCGTAGTCATAATACCGTTTGTCACATCGTTGTTTGCCTTGCGAACCATGTAGCCCCGCCGCCGCAAAACCTCGATAAACGAAGCGGCAGACGGGTCAACGATGATGCTTTTGACGTCCGCCTCGCCGATGAGCTTTTTAATTTCGTCGGCGTATTCCTCGTCCGTCTTGTTCTTTTGGTTCTCGCGCCCGGAATAGTAATACTCACGGATGCGTGTGGCCGCCTTGCCGTCCCAGCACCACAGCCCTGCGGAAAACGGGTTAAGCGTGCCGTAGTCGCAGGAAACATAGTATTCTCCCTTTTCCGGAAGCTCGTCCACAATGCAGTTATCGTCAAACATGGGATAGATCAGCCCCTCGGCCACTACCCACAATCCGCGAATGTATCGGTCGTAGAACACGCCGCTATACATGGCCTTTGTCCTCTCGATCATCTGCGGTGTAAGAATTGGGTTATCTTCAAGTAGGAAGTGAATGTGCTGCGCATTCTCCCGTTCGTTTTCAATCCACTCTTTGTAAAACCAATGCTGCGGTGATTCGGGGTTGCAGTTAAAAAAATACTTCGGATGCTCAAACGAAATCGCACGGGAAAGCGCTTGCTCCACAAACGAACGCGGCATAAGTGCCACTTCATCGAATAGGACCCCGGCAAGCGTGATGCCTTGTATGAGCATATAAGAGCTTTCATCCTTGCCGCCGAATAGGTAAAACCAATTTGTTCTATCCCCACACCGAACGGTTAAAATCCTCGTGGAAACCTTGTAATGCATGGACAGCGCAACACCCAGCCCGTCAATTTCCATCAACGGTTTTAAGATATTTCGCTCTGCCGCCTGCACCGTCTTCCCGCAAATAGCGAAATTCGTGCGGTCGTAGTTCTGCATCGCCCACAGCACAAACGCCATCGACATGACCGTCGTCTTTCCGGAACGGACGGAGCCGTCACAAATCAGCGCAATATCATCGGAGCTGATAAACTCCATTATTTTGTGCTGCTTTGCGGATAGCGTTTTAATTTGCATTGTTCTCGCCCTTTAACGCAGTGAGCAAAGCCGCCAACGCTGCAGGATCGCCGCTTTTTTCGTTCTCGGAGTTCCACCCAAAATTGCAGCCAAGCGAGAATTTCGCTCCATTTGCACCTTCTTTGTCGTAGAGCCGAGATTCGGCGTATTCTTCACATCTGGACTTTGCGCGCGTAACCGTGTCCGCAAACTCTGGCCTTGCTTGATAATCCAGCAGTGCTTGTCTCCCTGTGAATCCAAGTGCCAATGCAAGCCCTGTGATTGTCGGGGGCTTTGCATTGATGATAATCGGCACCCCGTACTTATCTCGCACGGCACAGCCGTCATCTCCGATAAACGGTTCGCCTTCGCACTTTTTGAAGTAAACGTCAATGGCCTCCTGCATTGCCTTTACGCTTTTCCATTTTCTCGGCGCTCCGCCAGCCATACGCTCACTTCCAATCCAAATAATTTGTTTTTATTTCCCTGTATCTTTAACACCGTAGCAATACTCATACCACATCAACGGCGTTTCTTTTTGCTGTTCTGCGTAGAGTGTGTCAAACATCTTCGCAATATCTTCAATAGCGGCGCCATACTCTTTGTGCAAATGGGTTTTGAATTTCGTAATGAGCCGCATATTGATTTTCATGATCCTATCTATTTCTTCGGCGGAATACGTTATCTTGTTGATAATGTCCTTGTGGTCGTCGTTCATTCTCCGTCTCCCTCTTGCATCTCTCGATCTACGGACACCAGGCTCTGGAAGCAATGAAAGTTGTCACAATACCCACAGGTGGCGGCAATGTCATGATGCTCTTTGTCCTTGTGCAGTTTGCAGCCAACAGGCCCAGTAGTTACACGCTTACCGTCAACTACTACTGTACCGTGTTTGACGTGGGTGCAGAAGTCACAGCATGGTGTGCAGTCTTTACCGCAGAGAATCATTTGCCGTCCTCCAAAATCCCGCTGATTGTGTCAGCATTCGCCTTGATGATATCCATCACGATGTCGGACTGGATATTGTGCGCAAAAACGGCCTTGTCCGCCGCGTCTGCATTATAATAGCCGGTGAACACCGTGCCGTCTGCTTTTGTCGCTGCAAAGCAAATACAACAAGGGTCAATCCCTGCGATAGTTGCTATGCTTTCTTCAAGCCATTTGGCGTATGGCTGCCTTGTAATATCGTCCACGCCATCCTCCTGTTTTGCTACCAGCCACCACCCCTTGGCTACAGTAACAGTCTTTCCCCGCCCATGCGGCCTTCTAGAAGCTCTCAAACATGGGTTACACAGTTATTTCGGTGCCACACCGCGCCGCGCCTTTTCATCAGCCGCACACTGTTTTTGCGGATTAACTGTCCGCCGCTGTGGCCACAGCTTGTGTGTACTTAATTTCTCGCGCTTCCTCGCCCGCTTGTGTGGTTGGTGCGGCATTGCAGTCCTGCCCTGCTTTAGCGCTTCAGGGAAAGTCCCCGTCACTCGCTGTGGTCTCCCCTTACGGGGCACCTATACCGCATATTGGCCGTCTTCCCGCTTAGATTGTCACACGCTCATGCCCGCTTGATGCCCCGCAAGCATCTCAAGCGCCGCTGTTCGGTCATGGCAAGGAGGACGCATCCTCACGCGCAGTTTTCAGCGAGCATTTTCATTTTCATGTAAGCCACGACGAACGGTCTCACATTGTCCTGGTGCTACCAGGCATCTTGTGCAGGCGACAGGATTCGAACCTGCGAACCCGAAATTTTACTATCGGAGCTGATTCCTCCCAGCTTCCGCCCGCATATATTTGTGCCGTGTGGGAGGTGCGACCTCCCGCCCCTGATCTTGGGGTGCAACGAGCGCACGGCATATAACAACAGCCCATAGGTTTCCCTACAGGCTGTTTGTGCCGGTATGACCTTTCGGTGCCCGAAGGTGCGCCCAATACCGGCGGCGCATAAGATGGAGGAAACGGGTTGAGTGGAAAGACGGGTGGATGACTATTCCTTATCATCCACTGTACCTATTGTAGCACATCATTAGGTGGAATTTGTGCCAACTTTCTCTGCAAAACCACAATATATGGCTATGTCATAGAGAAATTGCTCTTTCCGGCGGCTGAATGTCCGCTCACTTATCCCCGGCACGATAATCTTGTTGCGAGAATACTTATGCTTGCCCTGACAGTTGCGCATGATCCCCTGTGTAAGCTGTTTACGGATGCTCTCACTCTCCAAATCCCGCCCGCAACGGTCTATGGCGTATTCAACGGCCCGCATTTTCTTGGTTTCCGGCCAGTTTTCTATGGCGGCAAGCTGCTCCGCCTTGCTCTCTGCCGGTCTACCAATGCCGGGGGATCGGGGCATACCCTCTGTTGCACTGTTCCCTCCGCTCAGTATCTCGCTCCTTGCGTCGTTGTATGCCTGTACTCTCCGTGGATAACCTCTGACATAGGCAATGCACTCAAGCCGCACATCATACGGCAGCGTCTGTTTTCGGCTCATGCCAGCCTCCTTACTCTGCGTTGTTAATTAGTTTGTAGTCGCTCCGCAGAGCGTCCGCAATATCCTTCTTGGTCACATAGCCACTGTTTTTTGCGTCCACCAGCTCCACAAGGCATTTTTGCAGATACTCAACACTCATAGTGTCGTGGCTGTCCGGCGTTTCCTCCAACACGTGGAATCCAAATTTTGTAAGCAGCACTTCGGATACCAAATCCATATTCTGCTTTGTTCCTATCAGCTTTCCCTGCTGGTACGCTTTCATGGGGTTGTTGGGCAGGGTTTTGCCGTCAATTCTCATTTCCGTCCCTCCTTGATCTTGTCCATCAGAAGCAGCCGCACAGCTTGGCAGAGTGCATATACAAGGCTATTCTGCCAAATGCTCCGTCGCTCCTTAATGCGGCACATACCGTTCTCGATTTCCTCCAAGGCTTCCAGCATTGCGTCTTTATTCGCCATCGGCTGCCCTCCACGGAGTGTCCACGCATTCAGGATGGACAATCTCCATCTCGATCGCCCACAGTAGGTTCCACGCCGCAGCTACAAGGTGCGGCTCATCCACATAGCCCGCCAGATATTTCGCCGCATGGCGAATAGCAGAATCTAACAAACTGTGGGTTGGGATCCCTTTATCGACATTATGCTCCCCGTATTTCAAAGCGCCCGCCTCGCAGTGCTTCGACACTTCCATGATAGCCGACCAAGGGAGCAAATCCATCCGTCCCTTGCCCGTGTGCATATCCCGGAGTGCTCCGCTTGGAAACTTTGTTCTTTCTCCGCTGTCTTTAATCATAGTCCCTCCGTTCTCCGTAACTGCAAAAATCGTCAGCCTTTACATACGGTAGTCCACCAGCGAAATCACATCCGCATTCGTATTCATCCGGCTTGTAATGCTTGCAGTCATTGCACCGCACCACTTCCACAGCGTCAACGGTTGGAACAACATACTTGATTATGTGATATGCTTCTGTAAATCCCTCGGCAAGACTATCAAGCTGAGTTTCACCGTTGTGTATCAATTCTTTCGTTTCCTCGTATTCTTCGCCAAACAGTCTCAATGCTTCATCAGCGTCAATCAGCCGCATCGCCGTCACCTCCGTCCATCTTGGCGCCCCAGTTGGGGCAGATGTGTCATATAACTGCATTTGGTCAGCCATTGCGCCACACCTCCTTACAAATACCCGTGATTCCGCTTTTTCGCTTCCATATTGTCGGCTACTTCTTCCAGATCCCACCACGCAGGCTCTCCAACATGGCATTTCCACCGATCAGCGCCAAACGCCCTGAATATACAGTTTTGGCATCCGCCCTGATCCTTGCAGAACTGCGCAAGTGTTTTAGCGCAATCTTCCGCTCTTTTATTGCTTACCATTGTCAGCCCTCCTCGACACCTCCCCATTGAACCACTTCCGCAGTTCGTGTGCGCACGAAACACATAGTTCGTATTCGATGTCGCTTATGTCGTTTTTAACTTGCCGCATACCGGCATAGGTGACGGAGTTGAACGGATTGATCTCCGCTCCGCAACGGTCACACACTCTCTTTGTCGCCACTGTCAGCCCTCCTGTTCCATGCTTCGATTGCTTTTTCTTTGCTGGGCAGCCCAGATACTTTCATCTCCTTTGTGTGGAGGCCATCACCAGCCCTATATCTCCCACAACCGGCATCCCACACAAAGTCTGCTCTATCGTAGGTATCGTACATATGGATAACGGTTGCAACTCCACCGCACTCAGGGCAGCGTTTCAATTCATCCATCGTCAGCCCTCCTCACAGTAAAATCTGGAAATGTCATCCATACGCCAGCGAACCGTGTCCGAAATAGTGGAGTATAGATACCCACCTTCCATGTGTACGGACTTCACACCGTATACCTGCCGCGGATTCGTGAAATGCCCGAATTGCTTTTTCATGTGTTCCTCAATCTCGTCCTTGAAGATGATAGTCAGTTTCATTCCTTCGCCTCCAATGCTTTCTCTGCCTCCTTGCGGGTCAGGAATACGGTTTTGCCGAACGCAGCGGCGGTAACCCCGTACTGCTCTCTCAACCCATCTTTTACCACAAACACAATAGTTGTGCCAAAACTCCCGATATTCACAAAGTCAACCTTACATTCCCTTGCATATTTCGCACCGTCAAGAATGGCCCACACCGTATCGCCCACCTTGCACGGCAGCACCACCACGCGCCCGTCCTTTTCGGCATCGGCCAGTTCGCGCAGGCGGGTATAGCTGCAAAGGCTTTCCAAATCAGCAAGACGCATGAGCTTCAGCGCGATCTCGTCCGCCTTATCTTTCGGCAGAACTTCTTCCGGCTCAAGCCCCGTGTCCTCGTAGGCGGCGAGGCGATTCTTGAGTCGATTGCGGCAGTACAGCGCGGTGCAGTCAGCCATCGGCTTACCATGCTTACCCGTCCAATCCGCTTTGCACTTCTCGCAGTCCATCATTGCCTGTCCATCGGTGTCTCGCTTCGTCAGTCGTTCCATCACTCCACCTCCCATTTCAGTTCGTCATACAACTCGCTGAACCGCTTGTTCCACTTCCTTAGCCCGAAGAAACAGTACACGCCCAACACAATCCACAGTCCGCTGGCGATGTTTTGCAACAGATTTTCCATGTCACTCCACCTCCTGCATCCAGAACTCACGGCGGCATTCGGCACAGGACCCATAAGGACTTGCGCATCCCCCGTACGCATTCCTGTATTCGGAAGAAAAAAGCACGGGACACACACTCAAAGTTCCCCCGTCGAGAACCAGCGCCTCCGGGTATTGCTCCAGAAACACGCTCTGCCGCGTCTTACGCGGATGTGCAGCAGACCATTCCTCTACTTCTTTTACAACGTCCTCGGCCGGTATTCCCTCAGCCAAAGTAGGCAAATGTTTCCCAGTAACCTTATACATTCTTCTGTGCTCTTCAATAAACTTCACAGCATCCATATTGTCAACCTCCTATCTCATATGTCGTTTCCCGGCCTTTGCAAACCTCGCGCTCTGCCGCACATAGCGCTCCCGGGCGGCGGTGTTGGGCCGATCCACCCAGGGCTTTTCCGCCAGCCGCTGGGCCTCATACGCCAGGAACGCCTCGCAACTCTTCCGGCAGGCCCCGCAGGGGAACCTGTCCGGGCAATCTTTTACGCAGTGGCTTTTCACTCCTACCACATCCTTTCCTGCGCCGTATGATCCGCAAACCGCTGTTCTTGCAGTTGGAAATATGTCGGTTCGATCTCGCAGCCCACAAACTCAAAGCCGAGGTTGTAAGCCGCTATCCTACTGCTTCCACTGCCCAAGTGTGTATCCAGTATGCGCCAGCCTTCTTTGGCGTACTTCATCAGCAGCCACTCGTACAATGCCACGGGCTTTTGCGTTGGATGTATTCTTTGCCCCTTTTCTTGCAACGGCGAGTAATAAAAAGTTCTCGCAGATGTATCGAAAGAGGTCCAGGCAAATTCGCAAGATGCAAAAGAAATATCTTCCGGCTGCTTTTTGTCCCAAATAACAAATCCCCTACAAGGCGGAAGATCGTAATAATTTCCCCCCCATATTATTTGGTTTTTGCTGCATCTTTTTAATTCGCTAAAATAGACATCACCCGGAGTCGCATCGTCCCATCTTGTTTCAGTGGCATTGTATTTTTTCAATCGGCCACTATCATGAATGCTAATTACATACGGTGGGTCAACAATGGCAAGATCAAATGCTTTATCCGGTAGCGCCTGCATATACTCCATGCAGTCTACGTTCAGCGCGATTTGATTCATTCGTTCCACCTCGCCGTCTTTTCCTGCACACCCCATTGGAGTGCGTCCTCGTGGCTATCAAAGTAAAGGTCAATGCGGTTGCCGCTAATTGCGCCGCCCACATCCTGTGCTATGTAGATATGCCCGTCAATCTCAACCTCCGTCCCCATCGGGATAACATCCGGGTCCGTGGCGATGGTCACGCCCTGTGTTGCTTTCGCTCCTGTGGCTGTATAGCCGTTTGAATACGCTCCACAGCATTTTTCGCAGGGGCAGTATGCTGTCACGGTCATGGTACTTTCGTGCGTGTAGGCGGCTTTCTGTGTCGTTTCTTGGCGGATTACTTCCGCCACCAGCGGGGAAACAGGTTCTTGCTCCTCCACATATTCCGCTTCTGCGGCAAGTGGCTCCACCCACAATATCCCGGCGGCAATCAGCATCCCAAGGACCGCACCTCCGACAACTGTAAATATGCTCTTTCTGCTCATTTTCTTCCTCTCCCGTATACCATCCATTGCATAGATACCCCAAGCGCATCACAGATATGTGCCAGCACCCACACCGATGCGGTGCTGTGTCCACACTCAATATAGCTGATTGTCGATGGTGCTACACCAGATTCCAAAGCCAAATCATTCTGCGACATAAGTTCCTTCTCCCTCGCCTCCCGCAGGCGCTTCCCCATACCCGCAAAATCTGCCGTCATGTGTATCCTCCTTTCTATCATCAGGATCGTACTCTGGGCAACTTACCACCAAAAATGATGTGTATTTTTCATTTTTTGTCGGGATTGCATTCCACCCCTTTACCGGCTCAAATCGTATAGGCCAGCCCTTTTTTGTGTAGTCTACTTCTGTCCATGAGCATCCTCCATACGCTTTTCTACAAGTCCAGCAAAGCGTCTTCCCTCCAGTGGTAATATGCTCCTTCACAAGTTTTTTCCTCCTCTCACCACTCAACCGTGACTTCACATTCATCCGGCATAAGCATGCGTAGATTTTGCAAAACGCTTTCCCGGTCTCCCCGGATGGTCAGCCGTGCGTGAAGCAGTTCTGCACTTCGCACGTGCAACGGTTCCACACTTCGCACCGGTGTTGGTCCATCGGACTGCTTCTCCAGCGTTTCTGCTGCCGGAACCTCGGCTGTGTGCCACTCCGATAGTTTCTTTTGCCACAAGTCAAAGTTCCGACCACCTCGCACAAACGGCACCCCCAGTTTTTTCCCACACTCTATGATGGTGGCACTGCAACAGCCCATTTCTTCCGCAAGGTATGTAGCTGCACCGCCGCAGGACTGCATATTTCGCAGGTATTCTCGCTTCAGATCATCCGGCATCGCCTTGAAATCTTCCCAAGGCATAGGCCGCGTGATGTTGTATGTTTTCATTTCCCCGTTCATCTCCCTCTTTTGTTCCGCAGTGAGGTAATCACTTGGCAATCTGCATTTCCCGCGCTTACGGTTTACATGGGCAAACGCCCCTCTTGCAACACGCTTTTTCTGCACGATGTCATAGTCAAAATCATTCATAGGCGGTTATGCTCACCTCCGTGCGTGGATTTTCCTTGTCGTACAGTACCCGGCTCCCGTCATGGCTGACAATAATGCCGCAGTGGTCGTCCAGCAGCACCCGCGCCTTGACCAGCACATCGTCCATAGCTTCCAGCAGATTGGTTAAATCCACTCGCCGCTTGGTTGGCATATAAAACAGGCATTTAACCTCCACTGGATAATCGATCGGCTCATGCACACCAGCCTTTTTGCAGTACCACACAGCTTTTGCCTCGTAATCGATGTACTTCTGCGACGGCATAATAAACGATTTCCCTGTCTTGCTGCTGTGCATAATGCGCTGGCTGTTTTTCTTTGTAACCGGCGGCAGGGGTATGGTAAAGTGCATGTCAGCCATCGCCGCCTCCCATCTCCATCTGCCCGTCCACCTGCATGGCCTTTGCAAGCCTGCTGCAGGTGTCCAGCTCGTCCAATGCCCGCTTGCGGTACATAGCAAGCAAGGCTTGCTTTTCTTCCTCCGTTTCCGCCAGCTTGTACCCGCCGTCTTTCAGCGCAACGATGGGTACACCCTGCCGCCGCTGCTCCCGTATCATCCGGCGGTTCGCTCTGTCCGGCATCCCAGTCAATGCTTCAAGGTTTTGCCGGGTGTATGTAATGCCGGGAATCATGCGTAATGTGGTCATATCAATCCTCCCCAAATCGTAGTTTTGTCACCGCGATGGGAAACTGCTCGATATCGCTTGCCCACTTGGCTGTCCCCTCACCGTGCGTCCTCTGCCAGCACAGCGGGAAACCGCCAATTCCATCGAATAAGCTGCCCATCGTTGCGCCATCCGGCAAATACGCCGCCATACGATCAATGAGCCATTGCCAAAACGGAAGGGCGATGGAGTTACCCAGTGCCTTGTACCGGGGGCTGTCCGCATCCTTGTGGCGCTTGCCCTTGCTGTCCATCCACTCGCCGATATCCGTCCAGCCGTCCGGGTAGCCCTGCAGCCGTTCGCACTCCATCGGTGTAAGGCGTCGCACAATCATGCCCGTTCTCACTGTGTTCTGCAAATTGTAGCTGATTCCGCCGTTTGATTTTGCCTGCAAAGTCCCGTTTGTTTCGCCGCCTTCACGGAAGTTCCGGCAGTCAACGGCACACACAAGGTCTGTGCTGTCCTTAAAGTCCCGTTGCTTGCAGCTGCTTGCAACTTCCCCCTCGCAGTAATCGCCGAATCCCTGCATTTGATACGTCAGCGGGATTTGGTTGCCGCCGGTTCCCATACGACCTTGCAAACTCGGAGCGATCTCGCCGCAGTCTCGGATGACATCGCAGGCGTGACGCATATCCAGAATGGAGGGCTGTTGCCCATGCTCCTGTGCTCTCAGCGTCCCGGAAACATCATGGCTCACGCCCATCACATTCCCGCCTTGATCGTTCAGGCACAGCACCGCCGGAACCACCACAGATGGCTTATTCCAGCCGCACTCCGCATTCCCGGACTGCATAAGAAGCACCGTTTTCAGCGGTTCCGGCAAGTCTTTCCCCCGCCGCTCCGCTCTCCGCAGGATGCCCTGACACGCTTTTGCGCTCAAAGAGTATTTCTCCTGCGGTGTCGCCTCCAAAATCTGCGACAATCGAGATACGACGGCGGCGTTGGGGGACTCCCCAGTATTGCGCGTCATGCACTCGCCAAGCCACGCTCCATCGTCCGCCCACTTCATCGTGGTAGCCACCCCAAGTTGGCCATCCTTTTTCAGGCACTTCAATATCGGGGGCTTCCGGCTCTGCGATGCGGATGATCTCTTCGAGGACCGCCGCGAAATCTTGACCTTTGTTGCTTGAGAATGCTCCGGGGACATTTTCCCAGACCATAAACCGAGGTCTGACCATGTCACCTGTCCGTCCGTTCGCTCTGTCACGCTCTCTCATCTCCTTTACGATGCGGACCTGCTCCATGAACAATCCGCTCCTTGCACCGGCCAATCCAGCGCGTTTTCCTGCAATGCTCAAATTCTGGTTATTCCGAATTCGGAATAATCAAAATTATGCCGAAGAAATAGTTATTCCGAAGTTGCTGCATCAAGTCCCATAAATCCT
>OFMX01000840.1_pt1 | contig 27349 bp, 30 predicted proteins | sample 1541901 | NCBI WGS metagenome assembly OFMX01 (sample SAMN04209222, study PRJEB22552) | human gut metagenome | biome: gut; material: feces | host: Homo sapiens | place: USA: Oklahoma | reverse complement strand
GCGAGCTGCTCGCCGCCGCCGGAGCGGGCGAGGAGATCGTCACCGCCGCGCTCGATTTTTCCGTCCTTGCGGAGGTCCGCAACTCCATCAACGTCTTTCACGACCGTCGGCCGGAGCTATATCGTCTCTGAAATAAAACGTCGTACCGAGACCGCAGGGTCTCGGGGCTTTTTCCGTTTTGACGAAAAAAATTCACAGATTTTGTGCATTTCACCGTTATCTGCCTATGGAAATGCCGCTTGCAGCGCGGTATCCTATGCTCGCAGGAGGGACCGCGGCGCGGCGCTCCTGCCGCTTCATTTTGTCATTTCAATTCCCATGAAAATAAAGGAGCTGTGAACTATGGAAACCTTAAAGCGTTACCGTCTCTGGGCCGTCGTCGTATCCTGCTGCATGATCGTGCTGGGCGCCGCGATGATCCTCCGCCCCGACATCTCCGCGCTGGCCGTGTGCTATCTCACCGGCGCGCTGTGCATCGCCATGGGCGTGTGCGAGATCGCCCGCTACTTCAGCATCGGCGTCATCGGCATCCTCTTCCGCTTCGACCTGATCGTGGGCATTCTCAGCACGCTCGCGGGCGTTCTGCTTCTTGCCCACCCCACCGGAGCGCTGACCGTCCTGCCAATTATCCTCGGCTTCTACATCATCATCGACAGCGTCTTTTCCATTCAGGCCGCCGTAGAGCTGCGCCGCTTCGGTCTCGGCAGCTGGGGACTGAATCTGCTGCTGGGCATCGTGGGCGCTGTGCTCGGCGTGCTGATGATCCTCGACCCCTTCGACGGCGCGGCGGCGCTGATGATCTACATGGGCGTTTCCCTGCTGCTTGCGGGCGTTGAGAGCATCTACACCGTCATCTGCCTGTCCCGCGCGTTTAATAGCGACGCGCACCAGAGGGTCATCGACACCGTCTGGCACGAGGTCTGAGTCCTCCCGATCGTCCGCTGCGGAAAAAAATTTCCGCGGCGGACGATTTTCTCTTGCATTCTCCGTTCAGTTGTGGTATAACCTTCCAAACGTATGGGAGATTTGGACTGCTGTTTTTCTTCCATATGACCACAACGGGCCGCGCCAAAAGCGGCCATTCTTTCTTTAAGGCGGGTGAATGATCGGATGGGCACCTTTTTTTCGCAGCTCTCCTCGCTCTCGCTCCTTTCCATCACGGTGCGGCTGCTGCTCACGACCGTGTTCGCCGGCACGCTCGGCTATGAGCGCGAGCGGCACCGGCAGGCGGCGGGCTTCCGCACCTACATCATTGTCGCGGACGCTGCCGCGCTGGTGATGATGACGAACCTCTACATCGGCGATGTCTTCGGCTCGACCGACCTCGTGCGTATGCCGGCCTCGGTCATCACCGGTCTGGGCTTTCTTGGCGCGGGCACCATTCTCGTCACCAAGAGCCATGAGATCAAGGGCCTGACGACCGCCGCCGGACTCTGGGCGGTGTCCATCATCGGCACCGCCATCGGCGCGGGCTTCTACACGGGCGGCACGGTGTGCTACGCCTTCATTCTGCTGGCAATGAACGTGCTGCGGCTGGTGGACGTGCGCATCCAGAGCCGGCAGAAGACCGCCACCGTCTACTTCGAGCTCCGCTCGAAGCTGAGCATCGGGCAGCTCGTCCGCCTCGCGCGGGAAAAGGACTGCACACTCTCGGAGCTGGAGCTGTACGCCGATTCCGGCTACGGCGACAACCTTGTGTGCGGCACGTTCACCCTCTGGGCGGAGGGCCGCACGTCGCTCGACGATATCCTTCGGGAGCTCAGCGCCGTCGAGGGCGTCATCTACCTCACCAGGATCTGACCACAGCGGCATGGGACGCCGAAGCGAATGCTTCGGCGTCCTGTTTTTCTGCCGTCCCGACGGGACGTTCCCCCTTGCAAGCGGGACCGCTATCCCCTATAATGGAGAAAAAGGCAAGGGAGGCGGCGCGCCATGGTGACTGACGATATTCTCTACCGCCGCTATCTCGGCGGCGACGAGGACAGTCTGAGCGCCCTCATGGAGCGCCACGGCGACAAGCTCACGCTCTACCTCGACGGTTGCCTTCACGATCTCCACGAGTCCGAGGACCTGATGATCGAGGCGTTCGCCTACCTGATCGCCAAACAGCCCCGCATCCGCGACGGCGGCTTTCGAGCTTATCTCTACCGATCCGCGCGGCACATGGCACTGCGGTTGCTTTCCAGAAAGCGCGCGCAGCTCTGCTTCTCGCTCGATACGCTGACGGAGGAGCCGGAGGCGCGGGAGCTGGTGGAGGAGGCCGTAGAATCGGCGGAGCGCGCCCGCATCCTGCGCGCGTGCATGGCGGAGCTGCACGCGGACTACCGCGAGGCGCTGTTCCTCGTCTACTTCGAGGGCTTGAGCCACGCGGAGACCGCCGCCGTCATGGGCAAGCGGGAAAAGCAGGTCGCAGACCTCATCTACCGTGGAAAAAACGCGCTGCGCAAGCGGCTGGAACAGGAGGGGATCACCGATGCGTACAGCGGATGAACGTCTTGCCGCCGCCAAGCGGCGGGCGGAGGAAATAAAGCGGCAGGAGCGCAGCCGTCGCAGCCGTATTTCCGCCGTTTCCGGCGCGGCGGCCTGTCTTGCGGCGATCCTCGGTCTCGCGCTGGCGATGCCGTCCGTCACGGCGCGCTTCTCCGGCGCGGACTACTATGGCGGCATGACCGCCAGTCTGTTCACCGGCGAGAGCCTCGGCTATCTTCTGGTGGGACTGCTGGCCTTCGCGCTCGGCGTGTGCGTGACGGTGCTGTGCGTCCGCCTGCATGAGCGGGAGCGGGACGAGGGCAGCGAGGAGGAGCGCGGCGATGCTTGAGCTTTGGGATTACCTCGTACAGTTCCTTGTGACGGCCTGCGGCTTCTGCGCCGCGCTGCGGGAATACTACCGGGCGCGCCGCCGGCCGTGGTTCCTGCTGACCTGCTTTTATGCGACCTTCGCGCTCGGCACGCTCTACTGGACACTGCATTTGCTGCTGCGGCAGGAAACGCCGCAGGTCTTCTACGTCTCCGACCTCGCGTGGCTCGCGAGCTTCGTCTTTCTCCTCGCGCTGACACTCACGCTGCCGACGGCGGAGGAACGGTGCTTCCGCACGAGGCTGTGCCGGCTCGTGCCGGTCGTCTGCCTGCCGCAGTTTATCCTGTACGTCACCTACGGCGACGTGCTCTCGAACGTTTTCATGTGCGGCATGACGATGCTGCTCGCGTGGTGCGCCGTGCGCGGTCTCGTGTGGGCGAAGCGCTCGGGCGGCGCGCGGCTGCGCCGGTTCCACGGAACGGTGCTTGCTTTCGCGGCGCTGGAGTACGCGCTGTGGACCTCCTCGTGCTTCTGGGTAAGCGACACGCTGACGAACCCCTACTTCTGGTTCGACTTCCTGCTCTCGCTCGTGCTCCTTCTGCTCCTGCCTGCGCTGCGAAAGGCGGTGGACGCATGACCTACATTGAAAACGTCCTCGTGTGCATGGCGGCCCCGCTGCTCGTGGCACTGCTGCTCCTGCGGAGAAAGCAGCGTCCGCTGCTGCTTTTCTGCCTCGCGGGCATGGGAATGTGCCTGCTCGCGGCGTACCTCAACACCTTCTTCGCCCAGCTCTACGCCGCAGACGCGCTGAACGCCGCCACGCAGATCGCGCCGGTGGTGGAGGAGATCATGAAGCTGCTGCCGCTGCTCTTTTACCTCGCGGTGTTCGAGCCGGACGCGGAGCGCTTCCGCCTCGCCGCCATCGTGGTGGCCGCGAGCTTCGCCACCTTTGAGAACGTCTGCTACCTGACGCAGAACGGCGCGGGGCAGTTCGTTTATCTGCTCATCCGCGGCTTCGGTACGGGCGCGATGCACATCGTCTGCGGCAGCGTGTACGGCCGCGTCCTGCGCCCCGTGTGGGGCAGCCGCCCGCTCCGCGCGGCGTGTCTGTTCGGCCTGCTCTGCGTCGCCATCATCTACCACGCCATCTATAACCTGCTCGTGGGCGTCGGCGGCACGGCGCAGCTGCTCGCCTACGCTATCCCCCTGCTCACGGCGCTGTGCTTCCGCCTGCTCGGGCAGCAGACCGCAGCGCAAAAGCAATAAGATCATCGGACCGTCCTCGGGCGGTCCGAATTTTTTTCAAATTTTTCATTTTGGGTGCGTAGTTTTTCCGTTTTTTGTCCCTATAGAGATGTAAGGACCTTTACGGGAAGGAGGAATCGGAATGTACGACACGGCGGAGCGCCTGCGGCGGGCGAAACGCGCGGCGCGGCAGCTCGTGCGACGGCAGGAGCGGAAAGCTCGGCGGCGGCTCGGCACCCTGTGCGCGGCGCTGGCACTCGCGCTGACCGGAGCGCTGACGCATTTTGCCGGCAGCATACCGGGCACGGTACAGGGCGCCTACGGCGCGACGCTGCTCGCCGATAGTGCAGGCGGCTATGTGCTCGTCGGCGTGGCGGCGTTCGTCATAGCGGTGGCGCTGACGGTCGTCTGTATGCGGCTGCACGAGCGCGACAAGCAAAACGGAGACGATCACCACGAGGAGACGAAGCCGCCCGCGACGGAACAATAAAATCTTGCAGCCGAATTTTTTCACGGAGGTGCTACGATGAAACGAAAGCTATGGACGCTCCTGCTCGCCCTCGGCGCAGCGTTGGCGCTGTGCGTCGGCGCGGGTGCGGCGGAGGTAAGCGTGACCCAAGCAAATCAGTTAATCGGCGATAGCGTCGAGCTTAACGGCGAATACAAGCTGATAGCGGATATTACCATTGACAGGTCTATCGTCATTAAGAAAGAAAAATCTGTCACCCTCGACCTCAACGGCCATGTGCTGCAATACAAAAATGATAGCACCAAAGGCAGCGTGATCAAGGTCGAGGGCGGCGGGCATCTGACCATTCAGGACAGCAACACAGGCAGTCTCTCGCACAAATTTACCCCGAACAGCGACGGCCTGTGGGTACTGGACGAGGCCAGCGGAACAGAAGAAGTGAAAGGCGGTGTCATCACCGGCGGCACGGGAACGCAGTGGGACCAGTACTACCGAGGCGGCGGCGTGTACGTCGCTCCCGGCGGTACGCTGACTATGGAAAGCGGCAGCATCGTCGGCTGCTCCGCAAATGGTAGCAGCTTTAGTCTCGGCGGCGGTGTCTACATCGACAGCTCTGCTAATTCAAACGCAGACACATTCACCATGAATGGCGGCAGCATCATCGGCTGCACCGCGGATGGCGGTGGCGGCGTATTGGTCGCCTTGGAGTGCCATTTCACCATGAACACCGGCGCTGTGATCCGCAGCTGCACTGCACAGATGGGCGGCGGTGTATATTGTCTCGGCATGTCCGGTTCGTTTGGCATATTTACCTTAAACGGTGGAACAATCCAGTCCTGTAAGGCCCTCGGTCGAGGCGGCGGCGGTGTTTCCAACAGCGGAGAATTCCTCATGCAGAACGGCTTGATCGAAAACTGCGCATCCGTAAAAGATTCCAACGCGAGCGGCGGGGTCCTCAATTCCAGTCAATTCACCATGAGCGGCGGAACGGTGGAAAGCAGTATTACAAACAGCGGCACGATAAACGCCGACGGCGGCACCGTCACCGGCGATGTGACCAACGGCATCGATAATGGCCCGGGCAAAATCACCGGCACGAGTGAAGATTTCGGCAAAACCGAGTTTACCAACACGGTGACTAACCACAGCAACAGCACGCTCTCCGGCTTCGGCAAGTTTACCGGCCGCGTGACCAACAACGGCGGTAAAATCACCGGCTTCTGCACGTTTACCGGCACAGTGATCAACAACGGCGGCAAAATTATCGGCTTCTGTGATTTCGAGAAAGCCAATCTCAGCGGTGAGCTTACGGTGACCTTTGACCCCGACAATGGTGAGCAATCTTTCACGCGACAGGTCCCATGGTGCAAAGACGGAGCAGCGCTCACCGAGCCAAGCCCCGCGCCCACCAAGGACGGCTACTCCTTCGATGGGTGGTATAAGGGCTACGGCTGGGACAAGTGGGACTTTGACACCAATAAAGTCTCCTACACCATGACGCTTACCGCCAAGTGGACGGAGAACCCGCCCGCCCCGAGCTATGACGACAGCGACCCGACCTATGCCGTCAGCGCGCCGACCGCGGAGAACGGCAAGATCGCCGTTAGCCCGCGCTATGCCGAGCGCGGCGAGCGCGTGACCGTCACGCTCACGCCCGACGAGGGCTTCGAGCTGGAGAGCCTCACCGTCACCGACAGCCGCGGCGATGCGATCACGCTGACGGACAAGGGCGACGGCAGGTACACCTTCACCATGCCCGCGCGGCGTGTGGAGGTCAAGGCGAGCTTTGTAAAGTCGGTCGAGGTCAGCCCGTTCGCCGACGTGGCGATCGACGCTTATTACTATGAGGCGGTCAAGTGGGCGGCAGAGAACGGCATCACCGGCGGCGTTGGTAACAGCCTCTTTGCACCGAACCAGCCCTGCACCCGAGGTCAGATTGTCACTTTCCTGTGGCGTGCTGCCGGATCTCCTGTGGTGAACTACGCTATGAACATGACAGATGTTGCCGAGGACGCGTACTACGGCGAAGCTGTCCGCTGGGCGCTGAGCGAGGGCATCACCACCGGTACCGGTAAGAGCAGCTTCTCTCCCGACGCGACCTGCACAAGAGCACAGGCGGTGACGTTCCTCGCCCGCGCGCTGAACGCGAATGCGTCCGGCAAGGCGGAGTTCGGTGACGTCCCGACTGACAGCTACTTTGCCGAGGCAGTCGCCTGGGCGGCGGCCAACGGCGTGACCGAGGGCGTCGGCGGCGGTCTGTTCGGCTCCGACAATAGCTGCACGCGCGGTCAGATCGTGACGTTTCTCTATCGGGCATACAATAAGTAAGCGCGAAACGCGCTCCCGCAAAAAAGGCGGTCCGCATTCGAAATGGATGCGGACCATTTTTTGTCAAAAATCTTCCAGCTTGTTCCTTGGATAAACTGGCGCGATTTTCAAAGACTAAGGCCAGTAAAACGACGTTAAAGGAGAATCGGCATAGATGAAAGCAACCGGAATCGTGCGCCGGATCGACGACCTTGGCCGTGTGGTCATTCCCAAGGAGATCCGCCGCACCATGCGCATCCGCGAGGGTGACCCTCTGGAGATTTATACAAGCCGGGACGGCGAGGTCATCTTCAAGAAATACTCGCTCATGGGCGGTGTGGACGAGTTTGCCGCGCAGATCTGTGAAACACTCAACAAAACCACCGGCCTGACTGTCGCCGTGACGGACCGCGACAGTGTGGTGGCCGCGGCGGGCAGCGCGCGGCGCGATCTGATCGGCAAGCGCATCAGCACCGAGCTGGAGCAGATCATGGAGGACCGCGCCATCTACCGCGCGCAGGGCAGCGAGCGCAGCGTCTACGTCACCGATACGCTCGACCGCTGCTGTGCCGCCATCGCCGCGCCCATCATTTCCGAGGGTGACGCGCTGGGGCTGGTGCTGTTTGTGGAGAACGAGGGTGAGAACCACGTCGGCGAGACGGAGTACAAGCTCGCGCAGACCATCGCCTCCTTCCTCGGCAGGCACATGGAGAGCTGAAAAAGGGAAGCGTCCCGCAAGCGGGACGCTTCCCTTTTTTCTTTAGTCGTTGACGACCTTGATCTGGCACATCTTCATCGTCTCGAGCGCGTGGCGGTGGCTCTCCGGCGTGACGCCGGCGCAGCAGCTCGCGTCCACGGTGATGGGCGCTTCAGGCATCGCCGCCTTGAACAGCAGCGCGTTGGACACCACGCAGATATCGGTGCAGAGGCCGACCAGCTCGATCTCCAGCGCCTCCTGCGCGCGCTCGGTCATCAGAATACCGGCGAGCCTGTTGGAGCCGAAGGTGGGCTTGTCGATAACAGTCGCCTTCTCCGCAGCCTTGGCGACCGCATCGTTGAGCTGCCAGCCGTGGGTGCCCTCGATGCAGTGCTCGACGGGCAGGTTGCGGCCCTCCTGCGTGTCGAGATAGTTTTCGTAATGCGTGTCGCGCGTGAGATAGATGTTCCACGGGTCGTACTCCTTCATCTTCTCCACAACGCGCGGAACGATCTGCTGCGCCTCCTTCGTACCGAGCGAGCCGTCGATGAAGTCGTTCTGCATATCAATGACGACGAGAATCTTACGCATGGCAATGCCCTCCTGTTTTTTCAGATGCGCTTCCACTTCGCGCCGTTCGGCACATCGGTCACCTCGATGCCCTGTGCCTTCAGCTCGTCGCGGATGCGGTCGGCCTCGGCGAAGTTCTTCGCCTTCTTGGCGTCTGCGCGCTGACGGATCAGCGTTTCGACGGCCTCGTCCGGCGTGCCATCCTCGGCGATGACGGTGAACGCGCCCGCGCTCTGCGCGGCGGCCGCGGCGTTCTTCTCGCGCAGCGCGGCGGCCTTGGCGATGAGATCAAGGCTCAGGACCTCGTCGAGGTCGGCGATGATCGCGAGCTTGGTCGCGCCGCTCGTCTTGGCCTTGAGCACATCGTAGAGCACGGTGACGCCCATGGCGGTGTTGAGGTCGTTGTCCATCTCCTTGGAAAATTTCGCGCGGTACTCGGCGCGCACGGCCTCGTCCACGCCGCCCTCGTCCTTGAGGTTGGCGATCTTCGCAAGGAGCTTGTTGTAGGCAAGCACGGCGTTATCCAGATTCTCCCAGGTGAACACGAGGCTCTTGCGGTAGTGGCTCTGCAGGCAGAAGAAGCGGTAGGCCAGCGGGTCGTAGCCCTTCTGCTCAAGCAGGGAAACGGTCAGAAATTCGCCCTTGGACTTGCTCATTTTGCCGTCCGTTGTATTGAGGTGGGCAACATGGCACCAGTGGGGGCACCAAGGATGTCCGAGGTAGCTTTCGGACTGGGCGATCTCGTTCGTGTGGTGCGGGAAGGCATTGTCCACGCCGCCGCAGTGCAGGTCGAGGTATTCGCCGTTGTACTTCATGGAGATGCCGGAGCACTCGATGTGCCAGCCGGGATAGCCGACGCCCCAGGGCGAATCCCATTTGAGCGCCTGATCCTCGAACTTGGACTTGGTGAACCAGAGGACGAAGTCGTTCTTATTCTTCTTGTTCGTATCCTCCTCCACGCCCTCGCGGACGCCCACGGCGAGGTCCTCCTCGTTGTGGTCGTTGAAGATATAGTAGCGGTCCAGCTTGCTCGTGTCGAAGTAGACGTTGCCGCCGGCGAGGTAGGCGTAGCCGGTGTCAAGCAGCCTGGTGATGATCTTGATATAGTCGTCGATGAGGCCGGTGGCGGGCTGCACGACTTCGGGACGCTTGATGTGGAGCTTTTGGCAGTCGGCAAAGAAGGCGTCGGTATAGAACTGCGCGATCTCCATGACGGACTTGTGCTCGCGCTTGGCGCCCTTGAGCATCTTGTCCTCGCCCTCGTCGGCGTCGCTCGTAAGGTGGCCGACGTCGGTGATGTTCATCACGCGGTTGACGCTGTAGCCTGCGAAGCGGAGGTACTTCTCCAGCACATCCTCCATGATGTAGCTGCGCAGATTGCCGATGTGGGCAAAGTGATAGACGGTCGGGCCGCAGGTGTACATCTCGATGTGGTTCGGGGTATGGGTCTTGAGCTCTTCCTTTTTGTGGGTGGCGGAATTATAGAGGTACATACAGAAACTCCTTTTCAGAGCAAAATTAACTTGGCTTCAGTCCGGCTCGCGGAACACGTCGGCATTTTTGATGAAATACTCAATGCCGGAATAGGCGGTGGTCAGCACGATGACGGCATTGCACAGGGGATCGAACCACGCGTATGCGCCGAAAACGTTGAGCAGCATCGCGCAGAGGCAGACCATGGTCGAGGCCGTTTTGACCTTGCCGGACCACGCCGCGGCGATCACGCGGCCCTGCTCGACGGCAACGAGCCGCATTCCGGAGACCGCGAACTCGCGCAGCAGCACGATGGCCAGACACCAGCCGGGCATCTGCCCGATCTCGACGAGGTAGCACATGGCCGCCATAACGAGCACCTTATCTGCCAGCGGGTCCATGAACTTGCCGAAATTCGTGACCTGGTTGTAGTGGCGGGCGATGTAGCCGTCCACGAAATCCGTGAGGCACGCGACCACGAACACGCCGAAGGCGGCGCAGCGCGCATAGGGGAAATCCAGATACAGGATCACAAGAAATACAGGGATGAGCGCCACCCGCGCAAGGGTGAGCTTATTGGCAGTCGTCATCTGTGAACAGTCCTTTCAGGGCGCTCGCGCGCCGGTTTGCTATTTTGCCGCGTCCGCGCGGCGTCTTATTCCTCGGCCAGCTCGCCGGTCAGCTCGCCGTCCATCGCGCCGGTGATGCGCACGGGCACGAACTCGCCCGCCGCGACGTCGCGCGGGGCGGAGAAATAGATGCGCCCGTCGATGTCCGGCGACTCGGCGTAGCTGCGGCCGACGAAGAGCATGGATTGCCCGTCGAAGCCCTCGCAGAGGACCTCCATCACGTCGCCCTGGCGTTCGTCGTTCCACGCGTCGATGATCTCGCTCTGAATGTCCACGATCCGCTCGGCGCGGTGGGCCGCCTCGTCGGAGTCGACGCGCTCCATCTTCGCCGCGCGCGTCCCCTCCTCGGGGGAATAGGGGAACACGCCCGCGCGCAGCAGCTTCTGCTCGCGCAGGAAATCGCACAGCTCGTCGAACTCCTCCTCGCCCTCGCCGGGCAGGCCCGCAATGATGGACGTGCGCAGTACGAGACCGGGAATGCGCTCGCGGAGCTTATCGAGCAGGGCGCAGAGGTATTTCTTGTCGCCGCGGCGGTTCATCTTCTTGAGGATCTTATCGTTGCAGTGCTGGAGCGGAATGTCGAGGTATTTCAGAATTTTGTCCTCGCGGGCGATCACGTCGATCAGGCGGTCGTCGATCCACTCGGGATAGAGGTAGTGCAGGCGGATCCAATGGAAATCGAGCTTGCAAAGCTCCTCTAAAAGGTCGGCCAGATGGGGCTTGCCGTCCCAGTCCATGCCGTAGCGCGTGATGTCCTGCGCGATGACGATGAGCTCCTTGACGCCGGAATCGGCGAGCTGCCTTGCCTCGGCGAGAACATGCTCCATCGTGCGGGAGCGGTATTTGCCGCGCAGCTTGGGGATGATGCAGAAGGCGCACCAGTTGTCGCAGCCCTCCGCGATGCGCAGGAAGGCGTAGTGGCCCGGCGTGGTGAGCACGCGGCCGAACTCGTCGACCGGCGCGTTGATGTCGTCGAAGCGGCTGACGGTGCCGCCCGCCATGACGGTCTCGACCGCGTCCACAATGTCCTTGTAGCTGCCGGTGCCGAGAATGCCGTCCACCTCGGGAAGCTCCTTTGCCACCTCACCCTGATAGCGCTGCGTCATGCAGCCGGTGACCAAAATTTTCTTGAGCTTGCCGGCCTTTTTCAGCTCCGCCATGGCGAGAATGTTCTCGATGGCCTCCTCATTCGCGCTCGAGAGGAAGCCGCAGGTGTTGACCACCGCAGCGTCGCAGCCCTCGGGCGACGGGCAAAGCTCCATGCCGGCATCGCGGCACAGGGCCATCATCTGCTCGCAGTTGACCATATTTTTCGCGCAGCCGAGCGAAATAAAGTGAAGTTTGTATGCCATAGTCCTCTTCCCGTCCGCCGCGCACCGGCGGCAAAAATCGTTTTCGGTCACAGCCCGTCGTCCGCGTCCGTCAACGCCGCGCCCGCCGTCCGCAGGGCAGTCTTGACCTCGCCCCACGAAAAGCCGCGGCGCAGCAGAGCGTCCGACAAGCGTTTATAGTCCTTTTCGTTCAGGGGCTTTCCCCGCGTTTTCGACGCGATGACGCGCGCAAGCGTCTCCTGCGCGTCGGGAGCCGTTTCCAGCGCTGCGTCCCACAGCTCGCGGGGGACGCCGCGGCGGTACAGCTCGTCGCGCAGACGCGCGCTGCCGTAGCCCTGTGCGCTGTAATGGCGCACGAGCATGGCGGCATAGGCCGCGTCGTCCAGCGCGCCGATCTCCTCGAGATATTCCGCCGCCGCGCCGGCGTCATCCGCCTCGGAGCCCTTCTGCACGAGGCGGCGCGTCAGCTCGCGCTTGGAGAGCGGGCGGGCGGAGATCATATTGGCGGCGCGCACGCGCGTCTCGCTGCGCGCGCCGCTTTTTTGTAATTGTACCACAGTCTCGGGTGAAATGTCCAGCCCCACATATAAGCCGAAACGCAGAAGCTCGCTCTCGGTGATCCGGAGGAGGTTCCCCCCCTCCAGATACACGAGAACGCGCTCCTGCTTATGCTTTGACCGTTCGATGCGCTCGACTCTCATCAGCCCTCAAAATCGTCGGCGCTGACATCTACGGCGCGGCCCGCGGCGCGGGCGGCGATCTTGGACTGGCTGCTCATGAGCTTGTGGAAATCACGGCGGATATCGGCCTCGAGCTTCGCGGCGACCTCGGGATTGTCGCGCAGATACTGCTTGGCGGAATCGCGGCCCTGGCCAATGCGCGTTTCGCCCATCGAGTACCACGAGCCGCTCTTCTGCACGAGGTCGAGCTTCACGCCGAGGTCGATGAGCTCGCCGAGCATGGAGATGCCCTCGCCGTACATGATGTCGAACTCCGCCTCGCGGAACGGGGGCGCCATCTTGTTCTTCACGACCTTGGCGCGGGTACGGTTGCCGATCATCTCGCTGCCGTTCTTGAGCGTTTCGATGCGGCGCACGTCGATGCGCACGCTCGCGTAGAACTTCAGCGCGCGGCCGCCGGTGGTGACCTCGGGGTTGCCGTACATCACGCCGACCTTCTCGCGCAGCTGGTTGATGAAGATGACGATGCAGTTGGTCTTGTTGATCGCGCCCGCGAGCTTGCGCAGCGCCTGCGACATAAGGCGGGCGTGGAGGCCGACGAAGCTGTCGCCCATCTCGCCCTCGATCTCCGCGCGCGGCACGAGCGCGGCGACGGAGTCCACCACGATCACGTCGATCGCGCCGGAGCGCACGAGCGCTTCGGTGATCTCAAGTGCCTGCTCGCCGGTGTCCGGCTGGGAGACGAGCATATCCTCCACATTCACGCCGAGGGCGCGGGCGTAGCCGATGTCGAGCGCGTGCTCGGCATCGATGAACGCGACCTCGCCGCCCGCCTTCTGCGCCTGCGCGAGGACGTGCAGGGCGAGCGTCGTTTTGCCGGAGGACTCGGGGCCGTAGATCTCCACGATGCGGCCCTTGGGCAATCCGCCGATGCCGAGCGCGAGGTCGAGCGCCAGCGAGCCGGTGGAGATGGCCTCCACGTTCGCGGCCTGCTCGTCGCCGCAGCGCATAATGGAGCCCTTGCCGTAGAGCTTTTCGATCTGTGCCATCGCCGTTTCGATGGCGCGCTTCTTGTCGGCGTTGGGCACGGTGGACGCCGCCTTAGTCACTTTCTCTGCTGCCATTGGTTCATCCTCCTGTTTCTGCTTCTGTATCTTAAATTTTTTGTCAGATCTCTTTGCAAAGCCGTCCGTAGACCACGCGGGGGATACCGTGCAGGTCCTTGACGATCTGGATGTCGCCGAAGCCGTTCGCGCGCATGATGCGCAGCACCTCGTCCGCCTGCCCGATGCCGACCTCGAAGGCCATGAGTCCGTTCGGCAAGAGAGCGTCGCGCCATTTATCCGCGATGACGCGGTAGAAATCCAGTCCGTCCGCGCCGCCGTCAAGCGCGAGGTGCGGCTCGTGGTCGCGCACGGAGGGATCGAGCGTTTCAATGTCCGCCGTGGGGATATAGGGTGGGTTGGAAACGATGCAGTCGAACTCGCCGAGCTGGCGCGAGGGCTTCTCGCGCGCGTCCATGCGCAGGCTCGTCACGCGGGCCGAGAGCTGGTTGCGCCGGATGTTCTGGCGGCAGATCTTGAGCGCCTCCTCGTCCCACTCGCCGAGCAGCACGCGGCTGCGCAGCACCTGACTGGCGACGGCGAGGCCGATGCAGCCACTGCCCGCGCACAGGTCGAGCACACGGCAGTCCGCGCCGGAGTCCAGCTCGTGGACGACCGTCTGCACCAGCACCTCGGTGTCGGGGCGCGGGATGAGCACGGCGGGCGAAATATCCAGCCCCAGACCGTAAAACTCCCACTCGCCGATAAGATAGGCCACCGGCTCGCCAGCAAGGTGCCGCGCGCACAGGGAATACGCCGAGCGCTCGACCTCGGGCGAGGCGTAGAGCAGCCCGTCGCGCAGAAGCTCATTTTTCGTTTTGCCCGATGCGGTGCAGACCAGCTCGCGCGCCGCCTGCGTCGCGTCCTCCGCGCCCGCCTCGCGCAGGCGCCTGCGCAGGTCCATATAGAGGTCGTTGTACTTGATCGCCATTTACCACTCGTCCTTGCCCTTCTGCTCGGGAATGACCAGCTCCATCGCGCGGATGGCGACCTCGAGCATACTGTCGTCCGGCTCGTTGGTGGTGAAATTTTGAAGCCACAGCCCCGGCTTTGCCAGCGCGTTCGTCACGGGATTGTCGTGTCCGCCGACGTAGCGGTTGAATTCATAGGTCACGCCCACGACCGGCACGAGCAGCAGCAGGTGCAATCCAATGCGCACCCAGACATTGCGCCAGTCGACGAAGCTGAACACCACGCTCGAAACGAGGATGGACACCACGACCACCACGAACAGAAAGCTCGTGCCGCAGCGCGGATGGTGGCGCGGCTGGATGCGGCAGTTCTCCACCGTCAGCGGCAGGCCCGCCTCGTAGCAGAAGATGGTCTTATGCTCTGCGCCGTGGTACTGGAACACGCGCTGAATGTCCTTCTGCTTCGAGCACAGGAGCAGGTAGCCGAAGAAGATCAGCAGCTTGATGACGGACTCGACCAGATTGTGCACGACCACGTTCGGGATGAAGCGCCCGAGCAGGCCTGCGAGGAAGGTCGGCAGGATCATAAAAAGCCCGATGGTCAAGCCCAGCGACAGCACGACCGCCAGCGCCACAACGAGCTTCTGCAGCTTTTCGCTGCCGAGCTTCTTCTCCAGCCACAGATCGAGCTTCGACGGCTCGCCCTCCTCCTCGGGGAAGAAGTCCGCCGAGTACATCAGCGCCTTCACGCCGCGGACCATGGAGTCCACAAAGGTCACAGCGCCGCGCAGCACGGGCAGACCGAGAATGGGATAGCGGTCGCGGATGAGCTTCAGCTCCTCGACCTTCTCGACCAGCCCCTCCTTGGAGCGGACGACGATGGCCTGCTTTTCCGGTCCGCGCATGAGGATGCCCTCAATGAGCGCCTGACCGCCGATGGAGGTGCGGAATTTGGGTTTTGTCTGGTTTTGCTCTGCCATGTAGGTTTCTCCTTGCAATGATGGTATCATACTTTTTAAAAAATTGCAACAGCTGTTCTAAAATTTATTTTTCCATAGGAAGCGTCATGGTCACGACCGCGCCGCCGCCCGAGGCGTTGGCAATGTCAAACGTGCCGTTGTGCAGACGCATGATCTCGTCGCACACGGCGAGGCCGATGCCGCTGCCGCGCGCCTTGGACGAGCCCTTGTAGAATTTCTGCTTGACGTAGGGCAGCTCCTCGACCGGGATGCCGGGGCCGAAGTCGCGCACACGGATGACCATGCTGCCGTTCTCAGCCGCCACGGACACGTCGATGCGCTTGCCGCTGCCGCCGTGCTTGGCGGCGTTGTCGAGTACGTTGCAGAAGACCTGCTTCATGCGCTCGCCGTCGGCGATGATGGGAGGCAGGTCGTCCGCGCACTCGTAGCGCAGCTCGATGCCCTCCCGGCTGAAGATCTCGCGGTAGGTGAAGATGGCGTCCTCCAGCTCGGCGAGCAGGTCGGTCTCCTCCACGCGCAGGGTGAAGCGCCCGTCCTGCATCCGGGTGAAGTCCAGCAGCTCCTCGACCATGGTGGTCAGACGGCGGGACTCCTTGACGATGATGTTGAGGCCGCGCTGCGTCTGCTCCGGATTCGCGCCGGGATCGGCGGCGAGCGTTTCCGCCCAGCCGTTGATGGCGGTGAGCGGCGTGCGCAGCTCGTGCGAGACGGAGGAGACGAACTCCTGCTGGATCTTCTCGGACTGCGAGATCTTGAGCGACATATCGTTGATGTTGTCCACCAGCTCGCCGAGCTCGTCGCGGTAGTGGTTGTCGATCAGGATGCCGTAGCTGCCGGCGGAGATGCGCCGTGCGGCGTCGGACACGACGGCGACCGGCTCGACGACGTTGTTGATGAAGATGGCGTTGGAGAAGATGGCAAGGCCCACGCACAGCAGCGCAACGCCGATGGCGACCGCCATGCTGACGAGCACGCTGCGGTCCGCCTCGTGCAGCGCGGTGACGTAGCGCAGCACGCCGATCACGCGGCCGTTGAACCGGAGCGGTGCGGAGACGGAGAGGATCCTCTCCCCCGTCTGCGGGTCAAGGCCCTCGAAGCTCGCCGGCTTTCCGGTGGCGACGGCCTCGGTCACATCGCTCGTTCCCGGCTGCGTGCCGGCGGTCAGGCCGTAGCTCGACACCTGCACGCGGCCGTTGACGTTGATGAACTGAAGCTCAAGCCGGTCCTTTTCCTCAAAGGTCTCCGCCGTGATGGAGGCGTAGCGGAAATACTCGCTGTAGCTTTTGAGGCCGTAGCTCGAAAAATTGTCGGCGGCGACGCGGGCGCGGGTCTCAAGGCCCGAGCGCATGGCGCTGTAGTAGGTCCGGCGCACGCCGAGGGTGTAGACCGTGACGATGGCGATGACCACCAGAACGATGGGCAGCACGGCATTCACGAGCCAGCGCTGGCGCAGGCCGCGGATGCGCAAGCCGCGCTTTGCGGACATGGCGGTCACTTCCTTTCTGCTTCAAATCTTTTCTGCCTGCTCAGTCCGTGCTCCACTTGTAGCCCGTGCCCCAGACGGTGGCGATGTAGCGCGGCTCCTGCGCGTCGTCCTCGATCTTCAGCCGCAGGCGGCGGATGTTGACGTCCACGATCTTCACCTCGCCGAAGTAGCCGCGGCCCCAGACCGTGTCGAGGATCTCCTCGCGGGTGAGCGCCTTGTCGGGGTTCTCCATGAAGAGCTTCATGATCTGATATTCGAGCTGCGTGAGCCTGAGACGCTTGCCGTTTTTCTCCACCACGCGGTCGGTCATGTTCAGCAGAAACGGCGGCTGGGAGATCTCTCCGACCGCAGCGCTGACGAGCGGCGCATCGCCCGCGCGGCGCAGCAGCGCGTCCACGCGCGCGGTCAGCTCGGCGGGCGAAAAGGGCTTGGTGACATAGTCGTCCGCGCCGGTCATCAGGCCCGTGACCTTGTCCATCTCCTGCGAGCGGGCGGTGAGCATGATGATGCCGATGTGCGGGTAGGCCGCGCGCACACGGCGGCAGACCTCAAAGCCGTCGATGCCCGGCAGCATGATGTCGAGCAGCGTGACGCGCACATCGGGATTCTCGCTGAGCTTTTCCAGCGCCTCCTCGCCCGTCTCGGCCTCCACGACCTCGTAGCCGGCGCGGATCAGATTGATGACGATAAAGCTGCGGATGCTGGACTCATCCTCCAGGACCAACACTTTTTTCATCGTATCTCGGTTCCTTTCTCAGTTTTCGCCCGTCGTCCACTCGGCGACGATCAGGCTGAAGCTCTTCTTCACGGTCTCCTCGTCGACCGCGCCGTCCCAGTCGTCGCAGGGCAGGAGCTCGGCGGTGTAAACGGTCTCGACCTGTCGGGCGAGCACAAAGCGGTCACCGCGCCGGGCGTGCTCCTCGCGGGCGCTGCCCGTGAGGGCGCAGATCTCCAGAAACGGCTGCAGCTGTCCGTCGCTGCCGCGGCAGAAGAAAAGGACCGCGTTTTCATCGGGCGTTCCGGCGCGCAGGAGCGATACCCGCTCGTCCCACGTCTCCGGCAGGAGCAGGCTCCAGCCGTCGGCGGCGTTGTGGAAGGTGCGGCACACGACCTCGCTCTTTCCCGCGCTGTCGTAATCGCGCCAGAGGATGCGGTAGTAGGTCTCGCTCTCCTCGTCGAGCGGCGGGAAGGGGACCGGCTCGGGGATCTCGATCACGCCGCTGCCGTCGATGTCGGTCGGATAGAGTGAGAGAAAGCGGAAACCGCCGTCCACGGCGGAGGAGGCGGTGTTCTGCGTGACATTGCGCAGAACGCCGTTTTTCACGGTCAGGATATCGTAGGCCGCCACGCTGTTGTCCGCCACGCCGGTGACGTAAAGCGCCTGCTGCCCATCCGAAAGAGCACCCGCCGCCACGCGCGAAAGCTCGGACGCAGAGAAGGACAGCTCGAGCGTCGAGATGCAGCTCAGCTCGCGGTCGTCCCAGGTGTAGCAGTCCGCCATGCAGCGGTTCTCCTCGCCGCTGTAGAGCACCGTCAGCTCCTGCCGGCCGTCGCCGTCGAGATCGCTCACGGCGTAGCGGAGGTAGGCGGTGGTGAGCAGGTTGAGCGGCTCGCTGCCGCGCAGGGTGTAAACGGCGAGCACCTGCAGCTCCGTGCCGCTCTTGAAGCCGACAAGGATCTCGCGGCGGCCGTCGCCGTCGAGGTCATAGTATGTGATGGAGTAGATCGAGCTGGCGGTCCCCTCGATGAGGGCCATCTGCTCGTAGCTGTCGCCGTTGGAGCGGAAGAAGTAGATCTTCACGGGCCGCTCGTCCGTCGCCTTGCGGAAGAAGGCCACCGCCTCCTCTACGCCGTCGCCGTCGAGATCGACCATCTGCACGCTCTGGAGGTTGCTGCCCGAGATGGGCGCAGCATGCTCCGCGCCGTCGGAGAGCAGGGCGTTGATCTCCGCTTCGAGCGAGGCGTATTCCGCCGGAAGGCTCGGCAAGGCATAGAGCTTGTCGGTCGAGACGTTCGTCGCGCAGCCGCCGAGCAGCAGGCAAAGCGCCGCAAGCGCCAGCGCGCGGGCAAATTTTCTGCCGTGGTTCGCCATGCTTTCCCCTCCCTTGACCCGCTTTGGGCATAATCTACCGATATAGAGTATAGCATAGCACAAGCCGCATAAAAAGGGTAGTCCCCTTTTGCGCTTTTTGCCGGAAAAATTTATCTTGCAAATCGACGCAGCGTCCTCTATAATAGCTTTTGTTATCGCCGGTGTGATGGAATGGTAGACGTAGCGGATTCAAAATCCGCCGGGGGCGACTCCGTGTGGGTTCGAGTCCCACCACCGGCACCACCTGAAATGACTGGGTTTTTCCGTTTTGGAGGAACCCAGTCATTTCTCATTTTTACCCCAGTTCTCTCCTAAATTCTTCCCTTTTTTGCGTTTTTGCTCGGCTTTTCGCTGCAACATTTGCACTGATGTCCACATTCCCCTGCATCGCATCGCCCGTAATTTTCTTTGCGGTTGAGTCAAGATGCGCATAGATATTTGCGGTCGTGCTGTAGCTGCTATGCCCCAGCCATTCCTGAATGTCTTTCATCGAAACTCCGCTCTTGAGCAGAAGGCTTGCACAGGTTGAAGTAAATGAATTTCTCAAAGACTACCTTCAGCATATTGCAGCTGAAAAAGAACAACGAATAACAAATTATGTAACACATCAAGCACCGCAGTTTCGTCATCTACTGAAATACATGTCGGCAGAAATTTCGAAAATCAAACCTAATTTAAGTGATGACAAATTGGATGACGAACTTCATCGCATAAAAAGAGAGTTTGATAGAAAAACAGCCAAAGAAAATACCCAACTGCTCGATGAACTGAATAAAGGTGTAATTAGTTCAGATGAATATATACAGAAATTTGGATTGCAAATTGAAAAAATAAATAGTGCTAACGGAGCTGCATTAGCCGAGTATGTTGCTCATCGCAAAGTCATCCTTGACTTGATGGAATTTGCAATACGCAAAAATGATGATGGGCATTTTCAAAAGGAAAGCTTCCTCCATAATATCATTTACCCAATGAGAGCAACTTCTGTAGATACTCCCTATAGCAATCATAATTTGTGGTTGATAGATGAAAAGCTTGCCTACTGTAGTTATATTTCCTCTGATATCCCTTTTAATAACAATCCAAAAGAAGATCGAACAGACATAATGATCTTAGATTCCCCAGTCGCTGTTTCTGATGAAGAAAATGCTGGTCGAGAATACGAAAGCATTGTCTTGTTTGAACTCAAGCGCCCGATGCGAGATGACTATAGTGACAGCAGCAATCCTGTCAATCAGCTATATAAATATGTTTCACAGTTAAAGACCAACACAAAAAAGGACAAGGATGGGCGTATCATCAGAGTTGGGCAAAATACTAAATTCTATTTATATGCCGTGTGTGACATTACGACTACATTGGAGCAGATTTTGGATTTTCACGATTTTTCGCAAACACCTGATAAGCTGGGGTATTATAAGTACAACGATAAGATGAATGCGTATATTGAAATCTTGTCTTATGACAAAAACATCGCTTGACAAGGGCACACAGAGAAAAACAACTGAAAATGAGCTGCCAAGCCTTACACAATGCACCGCCTAACAGGACATAGGCGGTGTTTTTGTATGCAGACAGCGTTTTCTCTGTGTGCCGAAATGGGCCAGCCGTGCGGCGTGGCCTAAATTCTTGTCAAGGAGGTTATTCGTGTCATGGCAGAAGAAAACAAGCATCCCCCTACCACGGAGGAACAGGCCCCGCCTGAAATGCCGGGAAAGGCCCCGGAAATGGAGCAGGCCGAGATCCCTGATGTGGGCGGTGCCCCCGCTCCGTCCGCAAAGGTGATCGACCTTTCCGCTGTGCGTTCTGCGCCGGAAAAGGACGCTCCGCCGGACATCCCCAAGGAACCGGAGGCCCCGCCCGTTTCCGTCACCGAGTACAGCAAGCAGGAATGGGAAAAGCCCATGCCGGAGCCGGAGAAGCCCAAGCCCAAACGGGGCCGCCCTGCAAAAGCTGAAAAAGCTGCGCCTGCCGAGCCGGGGGCCAAGAAAGAGGAAAAGGCGGAAAAGCCCCGCCGTGGCCGTCCGCCCAAGGCGGAAAAGACAGCCCCGGAGCAGACCGATCCGCCCAAGGCTGGCAAGACCCATGCGGCCCCCGAAGAAAAGGCAGCGCCCCCGGCCCCGGAAGTGCCGCCTACGCCCCGTGACGCTACCCGCGCCGAGAAAGAGGAAATCGTCTATCTTGACCTTTCCGACCTGCACCCGTTCAAGGATCATCCTTTTGGTGTCCGTGACGATGCGGAAATGAAATCTCTGGTGGAGAGTGTCCGCAACGGCGGCGTCAACCAGCCCGCGCTGGTACGTCCCCGTGAGGGCGGCGGCTATGAGATCATCGCGGGCCACCGCCGCCAGATGGCCAGCCAGCTTGCCGGGTATCGCAATATGCCCTGTATCGTCCGCAATATGACGGACGATGAGGCCATTCTCGCTATGACGGATGACAACCTCCGTCAGCGCGAAACGATTTTGCCCAGCGAAAAGGCCCTGTCCCTGAAAATGCAGTATGAGGCCATCAAGCATCAGGGAGCGCGTGGCGACAGCGCCGAGGCTGGAAAGCTCTCTCTTGAAAGCGTGGGCCAGCGCAACGGCATGAGCGTGAAAACCGTACAGCGGTATATCTGGCTCAATGATCTTGTGCCGGAATTGAAGCAGACGATGGATGACGGAAAGCTGTCTTTTACCCCGGCTGTGGAAATTTCCCGCGTGCGCCCCAAGCACCAGAAGTATATCGCCGTGTCCATTGAGGGCCAGCAGGCTTCGCCCTCCAAGGGTCAGGCAAAGCGGCTCCGTGAGCTGGACAAGGAAAACAAGCTCTCCCCGGACGTGATCGATGGTATTTTGTGTGAAGAAAAGAAAAAGGAGGATCGTGACGTGATCATTACTGGCGCTGAACTGGAAAAGTTTTTTGGCAAGGAGGCCACGCCCCGGCAGATGAAAGACCAGATCATGACGCTGCTGGAGGACTGGAAAGAGCGGCAGCCACCCGAGCTTGCCAAGCCCGACAAGAAAATGGATATGGAGAAGTAACGACCTCTGGCCACTATGACCAGAGGCTTTTTGCTGCCCCGATAGGATATGGCTCTTGCGGTTATATCCCCCGTCGCCGCCCGTAATTGAGCACAGGCGGGAGCGGGCTGTCAAGGGGGCTTCGCCCCGCCGTATGCGGCGGCTTTGCCCTTGACCGCCTGCCCCGGCTGTGCTTTTTCTCCGGCAAGCGGCGGGGGCATATCCTCCAGAGCCGCCCCCTTTTCCACGATTGGAAAAGGGCGGGGGAAAAGGTTGACCCACTACATTATATAAAAACGGAGGTTTTCACAATGAAACGACCCCTTGCGTATATCACCGCCGCGTGGAGCGGCGACCCCTGCGAGGCGACGGAGCAGGCCGCCAAGTATTGCCGTGCTGTCTATGAGGCGGGCTTTTCGCCCATCTGCCCCACGCTCTATCAGCCCCTTTTCCTGAACGACGCCGTTCCCGAGGAGCACAAGAGCGGCATCGACATGGGCCGTGACCTGCTTCGCCGCTCTCATGTGCTGGTGGTGTGCGGCAGTATCTCCACGGAAAGCATGAAAAACGATGTGGCTGTTGCTCAGCGGCTGGGGATCACGGCAACCACGCTGGACGGCATCCTGACCGTAAAGCGTCAGGGCCGCCGCTGATATGAACGAGATCCGGCTGGGGAGCCTGTTTGACGGGATCGGCGTGTTCCCGCTGGCGGCGGTGCGCTGCGGTATCGTGCCTGCATGGGCCAGCGAGATCGAAAAAGCCCCTATCTCCATCACGAAACGCCACTTTCCCGGTATGGCGCATTTAGGAGATGTGACAAAGCTGAATGGCGGCGACATTCCGCCTGTCCACATCATCACCTTTGGCTCACCCTGCCAGAACCTCTCACAGATCGGCAACAGGGCCGGTCTTGCCGGGGAAAAATCCAGTCTGTTCTTTCATGCGATCCGTATTATCCGTGAAATGAGGGAGGCGACAAATGGTATATTTCCAGCAATCGCTGTTTGGGAGAACGTCATGGGAGCGTTTTTTTCAAATGACCGGATGGACTTTAGAGCCGTGCTCTCAGCGTTCACAGCCGCCGATATTTCAATGCCTGCTTCTGGAAGATGGGCAGGAGCCGGAATGGTGCGAGGGCATACGCCCGATCTCGCATGGCGGCTCATGGATGCCCAGCATTGGGCAAGCCCCCGATTGGCACGACGGCAGCGCGTCTTTGTTGTGGCAGACTTTGGAGGACAATGTTCCCACGAAATACTTTTTAAGCCCCGCGCAGTGCAGTCAATTTCTGCGTCTGGCGGAGATTGCTGGCTGTCCGCCGCCTGCGGAGATCGAGGCTCTTTTATTGAAGCAGGGCGGCGTGTACCGATCACCCGACCCTTTCAATGCTACCGTATGCGGGCATCGGCAAAGGAGCGGACAACGGAGGCGTTCCGAAACAGCTTCGGATTGCCAACTGACCCTTTTCCCACTCTGTTAGCCAGCGCGGTAAGTCCCTTTGCCTTTTGGTATGAGGACGATCCTGCCGGGGGCTGTGTCCGCTTTCCCACGGAAAGAGAATGTGAACGGCTCATGGGGCTGCCGGAGGGCTGGACAAAGTGCGGCGCGGATGGTGAGGAAATCCTGTCCGCCCACCGTTACCGGGCGCTGGGAAATGCTATCGCGCTGCCCTGCGCCGAGTACATTGTGCGCGGCATATACGATGTTCTGACAAGGAGGTGCTGAAAATGTCATCCCTGTTTGAAGCCTACATTACCAACCTCGGCAAATACAACGAGGGGCGGCTTGTGGGCGAAACGCTGAAATTTCCGGCCACCACGGAGGAGGTGCAGGCCCTTTTGAAGCGCATCGGCGTGGATGGGGTACGGTATGAGGAAATCTTCATTACCTCATTCGACGGTGATGTGCTGGGCCTGTATGACCATTTGGGCGAGTATGAAAGTATTGACGAGCTGAACTATCTGGCCCATGTGCTGTCTGACCTCGACCAGAGCGACATTGAAAAGTTTGAGGCCGTCATTGACAGCGGCGAATACACGGGCAGCGTCCATGATCTGATCAACCTCGCGCAAAATCTGGATTGCTATGACTTTTACCCCGGCATTGACAGCGAGGAGGCGCTGGGCCGAGCCTACATTGAGGAAATGGAAATGCTGGATGTGCCGGATAATGTGCTGCCCTACTTCGACTTTGAAGCCTACGGGCGGGACGTGCGAATCAACGAGGGCGGCCATTTTGCCCCCGGCGGCTATGTGTTCAATAATGGTGGCAGCTTTGTGGAGCGGTATCACGGGATGGAGGATATTCCCCCGGAGCACCGTATCTTCGCCTATCCCAAGCTGAATATCCGGGAGCAGATGGCGGCGTATCAGGAGGTCATAGACCGTTCGGCGCTGAACGATGAAAAGCTGCGGCTCCCCGCCAGCCGTGAGGACAGATAGACCGCTTCTGGTCACGGTGGCCAGAGGATAAAGGAGGTGTAAGCTATCGTCGGAGATGAAGTGTCCCGGCAGACCATCGCCATCAGCGTCAAGGCGTCCAAGCTGACCGCCCGTGCGCTGGCCTATGTGGTGGCAGCCGTGGGCCGGAAGATCGCCAAGGAGCACCGCAAGGCGCAGACACCCCATGGCAAGCAGAGTGTGCGGAAACTCATGGGCCACGGCGGGGACACCAACGCTATTGAGGTGGACACGCCCAAGCTGTTTGACAAGGTGGCCCGGAAATGGGGCGTGGACTATGCCATCCGCCGTGTGGGGGATCAAAAATATCTGCTTCTGTTCAAGGCACGGCAGGCCGACGCCATCACAGGCTGCTTTGCCGAGTATTCCCGGTTGGAACTAAAACGGGCCAAGTCCCGGCAGACACCGATCCGGGAGCAGCTCCGGCGGGCAGAGGAACAGGTGAAAAAGCAGCCCCAGCGGGAATTGACAAAGGAGGCGGCGCATGGTGACAGATAAAATCAGAAAGTATGTTCTTCCGAATATCCCGTACCTGTTCATCGGCTGGTTTTGCCTGAAAATCGGCACGGCGTACCGTCTGGCCGTTGGTGCTGGCTTCGGGGTAAAGCTGCTGGGGCTGGGCCAGACCATCGGCGCGGCCTTTGCCAGCTTTGCTCCCGGCCTTGCCCCGCTGGATTGGTTTGTCGGCATTGTGGGCGCAGTCGGCTTCCGGCTGCTGATCTACTGCAAGGCGAAAAAAGCAAAGAAATTTCGCCGCGATGCTGAGTACGGCACGGCCCGCTGGGGAACAGAAAAAGACATCAAGCCTTTTGTCAATCCCAAGTTTGAAAACAATATGCTGCTGACTGCCACGGAACGGCTCACTATGAACACCCGCCCGACAAATCCGGCCAACGCCCGCAACCTTAATTTCTGCGGCATCGGCTCTTCTGGCTCCGGCAAGACCCGCTTTTGGCTCACGCCGCAGCTTTTGCAGGCTCATTCTTCCTATGTGGTGGTAGACCCCAAGGGCGGTGTGCTGGGACAGGTCGGCTCGTTCTTGCAAAAGTGTGGGTACAAAATCAAGGTGTTCAACAGCATAGATTTTTCCAAGTCCATGCACTACAACCCTTTATCGTATATCCGCAACGAGGCCGACATCCTGAAATTCGTGAACGCCCTGATCACCAACACCAAGGGCGAGGGCAAGGAGGGCGATCCGTTCTGGACGAAAGCGGAAACGCTTCTGTACTGTGCCCTGATTGCCTATATCATTTTTGAGGGGCCTGCCGAGGATCGGAATATGAATACGCTGGTGGACATGATCTCCGGCATGGAGGTCAAGGAGGATGACGAAAACTATAAAAACGCCGTGGATTATATGTTTGACGGCCTTGCCAAACGCAAACCGGATTGCTTCGCCGTGAAGCAATACCGCAAATTCAAGCTAAGCAGCGGCAAGACGGCCAAAAGCATCCTCATTTCCTGCGGCGCACGTCTGGCTCCCTTTGACATTCCCCAGCTCCGGGAGATCATGAGCTATGACGAGCTGGAGCTTGACCGCATGGGCGATAGGAAAACGGCCACCTTTTTCTGCATCAGCGATACGGACAGCACCTACAATTTTTTGGTCGCTCTCGCTTTTTCGCAGATGTTCAATCTCCTGTGTGAACGGGCCGACAATGTGCATGGGGGCCGCTTGCCCCATCATGTGCGCGTCCTGTGGGACGAGGCGGCCAATACGGGCCAAGTGCCGGGGCTGGAAAAGCTGGTGGCCGTCATTCGTTCCCGCGAGGTGAGCCTTGTACTGCTCTATCAGCAGCTTGCTCAATGCAAGGCCATTTACGATAAAAATGCGGAAACGATCCTCGGCAACATGGACAGCGTGATATTCCTCGGTGGCCGCGAGGCCAGCACTATCAAGGAAATATCGGAAAACTGGCTGGGCAAGTCCACGATCTCCATGCAGACGGATGGCCGCACACGGGGCCAGTCCGAAAGTTACAGCCAAAACATCCAGCGGCTGGGCCGGGAGCTGATGACCCCCAGCGAGCTGGCTACCATGCCGGGCGATAAGTGCATTTTGCAGCTGCGGGGCCTGCCCCCGTTCTTCTCGTCCAAATACGATTTGAAGCAGCACCCTAACTACAAGTACACGGCTGAGGCCGATAAAAAGAAAAACGCCTTTGACCTTGATAAGCTCATAAACCGCCGCAGGCGGCCTGGGCTGAACGAGGCTTGTGAGGTGTACGAGGTAGACGTATCGGACACGGGGCCCGTAAGCGAGGACGAGGACATCCTCAACTACGACGATGTGGACGATCCGGATGCCTATGTATAAAGCACTTCTGGACAAAGTGTCCAGAGGTCGTAACCTGCCGCCCAAATGGGCGGCTTTTTTCATAGCCGGGGAAAAACCCGGAGAAATGGAGGCTATATGCAGTTCTTTTCTTCCGCTATTGATACTTTGCAGACCCTTGTTGTGGCTCTCGGCGCTGGTCTGGGCGTGTGGGGCGTTGTCAATCTCCTGGAGGGGTACGGCAGCGATAATCCCGGCTCCAATGCTCATGTGTCATAAAGTAACACGCAAGAATTTGATAGACAGCAACCCACTATTCCGTAGCAACAGCGAGTTGCTTGTTAAAACCCCGTTTTGAAGTTATAATGAGTAAAAACAACCTTTAGGAGGGACGGGCATGGAAATACAAGGTATTCTTAAAAATTTACGCGAGAAAAACAACCTTACGCAAGAACAACTGGCTGAACGTGTGCAAGTTACCCGACAGGCGGTTAGTCGCTGGGAAACAGGCGAAACACAGCCAAATACAGATACCTTAAAACTGTTATCACGAGTTTTTGATGTGTCAATCAATACGCTTCTGGGTTCTCCACGGCAACTTGTTTGTCAGTGTTGCGGAATGCCATTGAATGAAGATGGTCTGATTAGCCGAGAACCAGACGGAAGCTATAACGAGGACTATTGTAAATGGTGCTATGCTAATGGGGAATTTGCATATCAATCCAAGGAATCTTTGTTGGATTATCTGGTTGCGAATATGCCAAATCCCGATAACGCAGATGAAAAAACCAGACGTAATCAGTTTGATTTGTATCTTTCGCAGTTAAGGCATTGGAA
>OFMX01000839.1_pt1 | contig 27363 bp, 19 predicted proteins | sample 1541901 | NCBI WGS metagenome assembly OFMX01 (sample SAMN04209222, study PRJEB22552) | human gut metagenome | biome: gut; material: feces | host: Homo sapiens | place: USA: Oklahoma | reverse complement strand
CTATTGGAAACCACGCGGCAAAGAGATGTTCCCTTTGCAATCCCTCATTTTCCTCGCTGGTGCATATACAAACTGCAAAAGGCAGCCTGTCATGCCTGCTCTGAAAATGCAAAAGGAAGTCCGTGCCGATGAGGAGCGGACTTCCTTTTTGCCGTCAATCTCAATTTTATCATCGCGCAAGAAATGACAAAATTAAGATTGACGATGATGCAATTCACGGATATACTGTAATTGCATCATTGAATGGTATTTGATAAAATTGAACGCCGAATGAGGAATTTGAATGAGAGATTTCGACTTCAAAGCAGAATATCAAAAGCTCCTGACACCGGAGGTCGTGGCGTATCTGACGCAGATCCACGAGTACAAGGGGCAGCAGAATCTTTTTATCGAGGCCAAAGCGGATGCGCTGTCCAATCTCTTGGGGGTTGCGAAGATCCAGAGCACCGAAGCGTCCAACCGCATCGAGGGCATCATCACAACAGATGACCGCCTGAAAAAGATCGTCCGCGAAAAGACCATGCCCCAGAGCCGCAGCGAAAAAGAGATCGCCGGATACCGTGACGTGCTGGCGACGATTCACGAGAGCCACGACTATATCCCGCCAAAGCCGACGGTCATTTTGCAGCTGCATCGGGATCTGTACAAGTACAGCGTCAAGTCCATCGGCGGCAGCTTCAAAAACTCGGATAATGTGATTGCCGAAGAACTGCCGGATGGACGGAAGATCGTCCGGTTTGAGCCTGTCTCCGCGTGGGAAACGCCGGGGGCAATGACGGCACTTTGCGATGCCTTTCGGACGGCCATGCAAGACACCGAGCTTGACCCGCTGCTGCTGATTCCCATCTTCATTCTGGACTTTCTCTGCATCCATCCCTTCAACGACGGCAACGGCCGCATGAGCAGGCTCCTGACACTGCTGCTCCTGTACCGTTCCGGCTATATCGTCGGCAAATATATCAGCATCGAAAAGCTGATTTCCGACACCAAGGAGACCTATTACGAGGCCCTGCAAGCCAGCTCCTACAACTGGCACGAGGGGACGAACGATTATGCGCCCTTCGTGACCTATATGCTGGGCGTTCTGGCGGCGGCGTACCGGGATTTTGAGAGCCGGATCGAGCTGCTGACCGCCAAGGGACTTTCCAAGCCCGACCGGGTGCGGGAGATCATCAAGAACCACCTCGGCAAGATCACCAAGAGCGAGATTATGGCCAAATGCCCGGACATCAGCCAGATCACCGTCCAACGCGCCCTGGCGGAACTGCTGAAAAATGGGGAGATTACCAAGCTCAGCGGCGGACGCTACACGGCGTATGTCTGGAGCGGGGAGGAATAGTTGGGCCGCGATATGGAATACTCGTTCTGAAAACGCAAAAAAACCTGCATCGATGTGGAGCAGGGCTTTGCAAAAACATCGTGATTGTATCAACGGATTCGGGTGGAGCGTTATGCACATGACTTTGAAAGAGCAGATTATACTGAATCATTACAAAACAATTATCGAAAAGCGCGCATTTGACGAATATGATATTCTTGGTTTCCTTATTTTTATAAGAGCATGGGTTACAAATGATGGGGTAATAAGAGAATTCTGCGATTTGATTGCCCACCGGGAGCGGAATCAAGGTAGAGTTATGCGCTGCATTGAGGGAGCAATCAAAAATGATTATGAATGCATCGCCGGTTCAAAAAAAGTTAAAGGATACCATGGAATCGAGTGGGCTGATTGGAAGAATGCGTGGGATTCACTGGGTGGCAGTTTAGGCATCTGTTTTTCTGATAAGGCATTGCAGGAGATGACCCTGTGTATCTTCTCGCTAGCACAAGGCACGAAATACCGCAGTGGGCAATACGCTGGTACAGTTTGTTTGTTTCAAGCCAGTACAGGACAAATTTCGCTAACTACAACCGAAGGCACCCCACACAGTCTTTTTGTTTGCTTTATGATCCTAGAAGGAATAAGCGGACAAGACAGAGCGTTTGATGGAACGATCGACCAACCGGTGGAGACATTCCGCGAAAATGGTATATTACATTTGCAGACAGACACTGGGGCGATGATTGTATGATACAAGAAGAAAATTTGAAAAAATGGAGAGATATTGCCATGCCGACACTTGAATGGATTGGAAAAGATAAAGTTGTAAATCATCATATGGAAGTGCCGTTCCGGGTGTTGGAGCGCAAGTACAGCTTTGATGAAAACGGGCAGCACAACGAGGACAATGGCAGCGGAAACATGATCATCCGGGGCGATAATCTGGAAGCCCTGAAAGCGCTGTTGCCCCGGTATGAGGGGTGCGTCAAGTGCATCTACATTGATCCGCCCTACAACACCGGCAACGAGGGCTGGGTCTATAACGATAACGTCAATGACCCGAAAATCAAAAAGTGGCTGGGCGAGGTTGTCGGCAAAGAGGGCGAGGACCTGACCCGCCATGACAAGTGGCTGTGCATGATGTACCCGCGTTTGAAGCTGCTACAAAAGCTGCTGGCGGATGATGGTGTTATTTTCATCAGCATTGATGATACGGAGTATGCCAATCTCAAGTTGATTTGTGATGAAATTTTTGGCAGTAATTGTTTTGTTTCCAATATTTCTTGGCAGCGCACATATTCGACCCGCAATGACTCCAAGGGTATCGTGAACGAGGTAGAACACCTTGTGGTGTATAGCAAACAGCCAAATTGGAATCCCAGCAAACTGGAACGCACAGAAGAAATGGATCAGCGATATTCCAGCCCGGACAACGATCCAAGGCCATGGAAAGCCGGAGATGCAAGTGCCCCCGGCGCAGCAACTCACCCCGGCATGGTTTATGCTATCCAGCACCCAATTACCGGTAAACTCTTGTATCCGCCAAATGGGCGCCACTGGACATTTGGGCAGGAGCAGATGTTGCAGATAATGCTTCATTGGTCTTATTACGAATTGAGACCGATTGATGATTATGAAAAACGGGTCTCTATTTGCGGTCAGTCAAACACAGTCCCTAAAGAGATAAACGCTATTATGCTTTCTGCGCCATTGGAAGAATTGGCATCTAAAGCCGTTTTGCGCTATCAAATCGGAAAGTGGCCCATACTGTATTTTACAAGTGGTGGTCGTGGCGGCATGGCTTGCAAGCGTTATCTTGAGGAAATGGGTGGAAGAATTGTAACCAACCTTTGGCCTTATGAGGAAGTAGGTCACACAGACGAGGCTGCCAAGGTGCTTAAGGCAGTTTTTGACGGAAAGTCCTCGTTTGACACACCAAAGCCGCCGCGCCTAATTGAGCGCATTTTACAGATCGCTGGAGAAAATAACACACTTATTCTCGATTCCTTTGCTGGTTCCGGCACCACCGCCCATGCCGTCCTCAACATGAACAAGGCGGACGGCGGGTACCGCAAGTTTATCCTCGTCGAGATGATGGACTACGCCGACAGCATCACCGCCGAGCGCGTCAAGCGCGTAATCAAGGGCTACGGTGAGGGTAAAAACGCCGTGGAGGGCACAGGCGGCAATTTCAGCTTCTATGACTTGGGCGAACCGCTGCTGGTGGGCGATTGCCTGAATGAAGCGGTTGCCCCGGAGAAAATCCGCGAATACATCTGGTTCATGGAAACCAAGCAGCCCTACTCTCCGCCCAGCGGCGGCAATCCCTATTACCTCGGCAAGCACAACAGCACGGGCTATTACTTCTACTACGAGCCGCAGCGCGTGACGGTGCTGGACTATGCGTTCCTCTCCACCATTACGGAAAAAGCCGATGGAACGGTGATCTATGCAGACCGCAGTTCCATCAGCGAGGACAAGCTGGCAAAAATGGGCGTCACATTCAAGAAGATTCCGAGAGACATTAGCAGACTCTAAAAGAAGGTGAGTTCAAATGGCTTTTACATATTTTCTCCCCGATGAGAATGGAAATAAGACAGAACACGAGACTACCTCAAACGCAGTAATCATTATCGGAGCAAATGGATCTGGAAAGAGCAAGCTGGGGGCATGGATCGAGCAGCAGGATATGGAGCAAATCCACCGTATTGGGGCACAGAGAAACCTTAACTTTCGGGAAAACATCCCACTCAAAAGCTATTCACAGGCAGAGGACTTTGTTTTCTATGGAACAGATGATAAATCGGGTAAACGCGGTAAGGGATACCGTTGGGAGTGGGGAAAATATACTACCAAACTGATAGATGACTTTGATAATGTACTAGCTGCGCTAATTGCTCTTAAGAACAACGATAACGAGAAATTTGTAAATGAATGCAAAGCAGCACCCACCCGTGAAGAAAGACCTGACCCTCCATTCACCTCAATTGATAAATTAACCCAGATATGGAATGCCATTTTTCCGCAGAGAAAGCTACGAGTTGAGGATGCTAAGTTCTTAGCTTTTTTGACTCGTGACGATTCTGAAATTCAGTATAACTCGAACCAAATGAGCGATGGTGAGCGTGCAGTTCTATATTTAGCTGCCCAAGTACTTTGCGTTCCAGCAAATAAAACGCTTATTATCGATGAGCCGGAGGTACACTTACACCGTTCCATTATGAACAGATTATGGTCTGCGCTTGAAAGTTATCGACCAGATTGCCTGTTTATTTATATTACTCATGATACGCAATTTGCTGCCGCGCATGGGCAGTCTGATAAAGTATGGATCAAGGAATTTGATGGGACGCACTGGAAACTCGAAATAATTGATGACCATGAGCTTCCCGAAGAATTACTCTTTGATATATTAGGCAGTCGAAAAAATGTATTGTTTGTTGAAGGAGAAAGGAACAGCTATGACACTCAGTTATATAGCATTTTATATCCGAGCTACTATGTGATTGCCTGCGGGAGTTGCACCCAAGTTATTTCAAGAACAAAAGCTTTCCGAAACAGCCCATCACTACACCACTGTCAAGTGTTTGGCATTATTGATCGGGATTACCGATCCGATTATGAAATCGAAAAATATAAGAATGACGGGATTTACGCGCTCAAAGTCGCAGAGGTAGAAAATCTGTTTTTGGTAGAGGAACTGATACGCCTGATAGCGGATCACTTAGGACAATCACCTGATGAAAGCTTTGCCCCAATAAAAGAATACGTTATCCATACTCGCTTTGCCCATCAAATTGATCGGCAAATTTGCCAAAGTGTAGTTGCGCATTTGAAATACCAGTTAACCGCCATCGAGCTATCGAAAAAGAATGATGATGAAGCTAAAAACAGCTTAAACACTGCATTACAGAATATTGACTACGAGAAAACAAAAGCGGAGGAGGAGTCAAAATTCAGAGGCGCGTTATGTGAAGATGACTATGCTAAAGTACTTAGCGTATTTAATGAAAAGGGCTTAACAAGCTCCATTGGGCATTTCCTTGGATTGGTAGACAAAGAGTACTGTAAAAGTATACTGGCGCTTCTCAATGGAAAAATGCGCAATGAAATTTCAGACGCTATTTCGATTTATTTACCTCCTGAAATTCCGAGATAAAGAGGGCTGCTGTATGGAACTGAAATCATATCAGAAAAAGGTGATAGCGGATTTGACCCGCTATCTGGAACTGCTGAACGAAACAAAGAGTGACGCAGCGGCGTTTCGCCTGTTTTGGCAGGAGAAATCAGCCCCGGCTTTAGGGCGATACCAAAACGTGATACCCGGTGTCCCGAACCTCTGCTTCAAGGTGCCGACAGGCGGCGGCAAGACCTTTATTGCCTGCAACGCCGTTCGTCCTATCTTTGACGCACTCCCCGCTACCAAGACAAAGGCGGTCGTGTGGCTTGTTCCCTCGGACGCGATTCTGACGCAGACGGCGAAAGCCCTGAAAGACACGTCCCACCCCTACCGTCAGAAAATCGACGTGGATTTCGGCGGGCGTGTTGAGGTCTACACCAAGCAGGAGCTTTTGAACGGTCAGAACTTCAACCCCACCGCCGTAACGGAGCAGTTGTCGGTTATGGTGCTGTCCTACGATTCGTTCCGTGGGCGCGGCAAGGAGGTCTTGAAAGCCTATCAGGAGAACAGCAATCTTGCCGCGTTTGCAAAAGTGCTGGGCAAGCCTGACAGCCCCATTGAAAAAGCGGACGAAACTGCCCTGTTCCAGATTATCAACCAGCTTAACCCGCTTGTCATCGTGGATGAGAGCCACCATGCCCGTTCGGAATTGAGCCTTGAAATGCTGGAAAACTTCAATCCTTGCTTTGTGCTGGACTTGACCGCCACGCCGAAAAAGGAGAGCAATATCATTTCCTATGTGGACGCGGTGCAGCTGAAAAACGAACACATGGTCAAACTGCCCGTGATCGTCTATAACCGGGACAGCCAATCTGAGGTGCTGATTGACGCGATCGACCTGCGGAACAAACTGGAAGAAATCGCAAGCGCGGAGTATGCCAAAACGGGCAAATATATCCGTCCTATCGCGTTGTTTCAGGCACAGCCAAAGGGCAAGGAGGACGCGACCACCTTTGAAAAGCTGCGGGACAAGCTGGTGGACGCTGGTATTCCTGCCGAGCAAATCGCCATTCGAACCGCCGATGTGAACGAGCTGAAAAATGTGGAGTTGATGTCCCCAAGCTGTCCGATTCGCTATATTATCACGGTCAATGCGCTGAAAGAGGGCTGGGATTGCCCCTTTGCCTATATCCTTGCGTCCCTTGCCAATAAGACAAGCCAAGTTGATGTGGAGCAGATTTTGGGACGGATTCTCCGTCTGCCCCATACGAGCCAGCATACGCAAAGCGCACTCAATATGTCCTATGTGCTGACTTCTTCCAACGATTTCAACAACACCGTGGCGCATATCGTCAAGGGCTTGAACAGCGCAGGATTCAGCGATAAGGACTATCGGATCGGTGAGCCTGCAAAACCGCAGATTCCCGAACAGCCAGCGGAACAAATCACGCTGCCTGATCAACAAGGGTGTCCTGAAACGGGAACCCCTTTGGAAACCGCCGAGGACGATTTTTCGGGGCTGGATGGGAAATCTATCGGGGCAGAGTTGGAGCGGCGCAGAGAACAGGCGCAAACGCCTGAAATCGCCCCGAAAGCCGACACCATGCTGGACGCTGCCGCAGAGGTCGAAAAGGCATATACAGACGCTATCCAACAGACAGACAATGACCCGATGATGGACAATCTTCCGTGGGAGGTGCGGGATAAAGTGAAATCATTCCAAGTAAACCCGCAGTTCCGGGAGGATATTGAAACGCTGCAAATCCCGCAGTTTTTCCTGAAAGTTGAGCAATCTTTGTTTACGGACGGTTCTTTGGAACTGCTGGACAAGGAAATGCTGGCAGAGGGCTTTACCCTCAAGGGCAAGGCATACGACATTGATTTTGCCGCCGCAGACGATGAAATCCGCGAAATCGACGTGCGGGAGCAGGAAGGCGGTTTGCCGAAGGTGTTCAAGATGGAGAGCGCCGAGCAGCGGTACTTCAAGGAATGGTTCAACAATCTGCCGCCGGAGAGCCGGGTACGTCAATGCAAGGAAATGATGTTCAGTCAGCTTAACAAGCTGAACATGGTAGACGCTGCCGAACTGAAAGCCTATATAAACCGCATTGTGGACGATATGGATAAGGCGCAGCTTGCCGCTATGGAGAAAGCCCCGCTGGGCTACGCGGCGAAGATCCGCGCCAAGATCGAAACGCTGCTGGAAGCCCACTATCGGGAAACTTTTGATAAATGGCTGGAAACGGAACGTATCGTCTGTATGCCCTCGTTCCGTCTGCCCACATCTATTCATCCCGCCAGCAATACCGCCATATACGCCCGTTCGCTGTACACGGCGGAGGATGGCGACATGAACAAGCTGGAACAGAAGCTGATTGTGGAGTTGACCGCCCTGCCGAATGTCCGCTGGTGGCACAGGAATATTGCCCATCAGGGTTTTGCAATCAACGGCTTTATCAAGCACTACCCCGATATTCTGATTATGACCCAAAGCGGCAAGCTCATCTGTGCGGAAACCAAGGGCGAACACCTGAAAAACGACGATAGCCGGGAGAAAATCGCGCTGGGTCAAGCATGGCGCACAGCAGCGGGCAAGGATTTCCGCTATTACATGGTATTTGAGAATGAGGAAAACCTCTTGCCGGGTGCGGTGAGCATGAGCCAGTTTATCGACACGGTTAAGGCGCTGTAAGGGAGGTGCGTGTTTTGAAACTGCCGTATGAAAACGAACTGTATGAGCTGCGAAAGTGGATAGACTTTACAAACGCAAACTTGCAGATGCAGTTTCTCCACACACCTCAGGAAATTCAGCGCGTCCACCAATGGATCAATGCAATTACGATGGGAATACAAGCGGACTATCCTTTTTATGCTGCTACGCTACCCCGTATTGCAAGTATTCTCTTCATAGATAGCGGAATGGGAGCATTCATCTTAAACCAAGCTGCTTTTGGAGAGCTTGTAATTATTATTCGCCATATCGAAGCAGAACCCGTCGTTGCTCCTAAGCCTATAGCACAGGCAATTTCTCAGCAGCCGAAAAGCATACTGACACAGCCGCAGAATCCGGTAAAAAACACCCCTAAAATTGATCTTTCGAGTGTTAAAATCGGCAGTATGCTGACGCATAAAGCGTTTGGCGCAGGAGCGGTAAAAGCAATTGATGACAAGTACATAACGGTAGACTTTGATGGGATGGAGAATCGGTTTATGTTCCCGGCAGCTATTATGCAGGGTTTCTTGAAACCGCAGTAAGGAAAAAACGACCATATTAAAACAGGTCTATGAAGAACTTTATATAGGTTTGTTTCTAATGCCTATGAACGAACAAGTTTTAGCTCGGTATGGGGGTTAATGATGGCTGAAAAGAGAATAAAAATAGCGTCGATTAGAATTAAAAATTTCAGGTCGATTAGGAACGAAACAATCGCAGCAAAGGATTTTAATATCTTTGTGGGCTTAAACGACGCCGGAAAATCTAATGTGTTGAAAGCACTCAACCTTTTCTTTACAGATGAGACCGACTACGGAAAAAAGTTTTCTTTTGAGAATGACTTTTCATACTTATTCCCTAAAACAAGTCATTCTACAAAAGAAATAAGAATCACCATAAAATTTGAAATACCAGATACCTATACTGATTCCGGAGAATACACATGGACTAAGGTTTGGCGCACAGGAGGCTATTCTGAAGAATCTATTACGAACTCCGAAGGAAAGTCGCCTGCGCCAAAATCAAGAGTCCCTAGTGCATTGCGGCGCATTAAATATCGTTATGTTCCAGCAGTCAAGAGTCCAGAGTATTATAAAACATTACTAGGGGACCTGTACTCTGCTGTATTCTCATCCATTAACAACCCATTGGAGCAATCTGTAAAATCATTCTCTGAGGCACTAAAAAAGTATACCGAAGAATTAAGCTCGGAAGTTGAAAAACAGTTGTCGTTAGAGAGTATATTGGCGTTTCCGGACGATCTTAATGAAATTTTCAAAGCACTCATATTTGAGACTTGCCTTAACAAAGATTCTATTCATGTGCCGCTGACAGCGCGAGGTGATGGAATTCAAGCGCGGCATATTCCAATTATTTTGCGTTATATTGCTCATGAGGATCAAAAATCCCGTAATAAGGGTTCTATGAAGGTGTGTACTGTTTGGGGGTTTGAAGAGCCGAAAAATGGCTTGGAGCTACTTAAAACATTTAAGTTGGCTGATGAGTTTGAGGAATACTCCGACGAAATTCAAATGTTTGTCAGCACACACTCTCCGGCGTTTTATATGAAGAAGGAGTCTGAAAAATCAAACATATTTTATGTATCCAAAAAACTCGATAGTGATGAGACGAGCATCTCATCTGGGAAAGGAACACATGTAATAGCTGAGAACATGGGATTGATGCCGTTGGTGGCTCCGTTTATTGAGGAGCAATCCAAACGACTGATTATTGCAGAAAAAATCTATCATGAGAATATTCTTGTTGATGTTCCAACTATACTTGTGGAAGGCGAAACAGATATAGAATACTTAAAAATTGCATTTGCTGAGCATTCACCTGCTCTTCATAGCATGATTGAGAAAAAACAATTGAGAATCGTATGTAAAAATGATGGTGCTGGCACAACAACGCTAGCGGACTGGTCGTTGGCTTGGATCTATAGCGGATTCAAAAGCAAAATGCTTGTTCTCTTAGACAAAGATGAGGCTGGAGTTAAGGCAAAAAATAATATTGAAAAAAATGAAGCGTTTATTCATAAGCAGAACTCAATTGCCGTCCGCCTTCAGCATATCGAACCCTCAGATGAGATAATTATGCTCTTACAGAAAAAGATAAAATTTGAGTTTGAAATAGAACACTTGCTGTCATTTGAGTTCTGGAAAGAGATTAAATCCCATGGCTATGAGGAACTTAGATCTACAGAAGAAATCGGAAGAATGTTCAATGGTTTGGTTCCACGCGACAAAACATTGGACTCAATTATCGATGAGCTTGTTGAGAGCACAGATGTACGTGATACTATATTGTCTTTTGAGCCTAAATCTTTGAAGAAAAAGCGTATTCTAGAATTACTAAAAGGTACAGACGACAAAAAATCTGCGACAGTGGGACTCTTGAGAACCGTTCAAAAAATCGAATCGTATTTCTGTGGGAATCAACTTACTCAGTAAAATTCACACAGAAGTTTTAAAATCCGGGTTGACATCTACTCGGATTTTGATTATACTATGCTTAACCCGAATTGGAGGTTGAGTAACATGAAACAACTGGGTATGCGCCTTCGCGCATTGCGGGAAGGCATTGGTTTATCCCAATCAAAATTCGCCGATGTGATCGGCTCTACACAGTCCAGCATTAACCGCTATGAGAATGGCCAGGCAACGCCGACTGTCGATCTTCTACGCAAGTATGCGGACTACTTTGACGTTTCAATGGACTATATCTTTGCCCGCTGCGATGACCCGCACGGCAAGCTGTATGAGGCAAAACCTCCGGTTGACGCGAACAATCCTGAACTGAGGAAGTTCGTTGAGATGTGCTTCGATCCGGAATCACCGATGAACGAAAAACTGAAAGAAGCGATGCTAAAAATGCTGGGGGAGGCGAAGACATGAGCAGTGAATTAACCCATAATCCGGGACAGTTTGACGAGGTCATCCATATCATCGATAATGCCCGCAGCCGCGCCATAAAAGCGGTCAATGCAGAGCTTATTCAGATGTATTGGAGCGTCGGTGCGTATTTGTCAGAGCTTTGTTCTGCATCAAGCTTTGGCGATAAGATCATTGACGAAGTTGCCGCATACATCGCGCAAGAAAACCCCAACATCAAAGGTTTCAATCGTCGCGGTCTCTATCGTATGAAGCAATTCTACGAGACTTACAAGGACGATGAATTTGTGACACCACTGGTGACACAAATCAGCTGGACAAACCATCTGCTTATTATGTCCGGCTCTAAGACAGCAGAGGAACGGCATTTTTACATGGCACTCTGCGCAAAGGAGCATTATTCCAAGCGCGAGTTGGAGCGTCAGATCGGCACATCGTACTACGAGCGTTCGATGATTTCCGCCAAGAAGCCAATGCCTGAATCCGTTTCGCATAATGTGCGTGAAAGCATCCTCGATACCTATGTGCTTGAGTTTCTAGACTTGCCGGAGCAATTTTCTGAAAAGAATCTCCGCAAAGCGATCATCGAAAATTTGAAGCAGTTTATACTCGAATTTGGTCGGGACTTTACCTTTATCGGTGAGGAGTACCGTGTTCAGGTCGGCAATACAGATTTCTTCATCGACTTGCTGTTTTATAACCGTGCGCTTTCCTGTCTTGTCCCGATTGAACTGAAAATCGGAAAATTCAAGCCGGAACACATCGGGCAGATCAATTTTTATCTCGAAGCACTTGACCGCGATGTGAAGAAGCCAAATGAAAATCCAAGTGTAGGCGTTATTCTTTGCGCCAGCAAGGATGACGCGGTTGTCGAATATGCTTTAAGCCGCAGTATGTCGCCCACACTTGTTGCAGATTATCGGCTTTGTCTTCCCGACAAGACGCTTCTACAAAACAAGCTGCGTGAACTGACAGAGCTTGCGTTGGAAAGCGGCGAAGGCAACGAGGGTGATGAAGAATGAACGCTGTTATCTACGCCCGCTATTCCTCAGACAGCCAGCGCGAGGAATCCATTGAAGGTCAGCTCCGTGAGTGCCGGGACTATGCTGAACGCAACAATATGACCATCGTTGGAACGTATATTGACCGGGCTTTATCTGCAAAAACAGCAGATCGACCGGAGTTCCAGCACATGATCAAGGACAGCGCAAAAGAGCTGTTTGAGATTGTGCTTGTATGGAAGCTCGACCGCTTTTCCCGTGACCGTTACGACAGCGCTCACTACAAGCACATTCTGAAAAAGAACGGCGTAAAGGTTATTTCTGCGAAAGAGCATATCTCAGAAGGCCCGGAAGGAATCATTCTGGAAGCAATGCTGGAGGGCTATGCCGAGTTCTATTCTGCTGAACTATCAGAGAAAATCCATCGCGGACAGAAAGAGAACGCGCTGAAAGGGAAAAACAACGGTGGTGGCGTTCCGCTCGGCTATCTGTTGGACAAGAAAGCACAGAAACTTTTGGTTGATCCTACGACTGCGCCATTAGTGGTTGAGGTATTTGAGAAGTATGCTGACGGAAAATCGGTTCGTTCTATTGTGGAAGATTTCAATGTCCGTGGACTCAGAACGAAAAAGGGACAGCCGTTCAATATCAATAGTTTCAGCTCTCTGCTGAAAAACCGCAAATACATTGGCGAGTATCGCTATCAGGATGTTGTAATTGAGGGCGGCGTTCCTGCTATCGTTCCGGAAGACCTGTTCAACCGTGTGCAGGAACGCATTGAGAAGAACCGCCATGCTCCCGCAATGGCAAAAGCAAAAGAGGACTATCTGCTGACAACAAAGCTGTTCTGCGGTAAGTGTGAGCGCATGATGGTTGGAGAAAGCGGCAAGAGCCATACCGGCGCTATGCATTATTATTACAAATGCAGCGGTGCGAAGCGCCTGAAGGATTGCGACAAGAAGGCTGTTCGCAAAGACTGGATTGAACGTGTTGTTGTCTGCCTGACCATGCAGCGCGTCATGGATGAAGAAAAGATCAACAGGCTCATTGACGCAATTCTTGTTATGCAGGAGCAGGAAGACACAACAACCCCTGCGCTTCGCTCACAGCTTGCGGAAACCGAGTCCTCCATTGGAAACATTCTGAAAGCAATCGAGCAGGGCATTTTCACGCCGTCCACTAAACAGCGGCTTGATGAGTTGGAAGCACGGAAGGAAGAAATCCTTGTGAATATCCAGACTGCTGAACTGCAAAAGCCAAAGCTGACCCGCGAACAGATGACGGCATGGTTTGAACAATTCCGTCACGGGGATCCGGAAAACCGGGATTTTCAGAAACGCCTAATTGACACGTTCGTGAATTCGGTGTATGTGTTTGATGACAAACTGGTATTGACCTATAACTATCAGCACGGGACGCAGACGATCTTGCTTGAAGAGATCGAGTCAGCGCTCGGTTCGGATTTAAGGTGTGGTTCTCCACCAATGACACGAATACTGCTTTTGCGGTGTTCGTGTTATTTTTATACCCACGCCCGATTTCCTAATCTTCGTTTAATCTTTACACGCTATGATAAAATTTGTATAATTATACCGGAGGGTGATCCAATGCGTATTCTGCTTGCCGAGGACGAGAAGAGTCTCAACAGGATAATCACAAAGCAGCTCAAGGCTGCCGGCTACAGCGTGGACAGCTGTTTTGACGGCGGCGAGGCATATGATCTGATAACATCGACCGACTATGACGCGGCGGTGTTCGATGTCATGATGCCGATAATGAACGGGTTCGAGCTTGTCAAAAAGATAAGGGCGCACGGCATCGACACGCCGGTGCTGTTCCTGACTGCGCGCGACAGCATCGAAGACAGGGTCACGGGGCTCGACATCGGTGCCGACGACTATCTGATAAAGCCGTTTTCGTTCGACGAGCTCTCGGCGAGACTGCGCGTCATGACGCGCAAAAAATACGGAGAAAAGACGGGCATAATTTCCGTCGGCGACCTAACAGTCGACACGGCAGCGAGGCGCGTTGAACGCGCGGGCAGGGAGATATCGCTCTCGGCAAAGGAATATGAGCTGCTGCAATATCTTGTGATGAACAAGGGCGTTGTACTCAGCCGCGAGAAAATTGAGGATCACATTTGGAACTACGACTACGAGGGTGGCACGAATGTTGTCGACGTATATATCCGATATCTCCGCAAGAAGATAGACGAGGGCGAGGATATCAAACTCATTCACACCGTGAGGGGTGCAGGCTATGTTATCAAATAAAAAAACAAGACCCGCGCGCCGCCGCTCTTCGTTCAAGCTGCGGATAACGGTGTGGATAACGCTGCTCATCGCCGTTGTCAGCTCCCTCGGCATCGGAGGAATACTGATAACAGGCTCGCAGATTGCCGATTCGCGCCTGCAGAATGAGCTGATAAGCACGGTCGAGCGCAATGTTGACGAGATAGAATACAAGAACGGCATTCTCGAAATCGAGAACGATTTTGCCTTCTTCGTCGACGAGGTCTACTGCAATGTCTTTGACTCAAGCGGCAGATATATCGACGGCGAGTCCCCCGCTGCGCTGATAAACAGCGAGAATCGCAAGAACGGCGTGGTCGGAACATTCGAGACAGACGGAAACAAATATTATTATTACGACACCCGTCTCGATTTCAACAAATACGAATACGAAATCGACGCCTTTTCTGGGAAGATAATCAAATATGAGGCAGACACCGCGATGTCCGGGCTCAGCGACCCGGTCTACAAAAGCACCGAGTTCAAGGACGGAATAAACAGCGAAAAGGCGATTGATATCGCGCTCGAGCACGCGGGTCTGACCCGCGACGAAGTCAGCTCGCTGAGCGTTGAACTGCCAGCAAACGCGGACAGGACGGTTTTCAAAGTTGAATTCATATGCAGTAACTCGACCTATCCCCCGGTCTGGGTACGCGGATTCATCAACGCCGACGCCGCCAAGAGCGCGTTCGACGCAATAACCATGACGGTCATATACATTCTCCCGGCGTTTATTATTATCGCCGCCGTCGGGGCATATTTAATATCGCGCAAAACGATGAAGCCGGTCGAGAATATCTGCCGCTCGGCGCACGAGATAACCGACGGGACCGACCTCTCGAAGCGCATCGAGATGGAGAAGAGCGCGGGCGAAATATACACGCTTGCCGAGACCTTCAACGACATGCTCGCAAGGCTTCAAACCTCGTTTGAAAATGAAAAGCAGTTCACCTCCGACGCCTCGCACGAGCTGCGCACGCCGCTCGCCGTGATAAAGGCGGAATGCGAATACGCGCTGTCCGACAACGCGAGCGAAGAAGATATGCTCGAGGCGCTCTCGTCGATAGACGAGCAGACGGACAAGATGACGAAGCTCGTCACGGCTCTGCTGACGCTCTCGCGCACCGAGCAGGGCGACAAGCGCTACAAGCTCGAGGACACAGATTTAAGCGAGCTCGTCAAAAAAACATGCGCCGATTTTGTCCCCGCGAAGAACATCACGCTCACTGCGGACATCGAAGACAATATTATAATCCCCGCGCAGGCGCAGCTGATCTCGCTGATGCTCGAAAATCTGCTCTCGAACGCCGTCAAATACGGCAGAAACGGCGGGCACATTGAAGTCAGGCTCAAGAAAGACAACGGCATCGTGCTCTCGGTGAAGGACGACGGAATCGGGATAAAAGAAGAGGATCTGCCGAAGATATGGGGCAGATTCTACCGCGCGGACGAATCCCGCAGCCGTGAAAGCGGATTCGGCTTGGGGCTCTCGCTCGTCAGCCAGATAGCGGCGCTCCACGGCGGAGAAGTCTCCGCATCCTCCGTTTACGGCGAGGGAAGCGAGTTCACCGTAACCTTTTGACGGCGGTATAACAGCATAAACAAATGAACCGGTTGCAGTAGATTTTCTGCGGCCGGTTTTGTTGTTTTATATTGTTTGACATCGGGGATGGACAAATCCCAATTTATCAACATCACAGCACACTGTTTTACGGACTTCAAACTTTCCGAAAAATTTTTGCGCTCTAATCTTTCTTTAATTTTCGCGGGTTATTATATGGGTGTACTAAGGGACACGATCCCGATAAGAAAGGACAGATACTATGTTTGCAAGTATTTTCAAATCCATCGGAGTCGCGCTCATGTCAGTCATTATGGCTATCTTCTCTGCGTTCGCGCCGCCGCAGGATAAGCCCGACACGGGCTCGGGCAACTCCGGACAGATCCAGCAGGAAGTAAAGATAAGCCTTGACGCCGCGATAGACATTGCAGTCGCCGATGCGGGCGTTGCAAGAGCCGACGCGAAGTTCACCGAAGCGAAGCTCGACAGCGACGATCTTGTCGCCCACTACGATATCGAGTTCATCGCCGGGGCGAACGAATACGACTACGAGATAGCGGTAACGGACGGCAGCATTCTTAAAAAAGAAGTCGAGCCCGCTGACCCCTCGAAGCCCTCAAAGCCCCAGCCCGATGTCTCAGGCTATATCAGCATCGACGAGGCGAAGGCAATAGCCCTCAAGAAAGTTTCCCTTGACGCATCAAAGGTCACTTTCAAGAAAGCTGAGCTTGACGCGGACGACCGCACCCCGCACTATGATATAGAATTTGTCTCGGGCGGATATGAATATGAGTTCGAGATAGACGCAAAGAGCGGAAAGATTCTCGAGTTCGACCGCGAGCGCGAGGATAAGAAGCCCTCAGTTGACACATCAAAGTTCATCTCCGTTGAGGAGGCAAAGGCCGCCGCGCTCAAAAGAGCTTCCCTCGACGCATCGAAGGTCACTTTCACCAAAGCTGAGCTTGATATTGACGACCGCACCCCGCACTATGATATAGAATTTGTCTCGGGCGGATACGAGTACGAAGTCGAGGTCAACGCGAAGAACGGCAGAATAATCGACTTCGACCGCGAGCTTGACGATTCCAAGCCCGCCGACCCCTCGGAATATATCTCTGCGGATGCCGCGAAGAAAGCCGCACTCGGCCATGCGGGTCTCACCGAGGCTCAGGTCACGGAGCTCAAAGCCGAGCTTGACACCGACTCGCTCACCGCGCACTACGATGTTGAATTCAAATGCGGCGGATTCGAGTATGAGTACAAGATAAACGCAAAGAGCGGAAAAGTTATCTCGTTCGAAAAAGAGAGAGACTAACAGATTTTTATTCAGTCCCGGATGTTGAGTCCGGGGCTGTTTTTATTTGTAGACTTTTTTCATTTTTCCTTGACTTAAAGCCGACTTCAGGTTCTATAATAAAGTCAAATCAAAGGAGGAATTATCATGAGAAAAGATTTCGGCGCAAAGCCCTTCACCTATCCGCAGCCGGTGCTTATCCTCGGTTCCTACGACAAGGACGGCAACCCCGACGCTATGAACGCCGCATGGGGCGGCATCAGCGGCGGCAATGAAATATCCATGTGCATAAGCGCGGGCCACAAGTCCACGAAGAATATCCTCGAGAGAAAGGCATTCACCGTGAGCATGGCTGACCTCGAACACACGGCGGCGTGCGACTATGTCGGTCTTGTCTCCGCAGGGAATACGCCCGATAAATTCGAAAAGGCGGGTTTCCACGCCGTCAAATCGAAATTTGTTGACGCACCGCTGATTGAAGAGCTGCCCATCGCCGCAGAGTGCAGGCTCAAGAGCTACGACGCAGGCACCGGGCGCATGGTCGGCGAGATAGTCAACGTCTGCGTTGACGAGCGCGTGCTCGACGAGAACGGAAACGTCGACGTTTCAAAGACGCAGCCGATAACATTTGACCCGTTCAACAACACATATGTTGTCCTTGGCGAGGCAGTCGCAAAGGCGTTCAGCGCCGGCAACTCGCTCAAATAAAAATATACGCAAAACGCCCCGCACGTTTCCGTGCGGGACATTTTGTTTTTCGGATGTAACTTTTAATATTTTATCGTGAAATCGTTTATTGTTGTCATGCCGACTTTTACTCTCGTGTTTGAGCCGAGCAGGTGCGCCGTCAGTTCAATAATAACGGGATAGTCATAGTGGGCATAGACCATATTGCCGGTGGACTTGCTGAATCTTGCTACTATCGTTCCGTTATAATAGGTGAATTTCTGGTCGGTGAGCGAGAGGCCGGGATAGTCGAAGTTTACCACGTCGGCGGTGAGCACGCCGAACGCCGCGGCATAGCCTTTTTCGCCGGAGGGATTGACCTCAGTGCCGAAGGTCAGGGTTATCTGATATTCGCCGCCCTTGTCCTCGACCTTTGCGCCCTTGACATCTGCGGGAGTGAGCTTGCTGACCCAATCCTTGCCGCCGACGGGGAATACGTTTCTGATATCCTCTTTTGAGGTCAGGACTATCGCCTTATCGTCGCGCTTCATGAAGGTCTTCATCGCGCTCTTGCCTATTGCATCTATCGCCTTGGGCAACTCAGTCTTGTCGGCGTTGTTCTTCGTCTCGGTGTAGTTGCGGGTGACGGACTTCGCCTGATATTTTACTCTGTTCGCGCCGGTGTTGAAATAGGCGATTATCTCAGCTTTATTCCAGTCCTTTGTGCTCTTTGAGGGTGCGGCAGTGACCTGTGCGCTTGTCTCGCCGGGCTTTGCGGGGTCGGCTGACTGAGTCTCGTCCGTCTCGCCCTCCTGCACGGTGCTGTCCTCAGGAAGGGCGGTCGTGTCATCGACAACATCGCCCGCCGCGCTCGTCTGAGCGTCGCCGGTGGTGTCTGCATTTGTTTTTGTGTCGTCCTTTTTGCACGCGCACAGCAGCGACACAAGCAGAACAAGAATCGCCATAACGGCGGCTATCGATCTTTTCATGGATTTTCCTCCTCAGAATTCATATTCACCCGCTCCGACGGTCTGTTTTCTTCCGTCGGGCAGAATTATATCCGCTTGGCAGTTCGACGGGACGGATATTTTATATTTGTATCCCCCGTCAGTTTTGTCCCAGCGCACAAACATTTTTCCGTATACGCTGTCATAGCTCGCTTCGGCGAACTCAAAATGTCCGCCCGGGCGCGGGGATATTTTGAATTTGTTCTCCCCCGTGACATTTATTCCGCACATCGTGCCGAACAGCCACTCGCACACGGCGCCCTTGGAATAGTGATTGAGCGAGGCTATGCCGCCCTGCGCCTTTGTGCCTTCCCAACTCTCCCAAATGGTAGTTGCTCCGTTTTTCGGCATAAACAGCCAGCCGGGCATCTGCTCGTTTTCAAGCAGGCGGTAGGCGTATTCAATATCTATATCCGCCAAAACGCTCAGTATCAGCGGAGTTGAGAGGAATCCCGTGCCGAGCCTCCACGAGTAGTTGTCGAGGGCTTTTATGAGCCGCTTTTTCGCATATTCCGTCTGCTTTTCGTCGAGCAGACCGATATAAAGCGGGCGAACGAGCTTCGCTTGGCGGTCGGTGTCTATTGAAAACTTCTTCGTTGTGACGAGCGCGCTGTAGCCCTTTCTCGCCCTCGCCGCATTCTTTTCGTAGAGCCTTCTGTCGTCGTCTTTGCCCAAAATGCGGGCGATATCCGCCATCGCTTCGAGCATGAACACTATGTACGCAGTCGTCTCCTCCGGGTTAGGGTTGACAAAATCCGTAAATTTAAGAGCCTTGACATCGGCGGGTTCCGCCCATTCGCCGTAGGACTGGCGGTAGTTTGAAATGTTGCGGAAATTTTTCAGCCCGACGCCCGTCGGCAGGGCGGTAGGATACCACTTTCCGAGAGTCTTTATTTTATATTCCGCGAAGGCGCGCATATTCGGATAGAAGCGCTCGAGAATTTTTCTGTCGCCGTACTGCTTATAGAGCCTGTACGGTATGAACACGCCCGCATCCGACCAGCCGGCCGAGCCGTCCATGAAGGTCATATAAAAATCCACACCGCCGCGTGGGGCTATCTGGCGGAAATCGCCGTTTTTGAGCTGTTCGTCGCACATATCGCGCACGTACTTTTCCGCAAACGGGGCGTAGTCGAAAAGATAGCTCGCGGTTTTGCAGAATATCTGCGCGTCGCCCGTCCAGCCGTGGCGTTCGCGAGTCGGGCAGTCTGTCGGCAGATCGGTCGAGTTGCCTTTTGCCGACCACTTTGTCGCTTCGACGAATTTGTTGAGCAATTCGTTTGAGCTGTTGAAGAATCCCGTCTCATCCATATCGGAATAGACGGCTATGGCGGTGAAGTCCTCCGGGCGGACGGTCACATCCGTCTCGACGCTTATATACTGAAAGCCGAATATCGCAAACTTGGTCTTGTAGCGGTTAACTCCCTCTTTGCAGATGTATTCGACTCTCTGCAGAGGCGTTGTCTTATGCTTGTTCTTGCACTGTATGTTTTCGAGCGTCAGCTCGCCGTCACGCAGCAGCTCGCCGAACTCGAGAATAATTTTCTGTCCCTTGCGGGCGGTTACCTCAAACTCGGCATAGCCCGCTATATTCTGTCCGAAGTCGAGCAGCTTTTTCCCGCTCGGGGTGACGGACAGAGTAGGCTTGAAGCGTTCCTTTTCGGCTATCGGGAAATTGTTTGACGCGCTCGGCAAAACCTTGCAGACGGTCTCTTTCGCGTGATTTTTATATGACGGGATATTATTTGCGTTGACCCGTTCGCCGTCCTTGTTGTCGGCGAAGCGTATCGCGCCGTCGTTGCTCCAGAGCCACGAGCCGTCGGAGGTGACGGTCTGCGCCGTGCCGTCGGTATATTTTATCTCAAGCTGAGCGAGCAGTTTAGTCTCGGTGCCGTACTGATTTTTGAGTCCCCATGCGCCTACGCTGCCCCTGTACCAGCCGTCGGCAAGCTCGGCGCAGAGCACGTTGCTCCCCTCATGCAGAAGCGCGGTCACATCGTAGGTCTGATACTGTATGCGCTTTCTGTATTCCGTGATGCCGGGCGCGAGCGGCATCGAGCAATCAGCGCCGTTAATCTCGGCTGAATAGAGTCCGCAGGCAGTCATATAGAGCCGCGCAGATAAAATCGGCTTTTTGCACTCGAACTCTTTTTTGAAGCAGTCGACCGGGTAACGCTGTTTTCTGTTTACATTATAGTTTCCTGTTATCCACTTCGCGCTCCAATCTGAGGCGTTTCTGAGCCCGATCTCGAAGAATGCCGGCTCGCTCCACTCGCCCTCAAGCCCGTTTTCGTCCCAGAGCTTCACTTTCCAGTTCACTCTCAGGCGCGACGGAGTGTCAAGCGGATACGGAATAAAACTCATCTGTGAAGATTCGACCTTGCCGCTGTCCCATAGAATATTGCCGCGCGTGTCGGAAGCGACTATTCTGTATGCGCTCTGAGCTTTTCCGCCCGCGCAGTTCCACATGAAGCGCGGGTTTTTAATATCTATCCCCAGCGGATTTTTGAGATACTCTGTTTTAAGCTTTACGGCTTTCATTCTGTCGTCTCCCCGTTTCTCTGCTTTATCTCCTCCTGCTCCTTGGCAATATTCTTTTCGACATTCAAAAACAGCAGAAGTATCGCAAGGACTATGCCGGTTATAGTCTCAAGTCCTACGAAAGTAAATGTTATCGCGCTCTTGACGCTCGCCGGCTGCACGGCGATGAGCTGGCCCGCCGCATCGAGATAGGGCGCGACATAGCCGGACTTCGAGAGAATGAGATTGAATATACCCGTACAGATTCCGACGCTCGCCACGGCAATGGTGTTATATATCGACATCGCTATTCCGTCGCACCTGAAGCCGTTTTTCCATTCGACATGGTCGAGCACGTCCGCAAACAGCGCCATGAACACATAGGAGCACGGCAGACCGCCGATATCCTTTATAAACTGACCGATGAGGACTATCACCATATTTGTCGGCGCCAGCCAGCATATCGCCGAGCCTATGGCGTATAGCACGAAGCCTATAGCCGTAATATTGCGCTTGCCGAATTTTTTGGCGAGCGGCCAGACTGCAAAGATACCGATACCCATCGGTATGCCGCCGATAACGGAGAGCATGGTCTGGGTCTTGCCGTCGTTATATGTACCGAGGACATAGTTCGAGAAATAGACGAGCGAGATATTTTTGATAGTCGAGCCGACGGTGAAAATAAGAAAATATATGAAAATTATTATCATATATTTATCGCTGAAAATCGCCTTGAGCTGAGTTGTCATCGCGACGCTCTCTTTTTTCTGCTCGCCGCCCTCGAGGGTGATTCGCTCCTTGGTGAAATAATACTCCATAAGCGTCAGCGGAAGCGCGATGCACGAGAGAATACTCATCGTAACCATCCACTTTGATTTGTCAACGCCGAGCTGCGGCATGATGAGCATGGGGAAGATGAGCGCGACGATTATGCCGCTCATCATGATAGTCGATATCTGATTGAAAACCGAGAGAACTCCGCGCTGCTCGGTATTTCTCGTCGAGAGCGGAACCATGAGGTTGTGGCTCATGTTATATATCGTATAGGCGAACGAATAGAAGAGGTTATATGAGAGCATGACCCATATCACCTGCACCGTCTGATTGCCCGTGGGCACGGTGAAGAGCAATATGCCCGTCACGGCGACGAGCGGCGCGGAGATCAGCAGCCAAGGGCGCGCCTTGCCCTGCTTTGTGCGCGTGCGATCGATGATATAGCCCATGACTATATTCGTTATGGCGTCGATTATCTTCGACACTATCGGGAACACCGCGAGGAACGCGCCGCCCCAAACGGTGGTCAGGTTTAAAACGTCCGTGTAGTAGACGTTCAGATATGTAGCGAGCACGGCGTTCAGCAGCAGTGCTCCGGACGGGCCGAGCAGATAGCCCAGCCACTTCTCCTTCGCCGTAACATCGGGCGAGGTCAGGCGCGAATCAAGCGCCCGCTTTTCAAAAAATTTTGCTTTTGCCATCACGAGAACTCCTTCATTTATTTTATCTTATGGATATAAAAATATATTTGCAGCTGCCTTTGCCACAGCTTTATGCGCTTGCGGTGCTTTTTATATGATTTGAGCCGTAAACCGACCCCGTAGGGTCGGCGCGGCTAAAATGTTAAAAGGCTGAATGAATTTCTTATATAGTTGTCGCTGCGGTTTCGGCGCGTCCTCGGATTCCGTCTGAAGCTTTCCGTAACGCGCCGTTTTCCGCAGGCGATAAAATCATTGGAGACAGAAAGGTTAAGGTCTCCTTGACAATTGAAAGATTTCATATTACACTATTATTATAGCTACATGATGTCGGATTAACAATCATCAGTTTTGTTAATAACGGCTATGAAACCGACAAAATTCACCGAAAGTGACGGTATAAAATATGAACACAAAAAATAACCAGCGCACGAGACTTTCAAAAATATTGCTCAAAAACGCGCTGATGGATCTCCTGGGCGAGAAAGGCTCGGTAACAAAAATATCCGTAAGAGAGCTGTGCGAGCGCGCCGAACTCAACCGCTCGACCTTTTATGCGCACTACTCCGAGCCGAAAGAGCTGCTCGAAGAGGTCGAAAACGAGCTGCTCGACGCGACTCAGGATCACTTAAAGAAAATAGGCGCGGAAAACGACCTCGGCGCGCACAGATATCTGCTTTCATTTCTAATGTATATCAAAGAAAACGACAAGCCGTTCCGCACGCTGCTTGTCGACTCGGTTGACCCCGCGTTCCGTTCAAAATTCATGCAGCAGTCGATAATTCAGTTTATTGAGAACTTGAACATCGTTTTTCCGAAGGAGCAGGAGCAATATATCTACTCATATATTCTCAACGGCAGCACGGGCGTTATTATCCAATGGATACGCTCGGACTACTGCATTGACGAAAATGAGCTTGTTGATCTGCTGTTTTCGATAAATCAGAGCGCGCTTGTCAATCTCGACATAAAGCCGCGCATATAGTTGAAAGCCTACCAAGCAAGTGGTATAATTGTGAAAACTCGCGCAATAATGCGCAAAATGCAAGGAGACGACAAAAATGAGAGAGAGCAAGATCACGAGGGACGAAGCGTTTGAGCTTCTGAAAAAATACAACAAAGACCCGTTTCACATTCGCCACGCGCTGACCGTCGAGGGCGTTATGCGCTGGTACGCGAAGGAGCTCGGCTATGCGGACGAGGAGGAATATTGGGGCATAGTCGGTCTGCTGCACGACATCGACTTCGAGCTCTATCCGGAGGAGCACTGCAAGAAAGCTCCAGAGCTGCTCAAGGCGGGCGGAGTCGGCGACGACATGATATATTCAATCTGCTCCCACGGCTACGGCATCTGCGTCGATGTCGAGCCTGTTCACGAGATGGAAAAAGTGCTCTTCGCGGCGGACGAGCTGACAGGGCTTATCTGGTCGGCGGCGCTGATGCGCCCGTCAAAGAGCGTGATGGACATGGAGGTCTCGAGCCTCAAGAAGAAGTTCAAAGATAAAAAGTTCGCCGCGGGCTGCTCGCGCGACGTTATCCGCACGGGTGCGGAGAGGCTCGGCTGGGAGCTTGAAAAGCTCTTCGAGCAGACGATACTCGCCATGCGCTCATGCGAGAGCGATGTCAACAGCTTTATGGGGACTTACCAGGCATAAAATGAGCAAAAGACTGCCGCAGAATAAATCTGCGACAGTCTTTTTTATTTGCGTTTTATATTCAGTCCAGTGTGGGCTTGGGGGTAACCGGTGCTTCCGTCGCCGGCTCGATCACGGGATCTACCGGCTCCGACGGGATCGGATTTATCGGTTCGTCGGACGGTTTCTCTGTCGGTTTCTCCGTGGGATTTTCCGTAGGCTTCTCCGTCTGCCTCTCGGTAGGCTTTTCGGTGGGCTTCTCTGTCGGTTCGACTACAGATACATTTATGAGCATCTTTCCGCTCGCCGTTTCCCCGTCGGAGTCGGTGACGGTGACTTCCACTGTGTACATTCCGCTGGTTTTCGGGGTATATGACATGCTCTTTTCCGCTTTTTCCGCCACGAGCGCGCCGTTTAAAAATATCTTTATTTTATAAGAAGTATATTTCCCCGTTCCGCCGGAGACGAGCGCTGACGCGTGTATCTGCGGCGCGGCAGTGCCGTTGTTCGACACCTGCGCCGCCGCAACGGCCGCGAGGGTCGGGTTTTTGACGGTCACGGTGCATGAAGCGGTCTTGTTTCCGTCCTCAGTCTTTACGGTTATCACGGCGGTGCCCTTCGCCTTTGCCGTGACGCGCCCTGAGCTCGAGACAGATGCTACATTAGCATTGCTGCTCGACCATGTGACTTTCTGATTCGCCGCATTGCGCGGAGCGACTGTCGCCCGGAGCTGCCTCGAATCGCCGACCGTCAGGCTGAGCGAGGACGAGTTCAGGGTAACGCCCGTGACATGGTCGATATATACCGTCACCTTGCAGACCGCCACGCGGTTGCCGTCCTTTGTGGTAACTCTGATATTTGTCGTGCCCTCTTTTTTCGCCGCTACTATGCCGCCCGCGACCTCCGCTATCGACGGATCGTCGCTCGACCAGGTGTAGTCCTTGTCATATGCGTCGGCGGGGATAACAGTAGCGGTGAGCACTTTAGTCTGACCGACTCTGAGTTTGGCTTCCGTTGCGCTGAGCTTGACGCCCGTCACGCTCTGGTATTTTTTCTTGCTGTAAAATGTCCTTGTGCCGTTCTTGTTCTTTATCGTCAGAACGCCGTTGCTGACGGATATTCCGTAGCTGTCCCAGTCGCTCTTTCTGTCCGCATATCCACCGCCGGTCGATGACTTCGTATAGGTGCTGAGAGTTGCGATGTCGAAATTCGTCGCCTTTATGCCGAAGCGATCGCCCGTCTCGTCGCCGCCCTTCTGCGCGGTGTATATTTCAATCGTGGAGTCGGGATTGTTGAACAAATACCACACTCCGCGCGCCTCTCTGTAGCAGGTGCCGGTGTATCTGTCCTTAGTACCGGGAGATTTCACGAATTTCTTGTTATTGATATAAAAGCAGTTGCTGCCGAGAATTATTTTATTTGCGCTCAGCGAGCTTTCCCATGAGGCGAACGGCACGGAAATTGAGTTGCCCCAGCTGCCGCCCGAGGACGAAAGCGACTTTGAGGGATAAAGAGTATACGCCGCGACGCTCCCCGAAGACGAGGGCAGAGAGAAGTTATACGAGCGCAGATTCATTCCGCTCGCCGAGTTCGACACATCGACAAATATATCGGAATAGCCGTCGAGATACCATCTGCCGGAATATTTCGCCGCGGTCTGCGAATACACCTGAGCGGACGCGCCCGCCGCGGGCTGATTTTCAGATCCGCTCTCGGTCTTTCCCGTCGCTTTCCATTTTGCGGTGAGATTCAAATCATCGTTTATGGGCGTTGAGAAATCGAACTCGGTGTCGCCGTTGAACCAGCCCTCGAATTTATATCCCTCGCGCTCGGGAGTCGGCGGCGCAAACGCCGCTTCGCCGCGCTTTATCTCGATTATTTCATTCTCTCTGCCGTCGCCGTAGCAGAGCACGAGCAGGACTATATCCGTGACCTCGTCAATGCTATAGGACGCGACAAGGGTGATGTCCCCCGTTATCGCGGTGTTGAAATCGAACGCCGTGCCGTTATACTGCCACTCGATGAAAGTGAAACCCTCTTTGTGCGGATCCCACGGCTTTTTGGCGCTCTCGCCGTCGCGGATATGCTGGGTCTTTATCTGCGTTCCGCCCGAGCTGTCAAATGTCACCGTGTGGACTGAGTTTTTGGAGCAGGCGGCAAAAACCGCGAGCGCCGTCAACAGGACTAATAAAACTGCCGTTACCCTCTTCATTGCGATCCCCTTTTCGCTTCGTAATAAGTATCGGTCTGACATAAATATATGCCAAAGGTATTTCAAAATAATTCTACTGCAAAATAAATTATTTTTAATCGTTTTTGAGAATTATGCAGTCTCTATGAAAAATATTTTTCATATATTGATTTTTGTTCAAAAATAAAACAGCTATGCATAAAAGAGCAACCCCCGGCGAAAAAAAACACCGGGGGCTTGAATTTTGAGTTGTATCAGAGCTCGCGCTCTATCTTCTCCTGAGCCGCTTTCAGTATCGCAGCCGGATCATTGCCGAGGATGTCGAGGCCCTCGGCACTGAAAAAGCTGAAGTTCTCAATACCGAAGAACGACTTCGTGACCGTCTTGATATATTCAAAGCCGAAGTCCGTGCCGCCGATATATCCGCCCGAAGTGGTGATATAAATCAGCTTTTTCGCCCTGCAATAGCTTATCGGGACGCCGTCGCTGCCGTAGAAAAAGGTCAGCCCGCCGACACACAGGGATTCGATATAAATTTTTAGAAACGCCGGGAAACTGTAGTCCCAGAACGGCGCGGCGATAACGACAGTATCGCAGGCGGCGAACTGCTTCGCGCAGTCATAGACCGGGTCGGAAAAGTCGTTTTTTTCCGCGCTTTCGGCGCGCTTCGCGAGTCCC